>JRYG01000678.1_pt1 | contig 37554 bp, 36 predicted proteins | sample 235341 | NCBI WGS metagenome assembly JRYG01 (sample SAMN03074218, study PRJNA261478) | activated sludge metagenome | biome: Wastewater Treatment Plant; feature: Wastewater; material: Activated sludge; isolation source: activated biomass of a wastewater treatment plant treating hydrocarbon... ...
GGCTGCGCAGACCAAGGAATCGCATTGAAGACCCCCGGGGGTTGGTTGCAACGAGTGTTGTCGTAGTAAAGAGAAGCCCTGGCAAGTGAGCGGGGGGAGAAAATCGGGGGACCGGAGCCGGTGGCGTCGGTCCCTCGAACCTTTTCAGGGGTCGGATTTTCGCTTTCACCGCGATGGCGGGGGGCTTACCACCAGGCGTGGCCCAGGGTGCGCAGCCCGATGCCCGCTACAGCACCCAGGGCCGCAGGTTTCCACACGCCCGCCACCCGCCGTCCGGCGGAAATCAGCACCGCCACGCCCGGCACATCCAGCGGATGGATCAGGAAGCCGGCGCTCCGGTTGAACAAGGGGCCACTGATCTGGCCCTGACGCAGCATCTCGTCCATCACTCCCATCATGGCCGTGCCGCCCGCCAGGGCCTTGGTCAAGGTCGGCAGCACAAAGGCGCTGTCCAGGCCCGCGGCGCCCAGCAGGGGGGCGAGCAGGCCGGTGAGGGCATCGATGGCGCCCGCCGCCCGCAGGCCGGTGACCACCACCAGCGAGAGCACCAGCATGGGAATGGCGCCCACGGCAATCTTGAAGGCCTCCGCTCCGGCCCGGTTAATCACGTCCAGCACGCCCTTGGCGCTTTCCGCCACCGGGTGGTGCAGGGTTTCGTCCTGGGGCGCTTCCTCGTTGCTCAGATGCCGGCCGAAGCCGTAATAAGTCAGGGCCGCGGCCACCAGCCCGCCCGCCGCGGAGAGGGCCAGGGTCGGCCCGAACTGCAGGCCCATGGCGGCCATGGGCATCACCACGTTGGCCTGGGCCATGGCCATCACCATGGCCAGGGTGGCGGCCAGATGCCGCTGGGAGGCGCCTCGCGTTTCCATCATGGCCAGGGTTGCCACCGGCGCGGCGAAGCTGACGAAGTTGATCTGCAGCGCGGCGAACACCCCCAGCCCGGTCAGCCCCAGGGGACGCAGCCAGGGCGCCAGCCGGGCCACCAGCCAGTCCAGTACGCCGCGGGCTTCCAGCAGGCGCATGACCGAGAGCATGACCACCATCACCGGCAGCAGGACGAACAGCGAAAGTTCCACCGCCGAACGCCCGGCGCGGAGGATGACGTCGATGAGGATGTCCATGGGGAACGGCGGCGGTGCGGGCCGGGAGCCTGTTTGCAGTGCAGCAAGCATAGCGGCCCCTGCGGGGGGATCGCTAGAATGGGCAAATCATGATTGCCAAAGCGCCCCTGTTCTGGTCCGACCCGGACCTCCCGTTCGTCGAGAGCCGGCGGGCCGACGACAGCTGCGCCTGCTACCGGCTGCACAGCCATCCCACGGTGTCGGTGGGGTGGGTGGAGGCGGGGCAGAGCCTGTTTTCCTGCCACGGGCGGACGTATCCGCTGACGGCGGGGTGTCTGGTGCTGATTCCAGCGGATCAGGTGCACGCCTGCAATCCGCCGGCGGGCGGCCGTTGGAGCTACCGCATGCTCTACTTCGATAGCGGGTGGTGGCAGCGGCAGACCGGGGCCTTGCCTGCCGCGGCGGCCGTGTGGCGGGACCCCGTGCGGCTTCGGCAGTGGCGGGTGGCGGAAGGCTGCCTGCACGGGGCCGCCGGGGCTGATCTCAAGGCGGCCCGGCTGCGTGCTGCCGTGCGTGCCTTGGGGCCCTTCCCCGGGGCCGCTGGCGTGGAGGCCGAGGCAACGGTGGCAGCCACCCCTGCCCGGGAGATTGCCGAGCGCTGCGCCGAGCGCCTCGCCATCGCCGATCTGGCGGCCGAGGCCGGGCTGAGCCCGGGGGCGTTCATCCGCCGTTTCCGGGGCCGCATGGGCCTGACACCCCATGCCTGGCAAATCGATCAGCGCATCAATCGGGCCCGGGCGCTGCTGCGGCAGGGGCTACCGCTGGCGGAAGTGGCCCTGAGCCTGGGCTTCGCCGACCAGAGCCATTTCCAGCGCGCTTTCAAGGATCGGGTCGCGGCAACCCCGGGGCAGTACCGTATCCGGCGCAATTTTCTTCAAGACCGCTGAGCCGGGCTCGCCGAGGATTCCGCCCCGTAAAGGAGGCGGGATGGAAAACCTGTGGCAGCAGTTTGTTCTGGTGGCCGGCGCACATTTTCTGGCGCTGCTCAGCCCGGGGCCGGATTTCGTGCTGGTGGTGCGTACCCGGCTGGGTCAGGGTTTCGGGCCCGCGGCGGCCGCTTGCCTGGGCATCGCCTTGGCCAATGCCGTCTATATCGCGCTGGCGGCGGGTGGTTTCGCGCTGCTGCAGCGTGTTCCCCTGGTCCACGCGCTGCTCAAGTGGGGCGGTTGCCTGTGGCTGGTCTGGCTGGGCTGGCAGTGCCTGCGCCACCCCGCGTCCGGGCTGCCGGGGCAGTTGGCGCCGGCCTCCACCATGGCGGCGGGGCGGGCGCTGCTGGCGGGCTGCCTCTGTGCCCTCCTCAACCCGAAAAACGCGCTGTTTTACACCGGGCTTTTTGCGGCGCTGGCGGATCAGGCCACACCGCCGGCCGCTCAGGTGTTCTACGGCGCGTGGATGGTGAGCCTGGTGTTGCTGTGGGATCTGACGGTGGCCCGGCTGGCGGGCCGCCCGGAGTGGATGCGGCGCTGGGGCCGCCATGTGCCCCGGCTGGAGCGGGCCACGGGTGCGCTGCTGCTGACGCTGGCGGCGGGGATGGTGGTGCAGGCGCTGGCCTGACGCCGGGGCGGGTCACTGCCCGGGGTGGGTGTGGGCCAGCCAGGCCTGAAAGGAGAGCACATCCCACAGCTCGTGCTGGCGGTTGCGCCGTCCGGCCAGATGCTCGGCCCACAGGGTGCGGATGGGGCCGGGGTGAAACCAGCCAGCCCGGCGCAGGCGGGCCTCGTCCAGCAGATCTTCGGCCCAGTCCCGCAGCGGACCCCGGAGCCAGGCGTCGATGGGCACGGCAAACCCCATCTTGGGCCGGGTGACCAGATCCTGGGGGACGTAGCGGTAGAGCACCTGGCGCAGGATCCACTTGCCTTCGCCCTCGCGGATCTTCATGGCCAGCGGCAGCCGCCAGGCGAATTCCGCGATCCGGTGATCCAGCAGCGGTACCCGGGTTTCCAGGCTCACGGCCATGGCGGCACGGTCCACCTTGGCCAGGATATCGTCCGGAAGATAGGTCAGGGCGTCCAGCAGCATCATGCGCTGGCGGAAGTCCTCCACCCGGCTGGCTTCGGGCTGGTCCGCGAAGGGGGGCGGGTCTTCGGCACCGATCACCACCCGCGCTGGATCGGGGAAGTGGGAGATGAGCCGCCAGTACACCTCGTCCGCGGAGCCCGCGGGCAGGATGCCGGCGATCTTCTGCAGTTTGTCCCCGGGGGTGGCCATCCGCAGCTTGCCCGGCAGCCAGGGTGCGCAGGCCTGGTAGAGGCGGTTCCAGGCGGCCGGGGAGAACGCCTGCAGCGCCCCCGCGCCCAGTCGCCGCAAGGGCCGGGGCAGACCGCCCAGGCGGCCCCAGATGCGGTGCGCCCACAGGTAGCGGTTGTAGCCGCCGAAGAGCTCGTCCCCCGCGTCCCCTGACAGGCTGACCGTGACCCGCTGGCGGGCAAGCTGGCTCACCAGGAAGGTGGGGATCTGGGAGGAATCGGCAAATGGCTCGTCGTACATGGCGGGCAGGCGGGGGATGACGTCCAGCGCCTGCTGCGGGGTGACGTAAAGCTCGGTGTGCTCCGTGCCCAGGTGGCGGGCGACGGCCTTGGCGTGTTCCGCCTCGTTGTAGCCGGCTTCCTGGAAACCGATGGTGAAGGTCTTGACCGGCTGGGAGGACTGGGCCTGCATCAGCGCGGCGATGGTGGAGGAGTCGATGCCCCCCGACAGGAACGCGCCCAAGGGCACGTCTGCCACCATCTGCTGGCTGATGGCGTCCCGCAGCAAGGTGTCCAGCCGCGAGATGGCTTCGTCGTCGCTGCCGGTGAAAGGCGAGGCCAGGCCCGTCCGGGCGACCTGGGCAAGCGACCAGTAGGGCCTGGGGGGCGGCAGGCGCTGGTGTCGGAAGTCCGGACCCTCAACTGCCACCTCCAGCCAGGAGCCGGGCGGGAGTTTGAACAGGCCTTCGTAGATGGAATCAGGTGCCGGCACGCAGTTGTGACGCAGCAAGCGGGCGATGGCGCGGCGGCTGATGGCGGCACCGAAACCGGCGTGGGCGCGCAATGCCTTGAGTTCGGAGGCAAAGAGCAGTGCCCCGCCTACCCAACCGTAGTAAAGGGGCTTTTCACCGAAGCGGTCCCGCGCCAGGGTGAGGCGGCGGGCGTGGCGATCCCACAGGGCAATGGCGAACATGCCGGTGGCCCGGCGCAGGGTGGCTTCCACGCCCCAGCGGGCACAGGCGGCGAGCAGGGTTTCGGTGTCGGAATGGCCGCGCCAGGCGGGCGCGGCAGCGCAGGATTCCAGTTCCCGGCGCAGATCCATGTGGTTGTAGATCTCGCCGTTGAAGGCAATGACGAAGCGCCCGCAGGCCGAGTGCATGGGCTGGTGCCCGGCGGGCGACAGGTCCACGATGGCCAGCCGGCGGTGGCCCAGGGCAATGCCGGCAGCGCCGTCCCGCCATTCGCCCCGATCGTCCGGCCCACGGTGGATGAGGGCATCCACCATGGCCGGCAGCGAGTCCGACAGGGTGGGCCAGGCCCCTTGCCCAGCCAGTCCTCCGATGATTCCGCACACGCGCCCGCGCTCCTGCCCGGCGCCCGATCCGGCGCCGCTGATTGACGATCGGGCAAGGATGCCAGCATTGCAGCAGAAGGTGTTCGGCGTATGTCACGATCCGCCCGGAATTTCAGCGCCTGGGGCAGGGCCGGAAAAATACAACGGGCCGCGGCCCGGGAAGGCGGCGGCCCGTGGGGTGGCGCGGCCGTTCAGCGCTTGAGCAGGTCCCGGAGCATCGACAGCATCTGCTCGATTTCTTCCGCCTTCACGTTCAGCGCGGGCATGAAGCGGATCAGGTTGGGCCGCGGGGCGTTGATCAGCAGGCCCACCGGCTCCAGGTTGCGCGCGGCTTCCACCACGGCCGGGCCCCGGTCGTCGGCCAGGATCAGGGCGCGCAGCAGACCCACGCCCCGCTCTCCGCCCAGGCCCAACTCGGCGGAGAGGGCGAGCAGGCCGCGGGAGAGTTGCTCGCCCCGGGCCACGGTGTTTTCCAGGAAGCCAGGGGCGAGCAAGGCTTTTACTACCGCGACGCCGACGGCGGTCATCAGCGGGTTGCCGTTGTAGGTGCCGCCCTGGTCGCCCGCCTCGAAGCAGCAGACGGCCTCTTTCGCCAGCAGGGCGGACAGGGGCACGCCACCGCCGATGCCCTTGCCCAGGGTCATGATGTCCGGCTCCACGTCGGACTGCTGGTAGCCGAAGAGCTTGCCGGTGCGGCCGATCCCGGTCTGGACCTCGTCCACGATGAGCAGCAGGTTGTGTTCCCGGGTCAGCGCCCGCAGGCCCTGCATGAACTCCCGGGTGGCGGGGATGACGCCGCCTTCGCCCTGCACCGGCTCCAGCATCACCGCCACGGTTTCGTTGTCGATCAGCGCCTTCACCGAATCCAGGTCGTTCAGCTCCGCCTTGGGGAAGCCCGGTACCTGGGGCGCATACATGGTGTCCCAGCCGGGCTTGCCGGAGGCGGACATGGTGGCCAGCGTCCGGCCATGGAAGCCGTGGTCGAAGGTGATGATCTTGTAGGCGCCGTTCTTGTGCTTGCGGCCCCACTTGCGGGCGAGCTTGATGGCACCCTCGTTGGCCTCGGCGCCGGAGTTGGCGAAGAACACCCGGTCGAAACAGGAGTTGGCTGTGAGCAGGGCCGCCAGTTCGATGGCCGGCGCGTTGTAAAAGGCCGGGCTGGGGCTGATCAACTGGTCCACCTGCGCCTTGAGCGCGGCACTGATTTCCGGCGGGCAATGGCCCAGGCAATTCACCGCCCAGCCCTGAATGAAGTCCAGGTAGCGCTTGCCAGTGTGGTCGAAGAGCCAGCTTCCCTCGCCGCGGGTAAACACCAGCTCGGGCCGGTTGATGATCCACATGAGGGACTGGCTGTCAGTCTTGGGGAATTCCATGGGGCGGGCTCCAATTTCCGGTAGCAAAAAGGCCACGGGGTCTGCCGTGGCCTTGGGGGGCGAGGGAGGGCGGTCGGGCCCCCCCGTTCAGTTCGCGCGCACGGCCAGGGCAGCGCAGGGGCTGCGGCGTCGGCGGAGGTGGGGGCGAACGTTCATGAGGCGCAAGTATGGCACGAGAGCCGGGTGTCTTGGAACCGCGCGGCCCCGTTAGCGGCCGTTGAACACGGGCTTGCGCTTTTCCTTGAAGGCGCGGATGCCCTCCGCGTAGTCCTCGCTCTTGTAGACGTTGTTCCGCAGTTCCTGGATGCGCTCGAAGATGCCCGGCTGCAGGGGGGCGGAGTCGCCCAGCATGCGCAATTGCTCCTTGATCGCGGCCACGGCCAGGGGGGCTTTCTTGGCGATGCCGCAGGCCAGGTCCAGGGTGAAGCTCTCCAGCACGGCGGTGGGCACCCGGTGGTTGAGGAGGCTCCAGCGCTCCGCTTCTTCGGCGTTGACGGCGCGGGCGGTGAACATCATTTCCTTGGCCACGTTCAGTGGCAGGCGGCGCATGAAGTTGAGGGTACCCACGGTGTTGTAGGGCAGGCCCAGATTGACCGGGGTGATGGCAAAGGTGCAGGTGTCGTCGCCGGTGACCAGATCGCAAGAGAGCACCAGATCGGTGGCGCCGCCCCACACCGAGCCGTGCACCATGGCGATGACCGGTGCCGGGAAGTGGCGGATCGCCCGCAGCAACTGTTCGAGGGGGTCGGAATAGAGCAGGGGATCTTCCCCCTCGGGCAGTTCGTTGATGTCGTGGCCGGCAGACCACACCGGGGCTTGCATGCCGGCGGTGAGAATGAGGGCGCGGGCCTTGTCGGCCTGGAGGTTTTCCATGGCTGCGAGCAGCTCGGAGACCAGTGCCGCCGAAAGGGCGTTGCGTTTTTCCGCGTGGTTGAGGGTGATGATGCCCACCGGGCCGCGCATTTCCGTAAGGATGTACATGAGGCGTTCCTGAAAACCGTTTCGTGGCGAATGGCAGTGGCAACGGACGTTTGCCGTGGGACTTGAGCCTTTGTGGCTATTGCGCCGCAGCATAGCGCAAGAGCAGGCGGCGGGGGCAGTGTGATTTGCCCGCGGGCCGAAACAAAAGCCGGGTGGCACCGCGCCCTGCCCGGCAGCCCCCTGGCTGCCTGCGTGAGTCTTACGGGCCGGTGATCGGGGTGGCGATGCCGGTTTCCCGCCCTTGGTCGACGGTGCGGAGCACGTTGCGGGCAGGGGTGCGGGTGGGGTCGCGGCCTTGGGCGTAGCTCTGCTCGCTCACGATCAGCCGGTAGGCTTTGTTGAGCATCAGGGCGCGTTCGCGGGTGGGGTTGAGGAGTGTGGTGACGTCCGCGCGCAGGCGGGCCACCGCCTCGGGTTTGAGGCTGCCATCGGCGTTGAAGAAGGTGCTCATGACCTCGCTGTTCTCGCGGAATTCGTCGCCGGCGCCGTTTTGCTCCAGGTAGTGGGTGTATTCGGGCTTGCCGTCCCGGCGCATGGGGTCGGGCACGCCGGTCAGGTCTTTCTGGCTCCAGTGGTACCAACTGTTCCGGAAGCTCGCGTCGCCGAATTTGCGGGGGAAGGCGAAGACGCCGTCGGTGGTGGCGCCGATGCCGCTGTGGCAGCCGATGCAGAAGGCGGTTTCCTCGAAGCTCTGGGGCCGCAGGGTGCCGCTGCGGTCTTCGATGTACCCCTGGTAGGTCCAGCCCTGGCCATTGGCGAGGCCGACCTCGGCGCTGCCGGAGAACTGGCGGGTGCGTTCGGGGCTGACGGCCTTCTCCTTGGCTTCCTTGAGCGCCATCTCTCGCAGGTCACTGTAGCTGTACCAGCTTTTCTTGATGGCGTAGCGCAGCTCCTTCATCCGGGCGGCAAGGCGGATGCCGCCGGTTTCGTCCATGTCCAGATAGCGCACGCTGTGGAGGAACTCGGTACCTTCGGGGAACAGGCCGGCGGCCAGATGCAGGCGGCCCGCCTGCTGTTCCAGGCGCGCGCGTCCCACGTAGTGCATCAGCTTGCCCTGCAGGGGCGCCCAGTCGAAAACCACCTGGTGGGCGGTGGACAGGCGGCCGTCCTGGTCCAGGTCCACCTGCCAGGCGGTTTCATCCGCCGGGGTTTCCAGGGCCACGTTCCGCCGCTGGATGAGGGCAGTGACGATGGCCAGGTTGACGCGGTAGGCGGTCAGGTCGAACCCGCCCGCCTCGTTTTGCCGCAGGGCGGGTGCGAGGCGGATGAGCACGTCGTCCGTGGCGCCGTTGGTGGGCCAGAAGGTGCCGAGGAACGGGGCGTAGGCGAAGGCGCGCCAGCCGCTGTAGCCGCCGTCCGCCGTGCGGTCGAAGCCTTGGGCGTCGAAGGCGAAGCGGGCGTCGGGGATGTAGCCATCCCAGCGGCCGTCGCCATTGACGTCCCAGGCGGGGGGCAGGGTCCGGGTGAGAGTGTGGGCGAGGACGGGGTGGCCGTCCTTGAGGTAGTTGTCCTGCCGCACCCAGGCCAGGATGGCGCTGTCGCCCATGGCGTCGAGGGCGGCTGCCCGGTCCCGGAAGAGGTTGGTCCACGGATTGGTGATGACGGCGCCGGTATCGCCTGGAAAGTCGTAGCGCTGCTGCAAACCGCCGTCATCCAGGTAATTGGGTTCCTGACTGGCGACATGACAGGCAAAACAGGGGTTGTGCGCCCGCCCGGCGTCATCCACGGTGCGGGTGAAGCACTGGGAGGGGATGTAGGCGAGGGGATTGGCGAGGCTGGTGCTCTTGAGGTCCACCTCCACGCCGGAAGCGGCCGTCGCGGTGGCGGCGGCGTCCGTACTGCCGCTACCGCCGCCACAGGCGGGCAGGAGGCCGATGACTGGCGTCAGGGCACACGCAAGGATCAGGGCGAGCAGTCGGCGCATAAGGCACCCGTGTAGGCAAGGATGGGCGGGGAAAGCAAAAAAGCGGGGGCAAGCCCCCGCTATCAAGAAAACGCTCTGTTGACCGAGCTTAGTCCAACTTCGGGAACGGCCCGATGTACCCGGTGTAGGCGCGGCGCTCGGAGGAGCCCGCGTCCACCTTGTCGCTGTCCGACTCGTCGTAGGGATGCTGCACCACGCTCATCATGTAGCCCCAGCCGTTGATGTTGGGATAGACGTAGGGCGAGGTGGTTTCCGAGCCGTAGGGCGTGCTCAGGATGCGGGTGAGCACCTTGGTTTTGAGGTTGTAGGACCAGATCAGGTCGTTCTGGTGACGGCTGGTGTCCTCGCCGATGATCAGCGTGCCCTTGCCCGGGATGAAGGTGAGGTTGTCCGGGCTGGCAATGCCGTTCACGTCGCAGGTGTTGCCCGCATACGTGGTGCCGGCGGCGTAGGTGGCGGGCTTGCCCAGCACCAGGCCTTTCATGGTGGTGGCCTGGTAGTTGGCATCCACGTCCAGCTCATAGACGCCGCCGCAGCGGTTTTCCGCCACCTTGATGTGGTCGCTGGTGAAGGCTTCGTTGGTGTTCTTCTTGCCCGTGGTGTTGGCCTTCATGCCGGCGGTGATGTCGCTCAGCGCCAGGTAGAGCTTCTTGCCCACCGGGTCGAAAGTGATGCCTTCTTCCTTTTGCAGTTCGGTGGTGGCGCCCAGGAGGGCGGCGTAGCGGCGGGTTTCGAGGAAGGCGGCGGCTTTTTCCATGCCGGGCTTCACGGTCAGGCATTCGTTGTAGCTGTTGCCTGCCGTGGCGCTGTGGCCGTGGCTGACGCCGGTGTAGCCGCTGGGGCAGGCGTAGGCGCCGTCCGCATCCTTGGCGGGGGTGACGGCGTCGAAGATGTCCGAGAACTTGATGCCGCCGTCCACCAGCGCCTTGATCTCCGCGTCCGTGGCCTGGCCGAGGAGAATCCAGCTCACGGTGAAACTGCCGCCATTGTCGGCGGAGGTCTGGGTCAGCTTGGCGGCGTAGAGCTTGCCGGCGGAGAGGTCCTGGGCCTTGTCCGCCTTGTACATGAACAGGCCTACCATGGTGCCGTCGTCGGTGATGTAGGCGGTCTTCTCGTCGGGCATCACGTAGGCCAGTTCCATCGCCGCCCGCCCCATGGAGTAATGCTTGACCACGTTCACGTTGCTGGCGAAGGTGCCGCTGCCCATGTCCGGGCCAGTGACCTTGGCTTCGATGATGTAGCCGTAGCGGTAGGGATTGACCTTGGTCATGTCGCCGCCGAAGTAGTCACCCATGGCGCCGTAGTAGGTGTCGGGCGAGGTGCCGTCGGCGTTGGCCTTGATGCCGGTGGCGGGGTCCACCAGTCGGGCATCGGGTTCATATTCCTCGGAGCCCAGATGGCTCTTCCACGGCGTGCGCGAGCCGGCGCAGTGCACCCAGCCGCCGCCCAGGCTGGCGAAGCTGACCGGCTTGGTGGCGACCGGCGTCAGGGCACCAGTGCTGGTGTTCTGGTTCAGTTCGGTGATGTAGAAGCCACCGGGGCGGCTTTCAAACTGGGAAAGCATGAACAGTTTGCCGTGCACATCCAGCAGCGACGAGAAATCGTTGTCGTCGGAGATGCGCTGAGAGCCGTCGGTGGCGGTGAGCGGATTGCCGTTGGCGTCGTAGAGCAGGCCGAACGTGCCGCTGCCGGCGACTTGCCCGCTTCGCAGGATGGTGTTGAAGCCGATGGTGCTGGCCTTGCCGCCCACCGTCACGCTGCTGGTGGCCAGCACCTTGCGCTTGTCCGCGTCGGTGGTGGGGTAGTCGATGGCCTTGAACGCCACGGCGACCTGGCCGTTGGCCGCCAGGTTGCGCTGGTAGTGGTCCGTCGCCTTCTCGGCCGACACCACCTTGTCGGCAGCCACGCCGGCGCACTTGGCGATGTCGGCGCTGGCGCTGGCCAGGTCGCAGGTCTTATCCACCGTGGTGCTGGCGAGCTTGATGCCGTTGTCTGGATTGGCGTCGCTGTCCAGGGACTGGAGGATGCGCAGGATGTTCAGCGTCTTGGTATCGGTCAGGCTGCCGCTGGCGTTGCCCGCCACGTCGTGGGCGTAGACCATGGCGGCTCCGGTGGTGGAGCCCAGTTTCAGGCCGTCCTTGCCACCCACGTAGAAGGTGACGGTGTCGCCTTCCTGGTAGTTGAACTGGCCCTGGGCGTTGGTGGTGCCGGTGATGCCGTTGGTGGTGGTGTAGTAGAGCCCTTCCACGGCGGCGTCGGAGAATACGCCGGTACTGGCGGAGGATGAGCCGCCGCCACCGCCGCCACCGCAGGCGGCAAGCGCGAACGTGACCGACAGGGCGATGGCGCTCATGGCGTAAGGGGCTTTGAGGGTGCGCACGGACATGGGGACTCCTGAACCGGATAAAAGTTGGATGGCGAGTTCGCTCGGTGCGGGAGTATCCGCCGGGCGTGTGACACATCCATGACGCTTTTATGCCGGTTCAGGCGGCGATCAGGGGTCTTCCACCTCGATGCCGTGGGCGGACAGCCAGCGCTTGTCCACTTCCCAGCGGATGGTCTTGACGCCCGGCTGCGCCTGCACGATGCCCGAGGCTTCGGATTGCAGGCGGGCCATTTCCTCCTGGGCGGCGATGAAGGCCGGGTTCGAGGGCGTCTTCACGTCCAGCCCGGGGTGGATGCGGGCCAGAAAGCGGGCCGCCGGCACCGCAAAGCTGCGGGGCGAGGCCATGATGGCGGTTTCCCCCTCCACCCGCAGTACCTTGAACTTGAAGGGGTAGTTCTTCAATTGCGGGCTGGCGGCCGCTTCCAGCGCCTGATTCAGCTCCCGGGTGCGGGGGTCGGCCCGCTGGGCAAACCAGTCGCCCACGAAAATCAGCGCAAGGGCCAGCACCAGCCAGTGCCACAGCTTGAGTTTGGGTAGCGCCACCATGTACCTCCGAGTGTCGGGGAATCGTCCCGCCTAGTCTGCCAGTTGTGGCCGGCGCAGCAAGAGGTGCAGGCCGATGAAGCTCAGCACCGCTTCGTCCCGCTGGTTCACCGCCTTGTAGCGCAGGCGGGCGATCCCCCGATCCGGCTTGCTGGTGGAGGGTTTGATGTCGAGCACCTCCACTTCCGTGTGCAGGGTATCGCCGGGGCGCACCGGTGCCAGCCAGCGCAGTTCGTCCAGCCCCGGGGAGCCGATGCTGGATTCCTTGAAGATGCCGCTCTGGATGAACAGCCGGAAGCACAGGGCGATGCTCTGGAAGCCGCTGGCAATGAGCCCGCCGTAGGGTGACTTGGCAGCGGCGATGGTGTCCAGGTGGAAGGGCTGGGGATCGTAGCGCAGGGCGAAGTCGATGATCTCGGCTTCGGTGAAGGTGATGCCGCTGGTGGTGATGATTTCGCCCGGGGTCAGGTCTTCCAGGTAACGGCTCATGCGGATTTCTCCTGTTGGTCCAGCCATACGCACAGGCCCTGGGCATTGAGCTCCAGGTCCGTGGCCCAGATTTCGCGCAGTTCCGCCTCGCTCTGGGTGTTGCCGATTGCCTGCGCTTCGGCGAGCAGCAACCGGGCCAGTTCCTCGCGCACGCAGGCGTGGCGCACGGCGCCGGCGTCCGCGTGGCGGCGGACGGCGGCCACGTGGCCGTCCACCAGCCGGTGCAGCCGGGCACCCAGTTCGGCGACGGAGGTGCGCTCGCTGAAGTGCGTGAGATAGACGGCCCGGGGCTGGCAGGCGAGGATGCGGTCGATGGATGCGTGCAGCGCCTCGGGCTCGAACTGCACCGGTGTGCTGGAGGGAAAGATCAGCGCGCGGTCCTGGGCGTCGCACTCCCGGTAGGAGATGCCGAAAGTGTCGCCGGTGAACACGGCCGCGGCCTGCAGGTCGTGGATCACCATGTGGTGCCGGGCGTGGCCGGGGCTGTCCAGGCATACCAGGGTTTTTGCGCCCAGGGTGAGGCTCAGCCCGTCGGTGGCTTCGATGATGCGTGCGGCGGGTACCGGCAGCAGTTCGCCATAAAGGCGCGTGGCTTGTGCCTCGCCATACACGGCCTTGACGCCGGCAAAGAGCTTGTCCGGCGCCGCCATGTGGCGCGCCCCGCGGGGGTGGACCACCAGACGGGCATTGGGGAAGGCGGCCATCATGGCGCCCGCGCCTCCGGCGTGGTCGAGGTGGATGTGGGTGAGGATCACGTAATCCACGGCGCTGTTGTCCAGCCCCAGGATGCGCAGGGCGGCTTCGGCCCGGGGCAGGGCGGCGGAGGTGCCCGTGTCCACAAAGGCGGCGCGGCCTTCACTTTCGATGAGGTGGATGGCGGCCATGCCGGGCCGCACGTAATCGGCATCGAAAGCATGGATGCCGTTCTGGTAGTCGATCAGGTTCAGCATTGCCTGGGTGGACGCTCGCGGGCGCCCGTCGTTCGGGTTGGAGAGCCCGCATTATGCCGCAGGCGGGCGTCACCCATACGCTGGCGAATGGTGGGTGAAGGTTCGCCCGGGCATGGTGGGTGGTATTGGGTTCCCCCCCTTCCAAAGACAGGCAGGGCGCGGTGACCATACGCGAACATCGCCCGGGTTTGGCTGGGCAGTATTTCAATTACAAACATAAGGGGTCGGAAAAATGCACGCGAAGTGGAATTGGATGAGTTGGCGTCGGTGCGGGCTGGCTGCGCTGGCGGTTTTGATGACGGCCTGCGCCACGCCGGTGGCGCACCAGCAGGAGTTGGCGGCCAGCGAGCGGGCGCGCATCCGCAAGGTGGCCCTGCTGCGGGTGGCCGAGCCCCAGCGCATGGGGGTGGTGGATCTGGGCGCGATCAAGGGCGGGGGGCTCGCCGGTGGGCTGATTGGCGCGGCCATCATGGGCAATGTGACGGACAAGCGCAGCAAGGAATTCGTGGATGCAATCAACACCCGCAAGATCCGTCTGGGTGTGGCGCTGGCCGAATCGATCCAGAAGGAATTGCGGGGTGCCGGCTACACCGTCAAGTACCTGGCTACGGAGAATCCCAAGTTCGCCCCGGATGGCAAGTCGGACGACTACAGCCACATCCAGACCGATGCGGACGCCATTCTCAACGTCTGGTACGACACCACGGGTTATGTGGCGCCGGCCATGGGTGAGGAATATCGGCCCTGGCTGAACCTGAAGGCCCGTCTGCTCGATGCCAGGACCAAGCAGGTGCTCTACTACCAGGAGTTCAGCCTGGGCATGCCGCGCAAGGCCGAGCGAGTGGATCACCTGGAAGCCGAGGGGCCTTATCGCTACGGCTCCTTCGATGCGCTGATGGCCAAGGTGGATGAGGCCGCCGAGGGGCTGCGGAAGAATCAGGAGCGCGTTGCGCTGCGCCTGGCCCAGCAGATCCGCTGAGGGGGCATCCTGCCACGGGGGGCGAGCCTGCCGCGCCTTCCCGGGCGGGAGTTGACCTGGCGCAGGGTTTGCCGGCCTGGATCTTCGATACAATAATGAGAAATGTTCGCATTAATGCATCGGTGACCCATTTTGAAACCTGCCGCTCCCCAGGTTCACACTATTCCCATCCATGGCCCCCTGCTCCGGGGCGAGCGGCGGCCACGGGTGGCGCTGGTCGGGCGGCCCGGGGTGGGGCGTTCCACCATCTTTCAGGCGGCTTCCAGCGTGGCGGTGCGTCAGGAGCGGCTGGCGGGGGACGAGGCCCGCTACGAGGAATGCACCGTCGAGCTGGGGCTGGAGCAGATTTCGCTGGTCAAGCTGCCCGCCATCGGCTCGCTCCACCGAGTGAGCGAGCATGAGCGGGCGGTGCTCAAGCACTTGCTGTGGGGAGACAACTGGCCCGCCATTGCCTGCCACGAGCCGGAACAGCCCAAGAGGTTCGCCGCGCCGGACGTGTTGATCCAGGTGGTGGACGCCACCACGCTGGAGCGGGACCTGGAGCTCACGCTGGAGCTTTCCCAACTCGGGCGGCCCCTGGTGATCGCGCTCAACCGCATGGATGAAGCCCGCGCCCGCCACCTCTTCATCCACGTGCGCGGGCTGGCGGAGCGCCTGGGCGTGCCGGTGGTGCCCACCGTGGCGCACATGGGGATCGGGCTCTCCGATCTGTTCAGGGCAGCGCTGGACGCTGCGCGCAAGCAGAGTTGCCCGTTGCCCCAGCCCTCCAGCCCCCACATCGTGCGCAGCCTGGCGGCGCTGAATGCGCTGCTTGCCCGGCCGGAGCTGGAAGCGGCCTTCCGGGTGCCCCGCGCCTTGCTGCTCACCCAACTGGCGGAGAACGACGACTGGCTCCTGGGCGAGCTGGAGGCCCATTTTCCGGCGCTGCTGCCCCAGGTGGCCGCGGCCCGCGCGCAGGCCGCCAGCCTGTTGCCCCGCCCGCCCGCGGACGAACTCCACGCGGACCGCCACCACCGGGCGGCGCTGCTTTTCGAGGCGGTGACCAGTTTCTCCAGCGGCGACGACGTGGAGCCCTGGAAGCGCTGGCTGGACGAGCTTTTCCTGCATCCGCGCTGGGGCCTCATCGGCAGCATGGCGGTGTTTGCGGCGGTGCTGTTCGTGGTGTTCGAGGTCAGCACCTTTCTCGATTCCATCACCTCCGCCCGGCTGGTGGAGATGGCCCAGGCCTGGCAGCCGGATACCCTCGCCGGCGTGGTGGGCCGTGCCGTGCTCGATGGCTTGATCGGCTTGCTGGGCATCGTCGTGCCCTACATGCTGCCTCTGGTGTTGCTGCTGGTGGCGCTGGAACAGAGCGGCATCATGCATCGGGTGGCATTCGTGCTGGACCGGGGTTTTCACCGCATGGGGCTGCACGGGGGCGTGGCGGTGCCGTTCCTCATGGGGTTGGGCTGCAACGTGCCGGCCATTTCGGCCGCGGCGGCTTCTTCGTCGGGGCGGGACAGGCTGGTGGCCGTGCTGCTCATCGCCTTCGTGCCCTGTTCCGCCCGCTCCGCCATCATTCTCGCCCTGGGGGGCAAGTACCTGGGCGGGCTGGGGGTGTTCGCCATCTTCATGTCCACGATGGTGGTGGTGGGGCTGCTGGGCCGGGTGCTGGCCCGCCGCTACGCAGGTACCGCTCCCGGGCTGGTGCAGGACATTCCGCCCTATGCCTGGCCCCGCTGGCGCCCGCTCCTGGCCCAGACCTGGGAGCAGACCCGGGACATTGTCACCATCGTCGCGCCCCTGCTGGTGGCGGGCAGCATCGTCCTCGCCCTGCTCGAACACTGGGGCGCAGATCAGGTGATCAATCTGCTGCTCACCCCCGTCAGCCACTGGTGGCTGGGCTTGCCGGTGGCCCTGGGGGTGCCCATCCTGTTTGGCGTGCTGCGCAAGGAACTGTCGTTGCTCATGGTCTACCAGGCCCTGGGCACGCTGGAGATCGAACCCATCCTCGACTGGGTGCAGATCGCTACCTTCCTGGTCTTCCTCACCTTCTACGTGCCCTGTGTTTCCACCTTCGCCGCCATGCTGCGGGTGATCGGCCGGCGCGAGGCGGTGTATTCCCTCGGCCTCTCGGTAGGGGTGGCGCTGGCCTTGGCCCTGGCGGCGCGGTTGCTGCTGGAGGCGGCGCGGGCCCTGCTCTGAGGCCGCGGCGGCCCGTTCACCCGCCTTCGCACCCGGCGGCTGCCCGCAGGTAGTCCGCCAGACGGCGTCCGCGCTGGAGGGGGTAAATTTCCGCCAGCACGGCGCTGTCCTGCATGCGGTCCAGGCGGAAGGTGCGAAAACCTTCCCGCAGCTCGCACCAGGCGCCCAGCGTCCACGCGGTGCCCCAGAAGATCACGCACAGCGGCCACACCACCCTCTGGCTGGTCTGGCCGCTGGCGTCGGAGTAGGCGAGCCGCACCTTGTTGCGGGTGTTCGTGGCCCGGCGCAGGCGGCCCAGGGGTTCCACCATTGCCGGGGGGACATGGAAGTCCGGTACCAGCAGTCGTTCTTCCGTGCGGCCCCGGCGATCGCCCGGCAGCGCGTTGCGGATCTTGGCCATGGCCGTGTCCGCCGCACGCCCCAGGGCAGCGTCCCCCCAGCCCTGCACCATGCGCGCGCCCAGCAGCAGGGCCTGCAGTTCCTCCTCGCTGAAGGTGATGGGCGGGAGCCGGTAGCCCGGGCGCAGGCGGTAGCCCACCCCCGCCTCGCTGTCGATGGGGGTGCCGGTGGCGATCAGGTCCGCCATGTCCCGGTACAGGGTGCGCTCGGTGACCTCCAGCGCCTGGGCCAGCATGCGGGCCGTTTTGACCCGCCCGTCGGAGAGCAGCAGCACGATCTGGTACAGGCGCTCGGCACGGCGCATGGGGCCCCCGGGGACGATCAAGGTCAGGTGCTGTCAGGGTAGCATCGCCTGTGGCCTGCGTGGATGGGGCTCCTGACACCATGCTGTCAGGAGGGCAGGCGCACCATGGTTGCCATGCGGTGGCGTCCCGCCAACCGCCCCAACCCGAAGGAGCCCATCATGGAAAACGTTGCCACCTGGTTTGAAATCCCCTCCGCCGACTTCGACCGCGCCGTGCGCTTCTACGAAGCCATGTTCGCGCTCAGCCTGGACCGCCAGCCCTTTCCCGGCGGTGGCGGGCAGATGGCCCTCTTCCCCTACGCCGAAGGCAAGGTGGGGGGCTCGGTCGTCCAGTGCGACATGGTCAAACCCGGCGCCGATGGCGTTCTCATCTACCTGAACGGGGGCGATGACCTGGCGATCCCCCTGGGGCGCGTCGAGGCCGCCGGCGGGCAGGTGGTGGTACCCAAGACGCAGATCTCCCCAGAGATCGGCTGGTTTGCCATGTTCAAGGACACGGAAGGGAACGTGCTGGGACTGCATTCGATGCAATGATGGCGCGCCGCCTGGGCGGCAGGCCCCCCAAGCCCAGGCAGAGCGAGGCGTCTGCTTCCGCGGTGCCCGGCCACCCCCGCCCCGCTCCCTTCCGGCACCACCGGGCTTGCCGGGGCGGGGGTGTGGGGAAGGCGCGTGGCGGGCCGGATCAGGCCCCTTCCAGGCGAAGGGTGACGAGGATGTACTCCCCCGCATCCACCGTGCCATTGCCATTCGCGTTCGAGAACACCACGAGGTGCAGGGCTGGCGCGGTAAAGGGGATGCCCCGGGTCTTGTCCAGGCAGGTGTTGCCGTAGCAGCGCTTGCCGATCACCTCGAAGTCGACGATCTGCCGGACGTTGATGGCGGTGTGATGCAGCCCCATCACGCTGTTGCGCTCATCAAAGGCGTTGTGGGCGTCGCCTTTGGACACGAGCAGGTCGACGCCCCGGGGCGAATCGCTGGCGCTCCCCGCCATCGCCGTCGCCCCGTTCAGGCACTGCAGTGTGCCGATCGAGCGCCCGGTGCCAATGCCGCTGAAGATGCCGGGGTCCGCCGATGCGCAAATGCGGATCGGCGCAAGATGCCCGGAGCCCCCCGTGCGATCCGGGGTGGGTTTGGGGACCAGGATGGTGAATGGCTCGCCGCGTCTGAGCGAATAGACCATTGCGCCGTTTGCACCAAGCGCCGGCCCGGCGGCCCGGCCGTTTTGCACGATCGAGAACTCGACGCCCGGCTTGGGGGGCGGGCCTGCGCAGGCTGCCAGGAGTGCGCCCATGCACGCAAGCAGCCCGGCCGTGACGGACTTCTCCCGTGCCCGCCGGTCAGGTTGGGAGTCTTGGTCTGCCCAAGTCTTCAAGGTTCGATCTTCCGTTCGTGGTTGTCTGTCAGGTCCGGGAGCCAATCAAACGGGTGCCCCGTTCATGCGGGTTGGACCCGGGGCGCGTTGGCTGCTTCCCCGAAAGGGGAGGTGGGCTCGGCATGAAGATTAGCGCTGGTGGTGATCTCGGTGCTCCCCGGGGGCAAAAAAAACGGGCCCGAAGGCCCGCTGAGAGAGCCCGGCCGGTGGAATGGCCGGAAGCAGAGGTGCGGTAAGGCGGTGCCGGCTTACAGGGGCAGGATGAGTTTCAACCAGACCTTGTCGCCGCCGGTGCGGTTTTCCACGTTGGTTTCCCGCTGCCACTGGCCCACGAGCGTCATGCCGCCCTTGGTGGAGTACTTGACGCTGGGGCCGATGGAGAAGACTTCGCCCTTGTTGCCGATTTCCCGGCCGTTGAGCTTGTCGGCGGTGGTTTGCTTGACGTAGTAGCCGGAGAGGCCCACGCCCCAGGGGCCGAAGTTCTTGCCCACCAGATAGTCGAAGTGGAATTCGTCGCCGGACTTGTAGTCGGTGTCCTTGTTCTTGGTCTTGATGTTGTACATGAACTTGCCGGACACCTCCCAGCCGTTCTGCCCCAGGTAGGAGATGGCGTAGATGGGCTCGACGCTGTAGTAGTTGGTGCCCAGGTTGGCTACGTCGTTCTTGTCGTAGCGGCCGGTGGGCAGGTTGATGTCGAGGCCCACGGCCTGATGGATCTCGGGGGAGTGCCAGGCCAGGATCATGGGGTTGATGGTGATGTCGCCCAGGCCGGATTTCTTGAACTTGCCGCCAGGGGTTTCGACGGAGAGCTTCACCAGCGGCACGATCACGTGCCAGGCCCAGTCGGCGCCGGCCACTTTCTGGTTGGTCACCTGCAGAAAGCGCATGGCGTCGAACCAGGCGTTGACTTTCACCGCGTCCACCTTGTTGCTGCCAGCGTAGGGGTGGGCGCTGTAGTTGCCGAAGTAGTTGATGAAGTAGTTGCCGGGGGGTGGCACGGCGCCGGCGAACCAGTTTTCGGCGCCATTGGGGTACTGGTCGCCGCCTTCCTTGGCTTGGACGTTGCCGACGGCCAGGCCGCAGGCGGCCACGAGCAGGGCGATCTTGCTGAGCTTCATGTTTTCTCCTCCTTGTTTGCCATGTGGTGCGGCTTGCGCCGCTGTTATTCCCTGAACGACGGACGAAAGACGTCCTCCCCCGGGTCCAGGGGATATTCGATGCGGTGGTGCGCGGGGGCATGCGGAGCGGCTTTTCGGCCGCTCCGGGTGTCACGGCTTAGCGGCCGAGATCCTTGGCGGGTACGCCGGCAATGCCCCAGTTGGTGTTGGGCACGTCGTGAATCCACACGCGCACGTTTTGCTGGGGCGCGCCCAGGGCTTCCACCAGGGCTTGGGTGACCTTTTCGATCACGGCCCGCTTTTGTTCTTCGGTGCGGCCTTCAATCAGATAGATCTGGGCGAAAGGCATGGGGTCTCCTCCTTGTGCTGGGCGGGTCGGGGCTTGGCTAACGGAAGCGGACGTTTACCGCCCCCAGGTGCTGGGCGCGCAGGGTCACGTTGTCGCCGGGGCCTACCGCCACCGCTTCGGTGATGCCGCCGGAGAGGATCAGGCTGCCGGCGGGGATGCTTTCTCCCCGCGCTCCGAGGTGGTTGGCCAGGGCGGCCACGGCGGCGGCCGGATGGCCGAGCACCGCGGCGCCGGCACCAAAGGCCACCGGGTTGCCGTTCTTCTCCAGCACCACGCCCAGGGTGCGCAAGTCCAGGTCCGCCGCGGGGCGGGGGGTGCCGCCCACCACGAAGTAGGCGGCGGACGTGTTGTCGGCGATGACGCTCTTCAGATCGAACTTGAAGTCCCGGTAGCGGCTGTCAATCACCTCGATGCCGGGCAGGATGAAGTCGGTGGCGGCCAGCACCGAGCCGATGTGGCATCCGGGGCCTTTGAGCTCGGCTTTGGTGACGAAGCAGATTTCCGGCTCCACCTTGGGGTGGATCAGGGTCTTGCAGTCCACCTCGCCGCCTTCGGGCACGCTGAAGGTGTCCACCAAAAAGCCGAAGCAGGGCACTTCGACGCCCATCTGCTTCATCTTGGCGTAGGAGGTGAGCCCGGCCTTGAGGCCGACGATGCGGGCGCCCCGGGCCAGCTTGCGGCGGCGGATCTCGTCCTGGATGGCGTAGGCGTCCTCCCAGTCCATGTCCGGGTGCTGGTCGGTGATCTTGGGGGTGTCCCGGGCCTGGAGCTGGCAGTTTTCCAGGTACTCCGCCAGTTGATCGATGGTGGTTTTGTCCAGATTCATGCTGCGGCTCCCTGGGTCTGCTTCTGCCGGGCGAGGGTCAGGGCGGTGTCCTCGATCATGTCTTCCTGACCGCCCACCATGCCCCGGCGGCCCATTTCCACCAGGATCTCCCGGGCGGGCACGCCGTATTTCTTTTCTGCCCGCTTGGCGAAGAGCAGGAAGGAGCCATACACCCCGGCGTAGCCCAGGGTCAGGGCGTCGCGGTCGATGCGGATGGGGAAGTCCATGATCGGCACCACCAGGTCTTCGGCCACGTCCTGGATCTTGAACACGTCCACGCCGGTTTCGATGCCCATCAGGTCGCACACCGCCACGAACACTTCCATGGGCGTGTTGCCGGCACCGGCGCCCAGACCTGCGGCGGCGGCATCGATACGGTTGGCCCCCGCCTCAATGGCGGCGATGGAGTTGGCCACGCCCATGGCCAGATTGTGGTGGCCGTGGAAACCCAGTTCGGTCTCGGGCTTCAGGGCGGCGCGCACGGCCGAGAGGCGGGCCTTGACGCCATCCGGCAGCAGATGGCCGGCGGAATCGGTGACGTAGATGCAGTTGGCGCCATAGCTTTCCATCAGCAAGGCTTGCTTCACCAGCCCTTCGGGGCTGTTCATGTGGGCCATCATCAGGAAGCCCACGGTGTCCATCTCCATCTTGCGGGCCAGGGTGATGTGTTGCTCGCTCACGTCCGCCTCGGTGCAGTGGGTGGCCACCCGGATGGTGGCCACGCCCAGTTCCCGCGCCATCTTCAGGTGGTCCACGGTGCCGATGCCCGGCAGCAGCAGCGCGCTGACCTTGGCCTGCTTCATCAGGGGGATGACGGTGGACAGGTATTCCTCGTCCGTATGGGCGGGGAAACCGTAGTTCACCGAGCTGCCGCCCAGGCCGTCTCCGTGGGTGACTTCGATCAGCGGCACCCCCGCAGCGTCGAGCCCCTGGGCGATGGTCTTCATCTGCTCCAGGCTCATCAGGTGGCGCTTGGGGTGCATGCCGTCGCGCAGGGTCATGTCGTGGACAGTAATCTTCTTGCCTTTGAGGTCCATGGCCGGTTCCTTATGCGGTGACGGGTTGGAGGGTGAGTTCGCCCTTGAGGATTTCCTCGGCGAACATCTCGGCGGTGCGGGCGGCGGCGGCGGTCATGATGTCCAGGTTGCCGGCGTACTTGGGCAGGTAGTCGCCCAGGCCTTCCACCTCCATGAACACCGAGACCCGGTTGCCGTCGAACACCGGGCCGTTCACCAGCTTGTAGCCCGGGACGTATTTCTGCACCTCGCGGATCATGTCGTGGATGCTCTGGGTGATGGCGGCCTGGTCCGGTTCGGTCTCGGTCAGGCAGTGCACCGTGTCGCGCATGATCAGCGGCGGCTCAGCCGGGTTGATGATGATGATGGCCTTGCCCTTCCTGGCGCCGCCCACCTTCTCCACCGCGCCGGCGGTGGTGCGGGTGAATTCGTCGATGTTCTTGCGGGTGCCAGGGCCCACCGAACGGCTGGACACCGTGGCCACGATCTCGCCGTAGGCCACCGGCTGCACGCGGCTCACCGCCGCCACCATCGGGATGGTGGCCTGGCCGCCGCAGGTGACCATGTTCACGTTCATTTCCTTCTTGCCCACGTGCTCCTTCAGGTTCACCGGCGGCACGCAGTAGGGGCCGATGGCGGCGGGGGTCAGGTCGATCATCAGCGCGCCCTGAGCGTTGACCTTGCGCGAGTTGTCCGCGTGGACGTAGGCGCTGGTGGCGTCGAAAACGATTTGCACACCGTCGGCCTGCATGTGCGGCACCAGACCATCCACGCCCTCGGCGGTGGTCTTGATGCCCATCTCGCGGGCGCGCTTGAGGCCGTCGGATTCCGGGTCAATGCCCACCATCCACACCGGTTCGAGTACGGGGCTGCGTTGCAGCTTGGCCAGCAGATCGGTCCCGATGTTGCCGGGGCCGATCAGGGCGCATTTGATTTTTTGGCTCATCGCTGGATTTCCTTTTTGGGGTCGCGAAGGGTTAAACCATGCTGCGCACCACACCGCCTTCGACCCGCAGGGCCGCGCCGTGGGTGGCAGATGCAAGGGGACTGCAGAGGTAGGCGACCATGGCTGCCACCTCCGCGGGTTCGATGAAGCGCTTGAGGAGCGAGGTGGGCCGGGCGTGGGCGAAGAAATCCCGCTCCGCCTGCTCCACGGAAACACCCTGTTCGTCCGCCAGACGGCTGAAGAACGTGGCCACGCCCTCGGTGCGGGTGGGGCCGGGCAGCACGGAATTGACCGTGACGCCGCAGCCGGCGCAGGTTTCCGCCAGGCCCCGGGCCACCGAAATCTGGGCCGCCTTGCTCATCCCGTAATGAATCATTTCCGCCGGCGGGCAGACGCCGGATTCGCTGGAGATGAACACGATGCGGCCCCAGTCGCGGGCCTTCATCGCCGGCAGGTAATGGCGGGCCAGGCGCACGCCGCTCATTACATTGGTTTCGAAGAAGGTGAACCACTCGGCGTCGGTGATGGCCTCGAAGGGCTGGGGGTCGAAGATGCCCAGGTTGTTGACCAGCACGTCCACGTCCGGGCAGAGGGCAGTCAAGGCCGCGCAGCCGCCCGCCGAGGACAGGTCCGCCGCCACGCCGCTGGCCCGGGCGCCGGGCACGGCGGCGCGCAGGCGGGCCTCCGCCTCGGTCACGCCGGCGCGGCTGCGGCCGTTGAGGATCACCTCGGCGCCTTCGGCCGCCAGCGCGCAGGCCGTGGCAAAGCCGATGCCTGCGGTGGAGCCGGTCACGAGGGCGCGCTTGCCGTTGAGTTGCAGGTTCATGCCGGAGGGGCTCCGCTTAAACGAAACGCACCGAGCAGCCGCCAATGCCGCCAATGGACACGCGCAGGCTGTCGCCGGCCTGGACGGGCACCATCGCCGCCAGCGATCCGGAGAGCACGATCTCGCCTGCCTTGAGGGGGATGCCCAGGCGGCCCAGGGTGTTGGCCAGCCAGGCTACGGCATTGCAGGGATGGCCCAGGGCGGCCGCGCCGGCGCCGGTGGCCACCAGTTCGCCGTTCTTCTCGAGCACCATGCCGCAGCCGTAGAGATCCACGGTTTTCGGGTCCACCAACTTTTCGCCGAGCACGAACACGCCACAGGAGGCATTGTCTGCCACCGTGTCCTGGATCTTGATCTTCCAGTCCCGGATGCGGGAATCGACGATCTCGAAGCAGGCCATCACCCCTTCGGTGGCGGCCAGCACGTCGGCGGCGGTGACGCCGGGGCCCATCAGGTCCTTCTTGAGCATGAAGGCGATCTCGCCTTCCGCCTTGGGCTGGATCAGCCGCGCGGCGGGGATGGCTTCGCCTTCGTTGTAGACCATGCCGTCGGTGAGCCAGCCGAAGTCCGGCTGGTACACGCCCAGCATGTTCATCACCGCGGCGCTGGTGACGCCGATTTTCTTGCCCACCACCTTCTCCCCCGCCTCCAGGCGGCGGGCGAGCATGCGCTGCTGGACGAAGTAGGCGTCTTCGATGCTCATGTCCGGGTGGCGGCTGGACAGCGGGTCCAGCACCCGGCAGTCGCGCAGGGCTTCGAAGAGTTCGTCGCCCAGGCTGTCGATCAGGGTTTGTTCCATGGGTGTTGTTTTCCGGGGGTTGTGGCTTACCGGCCGTCCGCTTCCGTGAGGAAGTCGCCCACGAGACGGGCGAAACGGGCGGCGTGTTCGATCTGGGTCCAGTGGCCGCAGCGGCCGAATACGTGCAATTGGGCGCGGGGAATCCACTGGGCCAGGGTGAGGGAGTTGGCCAGGGGGATCACCTGATCCTCCCGGCCGTGGATCACCAGCGTTTCATGAGGCAGGGCGCGAATGTCCGCCTCGGGGCTGGCCATGGCGTCCACCCAGCGCTGGCGCGGGGCGGGAAACATGGCGGCAAAGCTTTCCTGAAAGCCCGGGCGGATGCTGGCTTCAAAACGCAGCCGGGCCAGTTCGTCGGTGACCAGCCCTCGGTCAAAGGCAAAGATGTCCAGCAGCGCCCGCATGGCCTCGAGGGATGGGGTGTAGCCCCATACCGCGTCCAGCCCCGGTGTGATGGGGAAAGGCACGCCCACGCTGCCCATGAGCACCAGCCGCCGCACCCGCTGCGGGTGGCGGATGGCCAGCGCCAGGGCCAGGGCGCCGCCGAAGGAATTGCCCACCAGGTCGGCTTGGGGCAGTTCCAGCGCATCGAGCAGGCCCACCGCCTGGGCGACCCAGGTGTCCATGTCGTAGCGGACGCCGGCGGGGCGATCACTGAAGCCAAAGCCCACCATGTCCGGGGCGATGCAGCGCGCCCGTTTGCCGATCTCCGGCAGCACCAGGCGCCAGTTGGCCCAGGCGGACACGCCTGGCCCCGACCCGTGGATGAAAAGCACCGGGGAGCCGCTGCCCACATCGTGGAAATTGGTGCGGATGCCGCCGGCGACGATGCTGCGGGCGATTTCCGGGTTGGCGTGCGCGTTCATGGTCTGTGCGGGCCGTTACAGCTTGATGCAGACGTTCTTCAGCTCGGTGTAGAACTCCAGGGAGTGCACCCCGCCCTCGCGGCCGATGCCGGACTGCTTGGCGCCGCCGAAGGGGGTGCGCAGGTCGCGCAGGAACCAGGAGTTCACCCAGGCCAGGCCCACTTCCATGCGGGCAGCCACCCGGTGGGCGCGGGCCAGGTCGCGGGTCCAGATGGCGGTGGCCAGCCCGTACTCGTTGTCGTTGGCCTTGGCCAGCACTTCTTCCTCGGTGTCGAAGGGGGCGATGTGGCAGCAGGGGCCGAAAATCTCTTCCTTGATCACCGAGGCGGTTTCCGGCAAGCCGGTCCAGATGGTGGGCTGCACCCAGGCGCCGCCCGCCAGTTCGCCCGGCATCTCGGGCGAGCCGCCGCCGGTCACCAGGGTGGCGCCTTCGGCCATGGCCTTCTGGTAGTAGGAGAGCACCTTGTTGCGATGCTCCTGGGAGATGAGCGGACCCATGCCCGTGGCCGGGTCTTCCGGCGGGCCCAGGCGGAGGTTCTCGGCGGACTGCTTGAGGGCGGCCACGAAGCGCTCAAAGAGCGGCCGCTCCACGTACACCCGCTCGGTGCCCAGGCACACCTGGCCGCAGTTGGCGAACACGGAGCGCATGGTGCCTTCGATGGCGGCGTCGAAGTCGCAGTCGGCAAAGACGATGGCCGCGTTCTTGCCGCCCATCTCCAGGCTCACCGGGCGGGCGCCCACCGCGGCCGCCTTCATGATGGCGGCGCCGGTCCGGGTTTCGCCGGTGAAGGTGATGGCGTTCACCCCCTGGTGGGTGGTGAGGAATTCGCCCGCCGAATCGGGGCCGAAACCGTGCACCACGTTGTACACCCCCTTGGGGACGCCGACGGTGTTCATCACCTCGCCCAGCAGGGTGGCCGTCTGGGGCGTTTCCTCACTGGGCTTGACCACCACCGTGTTGCCGCAGGCCAGGGCCGGGCCCACCTTCCAGGTCATCAACAGCAGGGGCAGGTTCCACGGGCAGATCACCCCCACCACGCCCACCGGCCGGCGGATGCTGTAGTTGAGGGCGCCGCGTCCGTCCGGGGTGGCCATCTCGAAGCACTCGCTGGGCACGTTCTTCACCACGTCGGCAAAGATCTTGAAGTTGGCCGCGCCACGGGGGATGTCGATGTGGGAGGCCAGGCTCCGGGGTTTGCCGGTGTCTGCGCACTCGGCTTCGAGGAACTCATCAAAGCGCCGGTTGATCTCGTTGGCCACGGCGTAGAGCATGTCCACCCGGTCGGCCACGGTCATCTTGCCCCAGGGGCCGTTGAGGGCGGCGCGGGCGGCGCCTACGGCGGCATCCACCTCCCGCCGGCCGGCTTCGTGAACCTGGCCCAGCACCCCGTTGGTGAGGGGCGAGCGCTTGTCGAAGGTTCGGCCCGTGCTGACAAATTCGCCGCCGATGAAGTTGAGGAACTGTTTCATTGCTGCACCTGCCTGTCTGAAAGATCGATGGGGTCGGCGCCGATCGCGGCCAGGGCCGCCAGGGCGCATGCCTCGTCCTGGGATTCGGAGGCGCCGGATACGCCGATGCCTCCGATGAGCTGACCCGCCACGCGGATCGGCAGCCCGCCGCCGAACACGATCAGTCGGGGCCGGGATGAAAAACCGAGTTTCATGCCCTCGCTATGGCCTACCAGCCGCATCCAGTCCCCGGTGGGAAAGCCGAAGCCGGCGGCGGTATAGGCCTTGTCGATGGCAAGTTCAATGGACTGGATGAACGCGCCGGGCATGCGCAGGAAGGCGGCCAGATTGCCGCCCCCATCCACCACGCCCACGTTGATGCGCACGCCCAGTTGGGCGGCGTGCTCCACGGCCGCCTGCACGGCGCGGGCGGCGGCTTCGCAGCCGATCACCGCCTGGCTGACGGCGATGTTCCGGGGAAGATCGCTCATGGCACCTCCTTGAATCTCGAGATTTGACCGCAAGTGTGACACAAATCTCGAGAAAATGCATTAGCGCCAGTGTTTCCCCGTATCGAGTAAAATCTGCGCCAAATCGAACGTTTCTTCCCTGCCCGCCCATGAACGACTTCAGCCTGCCCGACACCACCATTGACGCGGATGAGCCCAAAACCCTGGTGGAAGGCGCCTACCGCCGCCTGCGCCGCGACATCATCGAGGGCGTGCATCGGCCCGGCGAGAAACTGCGGGTGGAGCACCTGAAGGACCGCTACGAAGTGGGGGCGGGGACGCTGCGGGAAGCCCTGCAGTTGCTGGTGACGGACGCGCTGGTGGTGGCCCAGGGGCAGCGGGGATTTCGTGTCGCATCCATCTCGCTGGACGATTTTGCCGACATCACCAACACCCGGGTATTGATCGAGACCGAGGCCCTGCGCCAGTCCATCCGCCTGGGCGACGATGCCTGGGAGGCCCGGGTGCTGGGTGCCTTTCATCTGCTCACCAAGGCCGAGGACAAGCTGGGCGAGGCGGCGGACGCGGCGCCGAACGAATGGGAGGTGCGCAACCGGGTGTTCCACGAGGTGCTCATCTCCGCTTCGCCTTCCCGCTGGTTGCGCCATTTCCAGACCATCCTCTATCACCAGTCGGAGCGTTACCGCCGGCTGAGCCTTTTCAAGCAGACCATTCCCCGCACCATTTCGCGGGACATCCATGCGGAACACCAGGCCATCCTGGACACCACGCTTGCCCGACAGGAGACGGAAGCCTGCCGCCTGCTCGGGGATCACATCAGCCGCACCCTGGAAGCCTTGCGCCGCTTGCCACCGGATGAACTGAACAACGGCGGCCTGTGACCACCCGCCGGCCCCTGCGGGCCGGCAGTGTCGCGACGCCAGACCATCCTCCGCCCACCGCGCAACGCCTCCCGGGGGCGGTGTTGCGCATGGGCCGGACGGTCGGGCGCGGGGGCTCAGGTCACCACGCTCAGGAAGGCTTCGTTGAGCTTGCGGTCGTGGTAGAAGACGCCGGTGCCCACTTCGTCGAAGGTCCAGGTGATGGTCTTCCAGTCCGGGTAGGACTGGTAGCCGCCGCAGAAGGTCTCGAAGCGGTTGCCGGACGGGTCGAAGGCGTAGATGGTGGTGCCGCGGGTCACGCCGTGGCGGGTGGGGCCGATGTCGATGGACACCTTGTTCATGGACATCAGGTCGGCGGCACGCAGCACCTTCTCCCAGCTCTCCAGCAGGAAGGAGACGTGGTGCAGCTTGCCCGGCTCCGGATGACGCACGAAGGCGATGTCGTGGGCCTTGATGGAAGTGGAGAGCCAGATGGCGAGCTGGTTTTCGCCGTCGGGCAGCAACACTTCCTCCACCAGGTAGAAGCCGAGTACGTCGGTGAACAGCTTCTGCACCTTCTCGATGTCCGGCCCGTAGAGCAGGCAGTGGTCCATGCGGATGGGGGCGATGCCGCGCTCCGCGTCAGGCGTCCAGGGGGCCGGATTCACGTAGGGCATGCCGTTGCCCACGTCCTTCTTCTCGGCGTAGAGCTCGATCAGATGGCCGCTGGGGATCTCGAAACGCACCCGCTCGCCGGTTTCCAGCATTTCGCCGGCCGCGACCCGCTCGGTGTTGACGCCGTAAGCGCGCAGATCCGAATCCAGCTTGTCCAGGGTGGCCTTGTCCAGCACCTTGAAGGCGAAGGCGTCGATACCCGCCTTGTCCGCCTCGCGGATCACCACGCTGTTGTGGTCCCGCTCGTCCCAGGTCTTGAAATACACCCGGCCTTGGGCGTCCCGGCCGGTTTCGATCAAGCCCAGCACGTTCTTGTAGAAATTGACGCCTTCTTCCAGGTCCAGCACGCGGATGGCCGCGTGGCCCGGGCGCAATACGCCAGTCATCGCCATGGTTTTCTCCTCCGATCAAAATTGCCCCCGCATCCGGGGGCGTTATTCATCTCCGGCGACCTCGGTCGGGCCGCCTGGAAACGCCTCAAGCCTTTTGCCAGGTCCGGTGCGGGCACCGGGCGAGGCAGGGGTCTTTCCGTCTTGCGATCTCGTTATTCAGTCAACAATATTCCTCTTATTTCTCGATGTAAACATAAAATCTCGAGAGTTTGATTTCCGCTAAATCCGCCGGAACAGGGGGCTGCGTACTTGCTGGGCGTCCGCGGCGGAAAAGAACTTCTCGGTGAAGATGTCGTTCTCGAACAGCCGTCCCTGCATCAGGGTGGTGATGCAGGCGTCGATCATGGCCGGGGGGCCGCACAGGTAGGCCTTGTGGCCACGGAAATCGTTGTCGAAGCCGGCTTTGGCCGCCTCGTGCACAAAGCCCCGGTAGCCCGTCCAGTCGCTGCCCGCCGGTTCGTGGGAAAGGGCGGGCAGGTAGTGGAAGTTGGGATGCCGGGCAGCCAGGGCCAGGAAGTCCTCGTGGTAGTACAGCTCCTCGCGGCTGCGCTGCCCGTACACCAGGGTGATGGGTTCGGACCAGCCTGCCGCCAGGAGGTCCAGGATCATGCTGCGGGGGCTGGAGAGCCCCGATCCGCCGGCCATGAAGATGAGCGGCCCGGGGGCGGACTTGCGCACGAAGAAGCGCCCGTAGGGGCCGGAAAGCTGAAGCCGGTCGCCCGCCTGCAGTTCCCGGTGCAGCCAGGTGGTGGCGGCGCCGCCAGGCACGATGCGCACGTTCAGTTCCACCTGCTTGCCGGTGGCGGGCGGATTGGCCAGCGAGAAGGCGCGGCTTTCCCCGAGGCCGGGAATTTCCAGGTTGATGTACTGCCCGGCCTGGAAGTGCAGGGGGGCGTCGAGCTCGATGAAGATGCCCTTGATGGTGGGGGTGAGCGCTTCGATGCGGGTGACGGTGCCGGCGTAGTCCCGCACCGGGATGTTCTCCGCGTCCGGTTCCTCTTCCACTTCCGCCTCGATGGTGACGTCGCTCTCCAAGCGGGCGCAGCAGGCCAGGGCCTTGCCTTCGGTGCGCTCGAAATCCATCAGCGCGAAGCTGGAGGCTTCGCCGTGGTCCACCTCGCCGTCCACCACCTGCACCTTGCAGGTGGCGCACAGGCCGTGGCAACAGGCGTGGGGCAGCCAGAGGCCGGCGCGCAGGGCCGCATCCAGCATGGTCTGGCCCTCTTCCACCTCGATGGTCTCGCCCAGGGGTTCGATGGTCAGTTGATAGCTCATGGCAGTGCAGGGGTAAAAACCGGGGCGGCGGACCGCCCCGGCAAACGACGGACTTAGCTGCAGGAGCCGGCAATGCCGGTCAGCCCGGGGGTGCGGAAGCGGATCACGTCCTTGTGCTTGAGGCCGTTCTCCGCCAACGTTTTGTCGAAATCCGGCTGCCAGGGCTGGCCGGACTTGAACCACTGGGCCTGGGTCCAGTCGATCTTGGTGAAATCCGGGTGGTAGCCGAAGCAGCCCGGGAGGGCGCCGTGCACCACGTCGCCGAACTTCATGACCGGCGGCAGGGGCAGGCAGAAGGGGGCGCAGAACATCAGGTGGTCTTCCCAGCCGATGTACAGCAACTGGGCCCCATGGAAGTTCTCGAGCCGGTCCACGGGCTCGAACTGGTAGTCTTTGACGGCAGCAACAGCCATGTGTGTCTCCTCTGGTGTCCGGGGGTTACTTGTTGCTCGTGGCCAGGCCGCGCCACGCCGCAAAGTTCTTCTGGTCCTCCGAGCCTTCGAAGTCCAGGTTGTCCCGGCCGAAATTCAGGTGGTAGTACTGCAGCACCGCGGCCAGCGGGTCGAAGCCCTCAACGGTGGGGTCCGTGCCCTCGGGGAAGCAGTTGCCCTGGTAGATCTGGTGCACCGGCAGCCAGGCCTGCATGTATTTCTCCGGCTCGTTGTCGAAGATCTCTTTGCAGCCGTCGGAACAGAAGTGGTACTTGGTGCCCTTGTAGTCCGATTCCCGGTAGCAGATCTTGGTGGGGTCCCCGGGCTCGGTGAACAGCATGGGGATCTGGCAGGTCTGGCACAGCATGGGCAGCGTCTTGTTGTAGAAACGGTTGCCCTGCTTGGCCTGCTCGCGCCAGAACTCCAGCCGCGGCCGGTAGTACTTGTCGAAGCTGCTGGGGTATTTCTCCGACAGCCAGTCCAGTTCGTCGTCGTTCGGCACCCAGGTGTGAAAGGCCGCCGCCGCGCCGTACTGGTAGAAGGTGGCCCAGGCCTGGTGGGAGATGTGGTCCTTGTCGAAGGCGATCTGGTCCAGCCACTTGGGCGGGCGGATGCCGTAGCGGGCCAGATCCTTGAACAGGGCGCCGCCGTTTTGCTCGAAGTACACCTCCCAGGCTTCCTTCCAGCTCATCACGCGCTTGGGCAGCATGTAGTCCATCATCATGCCCACCAGGGTCAGCACGCGGTAGCCGCGCCACGTCCATTTGTCGATCCAGCGCTGGACGATGGGCAGGTTGTCCGGGTCCTGCTCCAGCACGAACTTGATCACCTCCAGGCCCAGGGTCATGTGCCGGGCCTCGTCCGACTGGGCGGAGAAGCCGAAGGTCATGGCGCCCATGTCCCCGTTGTAGGCCGCGCCGGAGACGAAGGGGACGAACAGCAGGTTGGTGAGCACGTATTCGAAGCTGAAGCCGATGGCCACCATGAACTCGAAGGGCCCGGCGGTGACTGCGTCGTCAAAGAACGAGCGGGGCACCGAGAGGTACCAGACCCGCTCGATCATGTGCCGGAACTCGTGCAGGCCGTTGTAGTACTTGTTGTAGTTGGAAAGGGAGTGGATCTGCGTCTGGGAGTGGCGGATCTCGTCCAGCGACTGCATCAGGCAGGCCACCCGCGTGCCCGCACCCGGGAACTGCCGGCCGACGTGGGCGAAGCCCCGGTGGGCCATGTACTCCAGCGGGCTGATCCCGGTCAGGAACAGCTTGACCGTGTTGATGTAGCGCGCGTCCGTCACCGTCAGATGCCCGTTGTTCTGGGCGTAGGCGTCGATGATGGCGTAGAGCTTCTTCTCCTTTTCCGCCTGGTATTTCCAGTAGGCGTCCATGGTCAGGCGGAAGGGGTCCTGCCACTTGTCCCAGTCGTGGATCTTGACGCCCTCGTAGCGTGCGTAGGGGTATACCTTCTCGTGGGGCTGGTAGGTGGTTTCCCAGGCCAGATCCCGGGTCAGCAACTGGTACTTTTCCTTCAGCCCCAGTTTCTTCTTGCTGGCGTGCATGTCCATGTTTGTCTCCTCAGGCGTTCCAGCTCAGGGTCAGCTCGTCGTCGGTCTCGTCCACGTGGCCGGTGAGCGTGATCAGGTTGATGTGCAGCTCCTGCAGGTCGAAGTCGCGGCCGATCAGCTCCTCGATGGTGGCGCGGCGGATGACGAGGCGATTGTCCGCGTCGATCTTCACCATGGCGGGCTGCTGCTGCACCGTGGCGGTTTCGTTGTCGGCCAGGATCGCCTCGACGATGGGGCGGGTGTCCTCGTTGGCCTGCAGGGCGATGAATACTTTCGACATGGAGGGGTCCCTTACAGGCTGACGCCGGCTTTCGCCAGGCGGGTGTTGAACTGCTGGGTGAGATCGGCCATCACCTCGCCGGCTTTTTCCCCGAGGGCCAGGGCGGCCACGGGTTGCAGGGCTTCGACTGCGCGGTCGCGCCACTGGGTGGTCCATTGGGCGAGCAGGGCGGCGTTGTCGGCGGACTCGGCGGCGGCTGTCTTCATGGTGGCGTCCACCCAGCGGCGGGTCTCGCCGAACCATTCGGTCATGAAGGCGGTGAGCATGGCGATGGCGGTGCCGCCCTGGCTGGAGAGCACGTCATCGACCACGGTTTCGTACACCAGCGGGTAGAGCAGGCCGTCCAGGGCCACGTTCTGGGCCACGAACAGTTCAAAGGGGTCGGCCACCACCATGGTGTCTTCCACGTAACGGCGCAGGGCTTGCCATTCGGGGGCGTCGAGCCAGGCGGTCTTGGCGTTTTCCAGAGCGCTGGCTTCGTCCAGCAGCAGGCCCACGCGGGACAGGTACTGGGCGATGCCCAACTGGTCCATGGCCTGGTAGATGCACGGCTGGGTGAACGCCGTGCCGTAGCCGTAGGCGCACATGGCGGCGTTGTTCATGTTGGCTGCCCAGGCCACGTGGCGCAGGGGCAGCAGCACGGCCAGCGCCTGACGCTTGAGCGCTTCCGGCAGCGACTTGGCCAGGCCCCGGCTTTCCACGAAGTCGAAATTGGCTTCGGCGGTGTCCTGCTGCTTGGCCCGGGCCATGGTGTAGGTGCCGTAGTAGAACTGGCGAGGATCCTTCAGGCTGTACCAGTCCGCCATGCGGATGGCGGTGCGCCCCGTGTCGAAGATGTCGTGGTCCGGGTCCCAGGTGGGGCGGTAGTGGAAGTTGTCCGTGGCCTGAAGGTCGAACGTGCCCTCCTGGTAACGGGAGGCGGGCTTGTCGCCGCCGATCCGCCGCGCCACGTGGTCGAACGTGTGGCGCAGGGGCTTGATCGACACGGTTTGCAGGTCGATATGCATGAGGTCTCCTCCTTGTTGAAATGCGGACGGCGTGGTCGCCGCCTCGGTGCTGCGGCTGCCCCGGCGCGCGGCGCCGGGGCGGGATTCACTTGAAGCGCTGGCTGGTGGCCTGATGCAGCCGCCAGTCCCAGTCCGATGCGGCCGGGTCGTCGGGCGTGCTGACGCGGGGAGGCAGGGCTTCCACCGCGTTGATGCGGCAGAAGTCGTGATAGGCGGGTTCGGGCAGCAGCATCTCCACAAAGAGCTCCGGCTCGCCGATGGCGAATTCGAATTCCACCAGCCCGTCCGGCCGGCGCTCGATCAGGCGCACGAACTTGCGCGAGATATCAATGCGGGGTGCTGCATCACTCATCCTGGTCTCCTCCGTCAGCCGGTTCGTGCCGGACTGCTCTGGTGAGCGGGTCTATAACAAGCTCCGTGCCAGGAATCGCAAGTGGCTGTTATGTCTCGATTAACTGCAATTATCTCGAGATTTGAGGCGGTGTAAGGCCGGGCGCTCTTCACCAAATGGTGAAAACCCGTTGATCAGCTGGATCAAATGATCGAGTTGCAGTGCGGCAAAGACGGGCGGGACCGCCAGCGTGAAGGCGTGCCGGGCCATCCGGGGCCCCGTGAGGGGAGAACGATTGCATTTCCGGCCCGCTCAGGCTGCGTGCCCTTCGGCCCGGGTCGGGGGGGCGCAAGCGGGCTTGACGGCTGGCGGACAGCACCTGCGGGGGATGGGCGGAGGGCGCAGGGGCTTGCATTCAGCGGTGTGAATCCCGGCCCCTGGTGGGCGGCGCGGGCAAGCGGGCGACAGCGGGCAGGGTGGAAGGAAGGGGGCCGGAGCGTGGCCTGTTTGCGGGGTGCGCGGTGGGGAATTGCCCCCATGGGGAGGTGGCTCCGGTGGGGGCAGCGCCCCCAGCCCGCTGGCCGGGCTCGGGGGCGGAGCGATCAAACCGCTGGAGCGGTCAGGCGGGGGGTGGGGCGGTGCTGGCGCCGGGGGAGAGGGCGACGGTGGGTACGCCGCGGCAGATGCTTTTCACCATTTTTCCGACCACGGTGAGGGCCAGATCGCTGCGGGGGAAGACGCGGCAGGCGAGCACGGTGCCTTCGGCCTCCTCCTCGGCGCTGATCGCTTCGCGGCTCATGCGGCGGGTGACGTATTCCCCCTCGCTGATGTGCACCTTGCACACCCCGCAGCCGCCGCCCCGACAGCCCACCGGGATGCCCCGGCGGCCCAGCAGCTCCATGCCGCGCAGGATGTTCTGGTCCTCGGCGCAGGTAAAGGTCTCACCCGTGTTCTCCAGGGTGACGCGGTAACGCTCGCTCATGTCTCCTCCTGTTCCGGCGGGCGCCTTGGAATCTTTGTGTAGGGCGCCAGCCTCATCTGCCCGGCGGGGCAGGTTTCTGCGAGAATGCTGTTTAGCGGAAAATATTTATAATCTCGATATTTTTAATTCTGACCCAATCGCTCGCGCCAGGCAAGCGCCCTGGACCAAGGCGGGATAAACCGAGCCGTGGGCAGGCGCGAGAGCCGGACCGGTCCGCCGGCACCGGCAACGGGTGACCGGGGCGTGCCCCCGCAATCCATACCGATTGAAGGCGAAACGGGGGGACACACCCCGGGGAGACACGGTGGCAAGCATCAAGTACCCGGACATTGACGACCTGCGCCGGCTGGTGCGGTTTTCGTCCGAAGACGGCCTCATCTGGCTGGCGGAAAACCGCATGCTGCTGCTGCACACGGCGGCCATGGCCGAGTTGCGGCGGGAACTGATCGAATCCCTGGGGCAGGACCAGGCGCGGCGGGTGCTGACCCGCATGGGCTACGCCTCGGGCGTGCGCGACGCGGAACTGGCGCGCAAGATCCGGGGCGACAAAAGCGTGATCGACGCCTTCGTGGTCGGCCCGCAACTGCACATGCTCGAAGGCAGTGTGCAGGTCACCCCCATCAGCCTGGAGATGGACGTGGACAAGGGGGAGTTCCAGGGCAATTTCCTGTGGGAACACTCTTGGGAAGCCGAAGCCCACCTGGGCATGTTCGGCCCGGCCCAGGACCCGGTGTGCTGGATGCAGATCGGCTACGCCTCGGGCTACACCTCGGCCTTCATGGGCCGCTTCATCCTGTTCAAGGAAGTGGAGTGCATGGCCGCGGGGCACAACCACTGCCGCATCGAGGGCCGACCCATCGAGCAGTGGCCGGATGCCCATGAGCACCTGCCCTATTACCAGTCCGACGCGGTGGTGAGCCGCATCCTGGAACTGCGGGAGCAGGTGGACGCCCTGCGCACCTCCCTGGAGCGGCAGCGCCTCATCCCCAACCTGATCGGCTCCTCCGCCGGTTTCCGCCACGCCTACAACCTGATGGAGCGGGCCGCCGGCACCTGCGTGTCGGTGCTGCTGCTGGGCGAAACCGGGGTGGGCAAGGAACGCTTTGCCCGGGCCCTGCACGAAATGAGCAAACGGGCCAATGCGCCCTTCGTGGCCGTCAATTGCGCGGCGTTGCCCCACGACCTGATCGAATCCGAGCTCTTCGGCGTGGAAAAAGGCGCTTTCACCGGCGCCCATGCCTCCCGCCCCGGCAAGTTCGAGCGGGCCGACGGCGGCACCCTGTTCCTGGACGAAGTGGGCGAGCTGCCCCTCTCCGCCCAGGCCAAGCTGCTGCGGGTGCTGCAGGAGGGCGAAGTGGAGCGCCTGGGCGACGAGCGCACGCGCAAGGTGAGCGTGCGCCTGGTGGCCGCCACCAATGTGGATCTGGGCCGGGCCGTGCAGGAAGGCCGTTTCCGCTGCGATCTCTTCTACCGGCTCAATGTGTACCCCATCCGCATCCCGCCCCTGCGCGAGCGCGTGGCCGACATCCAGCCCCTGGTGGAAGCCATGGTGGAGCGCTTTTCCGCCCTGCATGTCAAGCGCATTCGCGGCGTCACGGACCGGGCCATCCAGGCGCTCATGCGCTACAACTGGCCGGGCAACATCCGCGAGCTGGAGAACATGATGGAGCGGGGCGTGATCCTGGCTCCCCAAGAGGGGGAGATCTCCCTCGAACACCTGGTGGTGGGGCCGGAAGTGATCGGCGCCCGGCGCGAAGGCATCAGCGCCAGCGGTGCGCTGGAAGCCCATCAGGGCCGGGGCGACGCCTGCGAGGGCGTGTGTGAAGCCATCCTCGACGGCGGCATTGCCCTCGAAGAACTGGAGCGCAACCTGCTGCAGCTTGCCGTCAAACGGGCGCGGGGCAATCTCTCCGGCGCTGCCCGCCTGCTTGGCCTCACCCGCCCCCAGCTCAACTACCGGCTCAAGCGCGACCGGGACTGAGGCGCCCCTCGACGGCCCCTCCGCCAGGGCTTAACCTGTGCCGCCTGCCGTGCCGCACACCCGCGGCCGGCGCCGACCAGCCAGGGAGTTGCCATGTGGGATGAGCGTTACGCCAGCGATCAGTACGTCTACGGAACCGAGCCCAACGCTTTTCTGGCGGAGCATGCCTCCCGGCTCTGCGGCCCCGTGCTTTCGCTGGCCGAAGGAGAGGGCCGCAACGGTGTGTACCTCGCCACCCTGGGGCTCGAGGTGCTCGGCGTCGACAGCTCTGCCGTCGGCCTGGCCAAGGCCCGGGCGCTGGCCAGCGCCCGCGGGGTGCAGATCCACACCGAAGTGGCCGACCTCGCCACCTTCAACCCCCCGCCCGGTCACTACGGCGCTGTGGTTTCCATCTTCGCCCACCTGCCCGGCGCCATCCGGCAACGGCTCTACCCCCTGGTCGAGCAGAGCCTCAAACCCGGCGGGCTGCTCCTCCTGGAGGCCTATTCCCAGGCCCAGATCGCCCGCAACACCGGCGGCCCGAAAGACCTGGACATGCTCATGTCCGTGGCCAAGATCGAACAGGCATT
>JRYG01002563.1_pt1 | contig 37476 bp, 37 predicted proteins | sample 235341 | NCBI WGS metagenome assembly JRYG01 (sample SAMN03074218, study PRJNA261478) | activated sludge metagenome | biome: Wastewater Treatment Plant; feature: Wastewater; material: Activated sludge; isolation source: activated biomass of a wastewater treatment plant treating hydrocarbon... ...
TTTTCTACAGCGTCGTTAGGCGGCGGAAATGCTCGACACGCGTGCGGACCGTTCAGCTGAGCAGATCTTCGAGCGTCGCCACCGGTACGACGTTTCGCGCGGCGGCCGCCACTTCCTCGCTGCACGTGATCAACGCGTCCGCTTGCAGCTTTGTCAGCGCCAAGTACTCGGCCACAAACGTGTCTTCCCAGCCAAGCTGGTCTGCAATGTCCCATGCCACTCGCTGGAGTACACGGTCACCAAGCAAGCGCACTTGCAGCGCACGCAGGTAGTCCAGGCGCGCGTTCGCCTCTTTGCGCGTCGTTTCTCCGTGCCGCACTGCTTCATACAGTCGCGCGAGCATCTGCGACCTCAGCAGCGTAGGCGCAAACAATCGGTGATGCGCGGGAACCTTTGCATTGCGCTCGGCCAGGGTCAAAGCAACTATCGGCTCAATCACGTATCGCGCCATACTTATTCCCTCAAATGCGCTGGTTTACTTAACCGCATGGTAGTCGAGTCAGTCGCCGGTGGTTGTACGCCCACGAATGCGCCGCCGCCTAACCCGTCGTATATGGACTCCTCCCCCAACGCAAGAAACCGACCGATAGGGATGGCCGTGGGGAAACGCATGCAGTCGTATATCCGGCATCGTGAGTGGGCTCTGGGTGGCCCGTGCCGACATGGAATCTGCTCACGGTGCGCCAATCGTTGCAAGCGGCAAGCATGAGGCTGCCGGAAGGGTTTTCGGCGTCAATCCGTGCGGCGATACAGTCGTGGCGACAGCAACGGCAACGGTCGTAGCATTCATCTCGGGCGCTTCCCGGTCGGTCTCGCGCCAGCCCACCACGGACTCGATCATGGCACGATGGTGCCCAAGGCGGGGGCGCGCATCATTTCCCAGTCCCGAGGAGAACCTGTCATGAACGCCGATGAACTGCGCGCCATTCAGGCGCCGCTGAAGGATCGCTACCGCGGCGCGCCGGAGACGGCGCAGATTACGCTGCGTGCGCGTGGTCGCGTGGGCGAGGGCGTGACGTGCCGCATCGAAACCGGCAAGGCGCTCGCCGTCGCGGGGCTGCATCCGGGCACGGGCGGCAACGGCTTGAGCGCCTGCTCCGGCGACATGCTGCTCGAAGCGCTCGTGGCCTGCGCCGGGGTGACGTTGAATGCGGTGGCGACGTCGCTGGGCATCGCGCTGCGCGACGCGACGCTCGAAGCCGAGGGCGATCTCGATTTCCGCGGCACGCTCGGGCTGGCCAAGGATGCCCCGGTCGGCTTCCAGCGTATTCGACTGCAGATCACGCTCGACACCGATGCGTCCGAGGAACAGATCGCGACGCTGCTGCGCCTGACGGAGAGGTATTGCGTCGTCTACCAGACGCTGGCGCATCCGCCGGTGCTGGCAGTTGCGCGCAGGGGGGCACGCGCAGGTTGACGTCCGGCAAGGTGCCGCAGAGGTATCGCCGGGCGCGGATACCGGCGTCCGCGTGGCGATGCGCGCGCCTAGCGCGCCGCTACCACCGCGACGGCGAAGGTATTGCCAGCGTTGTGCATAGGGACATCGGCGGCCTTCGCGGCAGGCCCGCGAAAGATCGCCAATAGCACGCACACTGACCCCAGCAGCAGGGTTTTCCCTTTTCTCACGGCTGCTCCCTTTTGTTCGTCTTGTCTGATCGGAATGTCGCTCGACGTTTGCGTCACGCGATTACGCGGCGCGAAACACAAGGGCCGGGCTCGGACCGATGCTGCACAGTCCAGACCCGGCCCTTGCAGGTCAGCAACTCCCGAATTACAGGCCGCCGAAGTTGATGTTGTTGTTGGCCGTCTGCGTCGGGATCACCGTGGAGGTGATGCCGTGGGCGAAGGCGACGTTGTTGCCGTTGTTGTTCTGCACGTTTTGCAGTTGGCCGATGGACTGGGAAGCGGCGAAGGAAACGTTCTCGACTTCGCTGTAGCCGTAGCCATACACGGGCAGCCACGGGAAGTACAGCGTGCCGCCTTTGACTTCCGCCATCGCGGCGCGGTCGAGTTCTTCGGTACGGGCCAGGTCTTTGATCATCAGTGCGCTCATGGTAATTCTCCTTTCAAAGTTAGGTGGTTTGGTTTGGGTGAGCATCGTTTGCTGCGCTCGGAGACCTATTCAGCACGGGCCGTGCCAGGTGCGCAGACGCGACCGCTGCAGACGTGTAACAAACTGAAAAGTCGATATAATTTTGTTGCCGGCGGCGGGAAGCGTGCAGGACATGGCGCAGGGGCCGGGCGCGAACTGGTGGTTGGTCGCCAACATCTTTCGCGCCAACTGTCGGAACCGATGCGACATTTGCGAGCGACGTCTTGCGCGTCCTGCGAGGTCGTACCATGCGAACGCGACCGTCGGCCGATGGCGCCACCCGGTCAGCGCGAAAGGAGGCAGCGATGGCGGACGACCTGACATCCGGGCACGGCGCATGCAACCGACGCCACGTCTTGCGGCGCGCGGCCGGTGTCCTGGCCGGCGGCGCGAGCGGTTTCGTTCTTGCGCGCGAGGCGCTGCCGGACATCGTGCAGCCGCGTCGCGCGGGAGCACCGGGATTCGCGGAGCGGGCGTTCGAGATGCGCCGGCTGGCGGTCGAGCGCGGCGACCAGGCCTACGGCGCGGTGGTCGTCAAGGATGGGCGCATCGTCGGCGAAGGCGTCAGCGCCGTGCTCACGACCCCCGATCCGACCGCCCACGCGGAGATCCAGGCGCTGCGGGACGCCGCAAAGCGCCTCGGCACCCCGGACCTGTCGGGCTGCGAGCTTTACGGCTCCTCGCGCGCCTGCCCGATGTGCGAAGCCGCCGCTTACTGGGCGCGCATCGCACGCATGTACCACGGCGAGGCGGCGACCGACGCCGGCGCGCCGCGGCTGCGTTAGCCGCGTCCAACTCGGCGCGCCTGCGCATGTAGCGAGTCTTTCAAGAGCGGCGTCATGGTCTACACTGCAATGGATCGGTCGAGGAACGGCACAGGAGGAGCGACATCATGGCGGGTGCGAGGGGATGGGGTATGGCGGCGGTGCTGGCGGGTGCGCTTGCGCTCATTTTCCCGCTGCAGGCGGCGGAGCTTTCCGGGACGCGCCAGGTCATTCTCAGCAACGCCCAGGGCGAGCGCGTGCCCATCGCCACTGTCGCCTTCGAACCCGCGGGCGCGGGACGCTGGCGCTTCACGCTGCAGTTGGACGAGAGTCGCTTCGGCGAACACTTTCTCGCCATGCGGCCGTTCAAGTGCCTGACCGGCGCGCGCCAGCAGCTGTGCCACTTCCCCTACGCGAGCGAGCAGGTCGTCGCCGCCGACGATCTGGTGCCGCTCGAATATGCCCTGATGTTCCTGCACACCAAGCCGGCGGCGGTGAACGTCGATGCGCGCAACGGTGTGTACTACCGCCTGCGCTGGAAGGGGAGCGGCGCGCCGGGCGCGATCGAAGGCAAACTCTACGACGTGGACATGGATCCCATCGTCGTTCCCCAGGGCGACCGGCGCCGGCCGATACGCAGCGAGCATCTGATCGCAGCCGATGAGGATTCCCACTGGCTGCCGCGCCTGAGCATCGAGTAGCCGGCGCTGTGGCGGCGGCTGCCGGAGCAGCGTCCCGCGGCAGCGACGCGATCGGCATGTCTTGGTGTATCCTCGGCTATCTGCGCACCGTTCGTCCCCGGTCGTCGGCCGGCGGCGATGGAAGCCGCGATCATTTGCCATGCCTGAAAGCACACCGACACCGAACGACCGGTCCGAGGAGACGGCGGAGCACGAGCTGCGCGTGCGGCGCATCCACCGCCGCGATCTGAACCGCGTCTGGGAATTTCTCAAGCGCGTCTTCCGCGACGTCAACCGCGAGACGGTCGAGTACCAGCGTCCCCGGCTGAAACAGCACTTCTTCGAGATCTACCAGGAGGAAGGCATCGAGCAGCTGGTGTTCGAGCTGAAGAAGGGCGCCAAGTACGAGCTGGTCGGCTACGCCCAGTACACGTACGAGATTGCCGGTTCCGACAACTGGATGAACTACCGCTACTTCGAAAGGCGCGGCATGCGGCCGCTGTTCGTCGAGGAGCTGGCCGTGCATCCCGATTACCATGGCATGGGCATCGGCGCGTTCATCTTCGAGCAGATCGAGCACGCGGCGCGGTTGCGCGGCTGCACGCACATCGTGCTCGACGTGGCGGAGAACAACGAGCAGGCGCTGAAGTTCTATCGCAAACGCAATTTCTATAAGCTCGACGCCGCCATCTTCCTCGCCAAGAAACTGAGCGTCGAGGAGGAACTGCTCGGGCCGCGCAAGGTGGCGGTGCGCAAGCCGGACACCAGGTAGTGCCCGTCGCTATGGCGGTTGCATCGACCCGGGAGCGTCCGCCGCTCATTTCCCTGTTCCTGGTCTCGGCTGCGGCGCTCGCCTACGAGGTGCTGCTCACGCGGCTGTTCTCGATCGTGCTTTGGCACCACTTCGCCTACATGATCATCAGCGCGGCGCTGCTCGGCTACGGCGCCGCCGGCACTTTCCTGGCACTCGCCGCGGAGCGCATCGAGCGGCGCTTCGACGCCTGGTTCGTCGGCGCGGCGGCGCTGTTTGGTCTGGCCATGCCGTCGTGCTTCCTGCTCGCTCAGCGCGTGCCCTTCAACCCGCTGGAACTGCTATGGGACGCGGCGCAACCGGCGTACCTGCTTGGCATCTACCTGCTGCTGTTCCTGCCCTTCTTCTGCGCGGCCACCTGCGTCTGCCTGGTCATCTCGCGCTTCGGCAGGCAGGCGCACCGGGTGTACAGCTTCGACATCCTCGGCGCCGGGGCGGGCAGCATCGGCGTGGTGCTGGCGCTGCTCGCGTTGCCAGCGCTCGGCGTGCTCAAGGCACTGGCGGCACTCGGGCTGGGCGCGGCCGCCGTGGCCTGCGTCGAGCTGCGGCTGCGTCTGCGCCGGCTCGCGGGTGCGCTGGCCGTTGCCGCGGCGGCCCTGCCATTCGTCATGGGCGCGGACTGGGCGGGCCTGCGTCCGTCGCCGTACAAGGATCTGAGCCAGGCGCTGCTCGTGAGCGGCACGCGCGTCGTCGCCGAACGATCGAGCCCCCTGGGCGCGCTGACGGTCGTCGACAGCCCGGCGGTGCCCTTCCGTCATGCGCCGGGCTTGAGTCTCAATGCGCTCGGTGAGCCGCCGCAGCAGCTCGGCGTGTTCGGCGACGGCGACGGACTGAGCGCGATCACGCGCTTCGACGGGCGGCGCGAGTCCATCGCCTACCTCGATTACCTCACCTCGGCGCTGCCCTATCATCTGCTCGATCGGCCGCGCGTGCTGGTGCTCGGCGCCGGCACCGGCGCCGACGTGCTGCAGGGGATTTTCCACGGTGCCGCCGCCATCGACGCCGTCGAGCTGAATCCGCAAACCATCGCGCTCGTGGGCGACACCTACGCCGAGTTCGCCGGCGGCATCTACGCCCGGCCCGAGGTGCGCGTGCATGCCAAGGAGGCGCGCGGCTTCGTGGCCGCGACTGCCGAGCGCTACGACCTGATCCAGGTGGCGCTGCTGGACTCCTTCAGCACCGCAGCCGCCGGGCTCTACGCCCTGAGCGAGAACACGCTGTACACGGTGGAAGCGTTCCAGGGCTACCTGCGCCGTCTGCGCCCCGGGGGGCTGCTCGCCATCACGCGCTGGGTTACGCTGCCGCCGCGCGATGCCCTGAAGCTCGTCGCTACCGCTGCGGTGGCGCTGGAGCGCAGCGGCGTTGCCGAGCCGGCCGCACAGCTTGCACTGATCCGCGGCTGGAAGACGAGCACCCTGCTGGTCAAGAACGGCGCGCTCAACGAGGCGGAACTGGCGGCGCTGCGCGAATTCTGCCGGGCGCGCTCCTTCGACCCCGCCTATTACCCCCGCATGAAGCGGGAGGAGGCGAACCGCTACAACGTGCTCGACGCGCCGCACTTCTTCGACGGCGCCATGGCGCTGCTCGGTGCCGGGGGCAAGGCGTTCATCGAGCGCTACAAGTTTTTCATCGAGCCGGCGACCGACGATCGACCCTATTTCTTCCGTTTCTTCAAGTGGGGCGCGGCGGCCGAACTGCTGGCGCTGAAGGAGCAGGGCGGACTGCCGCTGCTGGAGTGGGGCTATCCGGTGCTCGTCATCACGCTCGTGCAGGCGCTGGTGGCGAGTGTCGTGCTGATCCTGCTGCCGCTGCGGGCGCGCTTGCGCACATCCGATGCCGCCGCCGGCCGTGGGCGCGTCGGCCTGTACTTCCTCGCCATCGGGCTGGCCTTCATGTTCGTGGAGATTGCCTTTATCCAAAAGTTCGTGTTGTTCCTTGCGCATCCGCTGTACGCGGTGGCGGTGGTGCTGTGCGCCTTCCTCGTCTTTGCCGGTATCGGCAGCCGGCTGTCGGGCTGGCTGGTGAGCCGAAACGCGCGCATGGCGGCGCGGCCGGTCACCTGGGCCGTTGGCGGCATCGCCGTGCTGGCGGCAGCCTACGCTTTCGTCCTGCCGCCGCTGTTCCAGGTATTGATGCACCTGCCCGATCCGGTGCGTATCGCCATCGCGCTGGCGCTCATCGCCCCGCTGGCGGTGTGCATGGGTGTGCCGTTTCCATCCGGTATCGCCTGGGTCAGCGCCGACCGGCAGATGCTCGTCCCTTGGGCCTGGGCGGTGAACGGCTGCGCCTCGGTGGTGGGCGCGGTGCTCGCCACGTTGCTGGCGATTCACTTTGGATTCACCGTGGTGGTGATGCTGGCGGTCGTGCTTTACGTCGGCGCCCTGGTGGCAAGACGCGGCGCGCAGTAGCTGAAGTTTTCGCGCCGCACGCAACTTCTGCTGGACAGCGCTGCCGGGCGTGCTACAAAGACAGAAGGCGATGCCGTCGCTTCGTTCCATGGCGCCTCGCCCGTTCCCCCGGAGTCTGCCGGATGTCGTCGTATCTTCCGATGCTCCGGCAGCCGATCCCGCATCCGCAAAAGGAGGCTCACCATGGCCATTTACATAGCGCTGGGCAGTTTCACCGATCAGGGAATTCGCGGCGTGAAAGAAACCACCCTACGAGCGGCAGCCGCCAAGGAGGTGGCCGGACGGTTCGGGGTGACGATGAAAGAGATCTACTGGACAATCGGCCAACACGACATCGTTGCCATACTCGAAGCTACCGACGATGCGGCGGTCAGCGCCTTCGGTTTGAGCCTCGCGGCACAGGGCAACGTGCGATTCCAGACGCTGCGCGGTTTCTCGGCGGCGGAGATGGGCCAGATCCTTGCCAAGGTGCCGTGACACGCCAAACGGCAAGATCGGAGCGGACTGGCATCCGGTCAGCGCAAGGAAGCTTACTTTGCCGCGCAGGGCACAGCGGACGCCGAGGACGAAGGGGCTGTAGACGCACGTCGGTGTATTGTGTCTCCTCTGTGTCCTCCGCGCCCTCGGCGCTGGAGCGCCGTTTTCAGGTTCGGCGCACCGTCTCGGCCGTCTGGCCGAAGAGGATTTTCGCCGCCTCCTCCGTCACGACCCGGGTGTCATTGATTGCCATGCCCCGCTCGTAGGCGCGCTGGGTGGCGGGTCGTGCGCGGATGGCTTCGAACCAGCGCTTGATGTGCGGGAAGGCGTCCAGGTTCTGGCCCTGGCGCTTCCATGGCACGATCCACGGATAGCAGGCCATGTCGGCGATGGAATACTCGCCGGCGATGAACTCGCGATCGGCAAGCCGCTTGTTGAGCACGCCGTAAAGACGGTTGGTCTCGTCCACGTAGCGCTTGATGGCGTAGGGAATTTTCTCGGGCGCATAGAGCGCGAAGTGATGATTCTGGCCTGCCATCGGCCCCAATCCGCCCATCTGCCAGAACAGCCACTGCAATACCTCGACGCGTCCGCGCAGCTGCGCCGGAATGAAGCTCCCCGTCTTCTCGGCGAGGTAGAGCAGGATGGCGCCGGACTCGAACACGGAGATCGGCGTGCCGCCGCCGGCCGGCGCGTGATCGACGATGGCCGGGATGCGGTTGTTCGGCGACACCTTCAGGAACTCGGGAGCAAACTGCTCGCCCTTGCTGATATTGATCGGCAGGAGGCGATGGTCGATGCCGGTTTCCTCGAGGAACATCAGCGCCTTGTAGCCGTTGGGCGTGGTCCAGAAATACAGGTCGATCATGATGCGGCTCCGTCTGTGCCATTCGGGCGTGCGGCCCATTTTCGCACGCCGATTATTCCCACGTATGGTGCGATGGAAAAATTCGCTTTCTGCCCTTCGCGCTCTGCGGTGCACCTGCGGCAAGACGACGACGCAGCATCCGCGCGGACTTCCGGCCGACTGCACGGTGCGCGTTGTGCACGCATCATAGGGCCGCCTTATTTCGCGCTCAAAACATTCGCTCGCCCGAATCTATGCGGGCGATATATTGGCCACAGGCGCGCACCGCCGGTGCACTGAACGCGCTGCTCGCCGAGCGTTCGCGAGACAAAAGGAGGAGACCATGCAAAGACAGTATTCAGCGCTGCCCGCGTCGCGACTGCAAGCCGGCGCCGGCTTCCACAAGCCCCAGGTGCCCGGCGCGATGGCCGTCGGGCTGGAGGACCCCGCCGTCGCAGTGATGACGGACTTCCGTCAGGTGCGGGCACTGACCATCCGTGCCAACGCCTCGATGCAGGATGCGCTGGACAAGATGATTACCAACGGCGTGCGCCTGCTGCTCGTCGTCGATGCCCGCAACACCGTCATCGGCTTGATCACCTCGACCGACATCGAAGGGGAGAAACCGCTGCGCGTCATCCAGGAGCGGCGCGTCGGTCGCAACGAGGTGCTGGTGGGCGACATCATGACGCCGCGCGACAAGCTGGAAGTCGTCGGCATGGACGTGCTGCTGCATGCCCGCGTGGGCCACGTCGTCGCCACGCTCAAGGCCGTCGGCCGCCGCCACGCGCTGGTCACCGACGGCGACGGTCACGCCGGCCAGACCGTGCGCGGCCTGCTGTCCGCCTCCCAGGTCGAGCAGCAACTCGGCGCCGCGATCGAGACCATCGAAATCGCGCGCAGCTTTGCTCAGGTCGGGGAAATGCTCGCCCACTGATCCGTCCGACTTTCGTCCGCAGCCCCTACCTGCGGATGAAAGCCCTGTCAGGCCGCACGCGGCGCCGCTCGTGTGCGGCCTTTTTTCGCTTGCCTGAAACCTGTTTACACCACCAAGGACACCAAGAACACCAAGGAAACTTAGGCCCTGGGAGGGCAAGTGGTGCTCACCCTCCGGGTGGGGGCATCCTTCTAAGCAACTATCGAGTTTTCTTCGTGTTCTTGGTGTCCTTGGTGGTGAGCCGTTCTTCGTCGGACCGAACGGCTCCCATGCGCCAGCGACACGCATGCATCCAAGTCTGCCAGTATTGCGTACTTGGCAGACGAAGGAGGTGCACACGATGAGCATTAACGACCAAACCCGGCTGGCACGAATCGTCTCCCTGTTTGCCCTGGCGTGTCTGTTTGCCCTGCTCGCGGGCTGTGGCACGACGCGCAACGTTGTCTCCGAAGGCGGCGACACCAACCTTATGCTGCGTGGCAACGACCCCGTTGCCTACTTCACCGATCGCAAGCCGATCAAAGGGGCGCGCGAGATCAAGGCTGAGCACGACGGTCTGACCTATCGCTTCGTCAGCGAGGCCCATCGCGACATGTTCCGCGCCAATCCCGAGCGCTACGTGCCCCGCTATGCCGGCTTCTGCGCCAGCGGCGCGCCCTACGCGCTCAAGGCCAACATCGACGCCGAGCACTTCAAGGTCGTGGACGACCGTCTCTACCTGTTTGGCAGCGAGCGGGCACGCCGCCACTGGGAGATGGACGAGAAGCGCAACATCGAGATCGGCGACCGCTACTGGGAAGAGGAAACCAAGGACATGCCGTTTCGCTGGCAGAACTTCAAGCGCTACACCTTCCGCGTGCCGCACTACAAGAACGACAAGGAACTGGAAGAGGAATGGCAGGCGCGCTTCGGCAAGAAACCGGGCGGCTCATAGCGGGCTCGGGGTCGCGGCGTCCGTCGCCCGACGATGACAGAAAAATTTGGGTGGAAATGTCCTTCGCGGCATACCACAATGGAAGTCTCCCGGGCGTTCGCCTGACAGATAGGCACGGAGGAGGTCATGGAACCGGCGCGGCTGTTTGTCCGTGGATTGGTGTTGATGCTGTTCTCCGCTGCGCTCGCGCTGACCAACGGTCAGGCCCGTGCCGAGGAGCGAACGACGGGCAAGGATGCCGAAGACATCCTCGCTGCGGTGGTCAAGGTCAAGATGAAGGCCCTGGTCGATGCACGCACACGTCCCTTTCTCGGCGGCGAGCGCGAGGGGACGGGCATCGTCATCGACAACCGGGGTCATGTGCTGACCATCGGCTACGTCGTCATCGAAGCCGATTCCATCGAGATCACCACTGTCGAAGGCAAGACGGTGCCGGGGACGCTGGCAGGTTATGACCACGCGACCGGCTTCGCGTTGCTGCGTCCGGCGATGCCGATCGACGTCAAGCCGGTGAGCCTGGGCACGTCGGCCGACGTCGGCGAGCGCGATCCCGTGCTCATCGTTCCCTACGGCGGCCGTGACGAGGCGAAGCTCGCGATCGTCGCCTCGCGCCGGGAATTCACGGGCAATTGGGAGTATCTGCTCGACTCCGCCATCTTTACAACGCCACCCATCCTCAACTGGGCCGGTTCGGCGCTGATCGACCGGCAGGGCAAGCTGGTCGGGGTGGGGTCGCTGTTCGTGCGCAATTCCCTGGAAGCGGAACGGCCCATTCCCGGCAACATGTTCGTCCCCATCGATTTGTTGAAGCCGATTCTGCCCGACCTCATCGACAAGGGTCGCGCCAAGGGTCCGGCGCGGCCCTGGTTGGGGCTGGCCACGGAGGAGGTGCAGGGACATCTGTTCGTGTCCCGCGTCTCCCCCGGCGGACCGGCGGACAAGGCGGGTGTGCGCACGGGCGACGTTGTCGTCGCCGTCGCCGGCGAGGCGGTCGGCAGCCACGGCGATTTCTATCGAAGAGTCTGGGCGCTGGGATCGGCGGGTACCGATGTGCCACTAAAGGTTCTGCAGGGAGCGACGCTCAACGAGCTAAGCGTGCACTCGATCGATCGCGTCGAGTATCTGCGCACCAAGCCGACCTACTGAGGACCCGGCGGAAACGGCATCGCTGTCCCCGCCTGCCCACGGCGCATGACGAGTTGGGGTGCACCGGTGTTTCGTTGTGCGCGGCGGTGCCGGGCGCCGCACGCGCTCAGGTCGTGGCCGGCCGAGCGCGCGCTACCGACAGCGCCACCAGCAGCGCGCCCCCCAGCAGCCAGGCCGCGGCCGGCAGCACGCCAAGCTTGTCCGCCACACCCGGGGCGACATTCAGCCCTGAGGCACCGAGGCCGATGCGGGCCGCCGAGGCCAGCGCGATAACGGCCATGAAGGCGCCGCTCAGCGTGCCTTCCCGTCCCGTGCGCCCGAGGGAAATCGCCGCCGTGATGGCGCTCATGAGAATGCAGCCCCAGGCGGCGCCACAGACGAACTGGGCGACGAGCAGGACGTTCAGGGCAGTGGCGCGCGCGGCGAGATAGAGGGCGGCGCTGCCGAGCACGGCGGCGGCACCGGCCAGCGCCAAGCCGCCGTGGCGGCGCGTGAGCACGGTAGCCGGCAGCATGATCAGATTGAACCCGACCCAGAATATGGGCAGCAGATGTTCAAGTTCTTGCGGCTGGGCAAAGCGCAGGAACAGCTTGGCCGTGTTCATGTTCCAATGTACCTGGAAGCCGACCGCCACGACCAGCGTGCCGAATAGGAAGGCGGCACCGGACGAACCGAGAACCGGCATCCCTACATTGGCCTTGGCGCCGCCACTGCTCGCGCCGCCCGCGCCGACCAGATTGCGTTCCGCCCAGAAAATGCTGGCCGTTGCCAGCAGCAGCGCCGCGCTGGACAGGACGAAGGGGATGCGCGGGTCGGCGCCCTTCAAGGCGACGGCGAGGTAGGGCGCGATGGCCGCGGCAACACCGATGCCGAGGAGCACCAGGCTTGAGAGCCAGGGCACGTCACGGTCCGACGCGTACCGGCCGAGCAGCCCGAACAGCGGTGCCCGCAGCGCCGCGGAGGACACGGCCCAGACGAAGGTCAGCAGCAGGAACGCCCACCGCATGTCGGCACCGCGCGGGCTGATGAACGGCAAGAGCAGGAAGGCGGCGCAGGAAACCACGGTCGCGACGACGAGCAGCGGCGCAATGCGGCGCATGGCGGCCAGCGTTCGATCGACGTAGGCGCCGGCCGCGAAGTCGGCGAACACGAACACGATCTGATCCGCGAGCAGAATCCAGGCGACGTACTGCGGCGCGATCCCTGCCTGGCCCGCCATCTGCGGCAGGTAGATGGCATATACCACCCAGCTCGCGGCGAGGAAGAACTGGACGACCCCCAGGCACAGCGCGGCGCGGTGGGGCACGGTCGGTGCGGTATTCTCCATGGGTGCTTGGGTTGCGCGGCTACCCGCTCGTTTGGGTGCGAAGTTTAGCCTCACGCAGGGCTCGGCGCCAGTGATTGGCTCCAACGCCGACCGGGAGCAGATTTGCGGCAGTGACGCTGCGCTCGGCGGGGTCAGCCGCTTCGGGTTACCATCGACATACCGGAGCCGGCGCAATCGGTCGATGAATCCTCGGCTCGTTCCGAATGCTCCGAGTGCGAACGGACATGACCTATCAGAAGGCAAGCTCGGTCGATGCTGCAGCGCATGCGCTGGCAGGCGGCGCTGACGCAAGTGATGCGCCCGATTTCGCGCGCCGCTTCGGCGGCATCGCCCGGCTCTACGGGCGGGCAGCGCTGGAGCGATTCCGGCGTTCCCACGTCTGTGTCATCGGCATCGGCGGTGTCGGCTCGTGGGCGGCGGAGGCCCTGGCGCGCAGCGCGGTGGGGCGTATGACGCTGATCGACCTCGACCACATCGCCGAATCCAACGTCAATCGCCAGGTCCATGCGCTGGGCGAGGCCTTCGGCAAGGCGAAGGTGTTGGCGATGGCCGAGCGCATCCAGGCGATCAATCCGGAGTGCGACGTCGCCGCCATCGAGGAGTTCGTTACCGAAGACAATGTCGATGCCATGCTCGGCGGCGGCTACGATCACGTCATCGACGCCATCGACCATGTGCGCACCAAGGCGGCGATCATCGCCTTTTGCCGGCGAAGGAAGATCCCGCTCATCACCGCCGGTGGCGCCGGCGGGCAGACGGACCCGACGCGCATCCAGCTTGCCGATCTGTCGCGCACCGTGCACGATCCCGTACTGGCCAAGGTGCGCTACCTGCTGCGCCGACGCTACGGTTTCCCCCGGGAGCCGAAGAAGAAATTCGGCGTCGAAGCTGTTTTCTCCACCGAGCCGCTTACCTATCCCGCAGAGGGGGGCGAGGTATGCCAGGAGAAGCCGGCGATGACAAGGCTCGACGGGCTTGGCTGCGCCGGCTTCGGCTCCAGCATGTGCGTCACCGCGACGTTCGGTTTGGTCGCCGTTTCGGGTGCCTTGCACCGCCTGGCAGCGGAGGTCGGTTAACGTCGAATCCGCAGATGACGCCGATGAGCACAGGTCTCTTCGCGTCAGCTCAGGAAGGCGGCAAATGCCTGGGGGCCGGATTGGCGGTCGAGGAGCACGGGCAATGTTCTGGTCTGTCCGTGCACATCTGCGTCACGTGCGGACGATGTTTCCAGGCTCAAATCAGCCCGCGCTCCGTCAACTCGTCCTTGAGATAGGCGTAATAGATCGGCGCCGCGACGAGTCCCGGCAGGCCGAAGGCCGCCTCGAACACCAGCATCGCCAGCAGCAGCTCCCAGGCGCGCGCACTGATCTGCGCGCCGACGATGCGGGCGTTGAGGAAATACTCCAGCTTGTGGATCACCACGAGGAAGGCGAGCGAGCCCAGCGCCACCGGCAGCGAATGGCTCAGGCTGACGACGACGATGACCGTGTTGGAAATCAGGTTGCCGATGACCGGCAGCAGTCCGGCGATGAAAGTGATCGCGATCATCGTCTTGGTCAGCGGCAGATGGATCCCGAGCATGGGCAGCAGCAGCGCCAGATACAGCGCGGTGAACACGGTATTGAGCGCCGAAATGCGTACCTGGGCGAAGACGACGCGGCGAAATGCTTCCGCCAGCCGTCTCGCCCGCTCTGCCAGGGCCCGCGCCAAGGGACGATAGGCTTCGATGGGCGTGACTTCACGCAGCGCCACCATGGCGCCGATGACCAGGCCGATGAGGATATGCGCCGCGGCGCGCCCGGCCTCCTTGCCTGCCAACTGCACCTCGCCGGTATGCTCGCGCAGCCAGCGCGCCATGGCGGCCTTGAGCGCTTCCGCGTCGGTGGGCAGATGCTCGGCGAGCCAGGCTGGCAGCGTGGCACGGGAGTTATCCAGGATTTCAGCCATCTTGTGCAGCAGCGTGGAGAGACTGCCCGCTTCGCTGCGGAAGAACGCGACGGCGCCGAAGAGTGCCAGCGCCACCAGGGTGACGATCAACGCCGAGAGCAGTGCGACGGCGACGAGCTTTGCCCGCTCGCTGGACAGGCGCCGCTGCAACAGCGGTGCCAGGATGTGCACCAACTCATAGACCAGCAACCCGGCGAGCAGAGCCGGCAGCAGGTGCAGCCAGAGCACCGTCCCCAGTGACGCGGCGGCGATGAGCCAGGCAGCGATGTCGTATCGTGTGGCGGGACGGGCGGCATCATCCATGATGGCAGTCTGCTACGATTGAACACGAAGGCCCGCGGGACAGCCGCGGGCCGAGTGTCTATTGTATGCCGGGATCGTAGCCGGCCGCCGGTCGAGCCTACTGCTGCGGACTGCGTCTGCGTTGATCGCCGTCGCCACGCTGACGCGGATCCGGCCCTCGGCCGCCATCGCGCGGTCCCTGCGGTGGCTCCATGCGCACCTCGGGGCGATGCGGGCGATGAACCTCCGCCCGGGGCGCGGGCGGTTCGTGGCGCATGACGGGCGGCGCCTCGGGCCGCTGCATCCGCACCGGGGACTCACCGCCGTGAGCCGCCCGCTGCTCTTGCCGTGCCTCGCGTCGCTCGAACTGCGGCGGAGGTGTTGCCGGGCGCTCTTCGCGCCTGGGCACGGCCACCATCTCGCGCGGCATCTCGCGCATGACCCGCGGTTCTGGCGCGCGCTCCCGCTCCACGGGCGAGGGTGGGCGCATCTCGCGGCGTTGCCAGGGTGCGTCTTCACGCACTGCCTGCGGCGGCTGAACAGGGCGCGGGTCGGGTCGCACCTGCGGCGCCGGCATGCGCTCGGACGGTGCCGGCATGGCTGACCCGGGACTGAAAGGCGGGCGCCCCCCCGTCCGCGCCGACGGTTCGGAACCACCACGGTCCGTCGCCGTTGCCGGTGGTGCCGCAGGCGGAGCGCCACGCACCATTCCGGGCTGGGGCGCCGGTGCCGGCGCGGGCAGGGCGTGAGGCGCCGGTGCAGGCGTCGCGGCGGCGGGGCTCTGCGGCATGGTCGCCTGGGGCAACGGCATGGGTTGAGTCGCGTCGCCGCGCCGTTCTCCGGCTCCCGGGTGGGGCACGCGGCCTAGCCAAGGTGCGTGTGGTGTTCCCGGCGCGCCGCCCGCTGCGGCCGGCGGCTCGGCGCCGCGGGGCGACCGGCCCGACAGCGCCGCGGGCGCCCCATGGCCTGGCTCGGCGTCGGGCCGGCGATGCTCGCGTTGATGGCGAGGCGCCGCCACACTCGGCGCGGCCGCGGCAACTGGCAAGGCGTTTATCGTCCGCATGTCGCGCACGGGCACGGCGGCGTGCCGGACCGGGCTACCGCGCTGGACGACATCCGCGGCCACCACGGTCACGGCTTCCGGACGATGGCGATGCATATGTCGAATCTCTTCGTGGGCGCGGTTTGCCTCGGTCACGCGCACGACGTGGGTGATGCGCGTGACGTCGGTGACGTGGGTGATGTTCACGTTGCGCACATGAGCCGGGCTGCAGCGATAGGCCGGGACGTAGACCTCCCGCGGCGCCAGCGGGAACCAGCCCACGGCCGGCGCCGAGCCGGCGCGAATGGACACGCTCCAGCCAGGGCGGCCGACCCAGGCTACCAGGGCGGGGGCATAGACCGGCCGGCGCACGATGGTGCCGGGCGCCCAGCCCCAGAGGCCGCCGACCATGACCCAGCGTCCGTAATGGAACGGCGCGAAGCCCCAGGGCGAGTCGTCGATCCAGGTCCAGCCCCAGGGCGACACCCAGGCCCAGTGGCCCCAGCGGTAGGGTGCCCAGCCAGCGGGCACACTGCGCGGATACCAGACCGGACCGTAGTCGGCCGAGTCGTCCCAGCGACCGTATTCGTCGAGGTCTTCGTAGCCGGTCATCTCCGGCGAGACGTAACGGGCCGAGCCCGAGGCATCGTCGCGCCGGTCGCGGGCGAGACTCCAGTTGTAGAAATCGTCGCGGCGCGGTTGCTCGATCTGATAGGTGAGCGTGCCGGCATTCCAGATGTCGGCGCGATCGCCGGCGCGTACGTTCAGCGCCGTGCCGGCGCCCTCGAAGCGCAGACTGCCCTGATAGACGCTGGCCGAGGTGAGGTCCTCGGCGTGATCGAAGCGATAGCTGCCCGGTTCCAGCGTCAGCATGCGGCCGTGCGTGGTGGTGAGTTCGAATTCCCGCGCCGGTTCCGGATGGCGGATGCGCACCGCCATGCTGCCCACCACCAGGCGTACCTGCAACGCATCGTCGTCGAGCCGGGTGATCTCGATCTCCGATTCGCTGTCCAGGCGCAGGGCGGTGGAGCCGACACGTATCTCGGCGCGGGCGCCGCGGCCGGTCCAGACGTTGTCGCCGCTCGTCACCGGCCAGTTGGTGACGGCGCCGCGGGGTTCGGAATCGTCCGCGCTGCGCATGCCGACGCTGCCGCTGATCAGGCTGATCCGGCCGACGCGTCCGGGCGGGTCGGCGAAGGCGGGACTGGCGGCGACAGCGGACAGGAGTGCAGTGAGCAGGAACAGAATGCGCGCAAGCATGATGACCTCTTCTGGCGTGGCGGCGCGCAGGCGACAGGCCGGCGACGCTCCGGTTTAAGCTTTAGAACGTGGCCGGCAAAGGGCTGCTTACGATGGAAACATTTTGTTTCAAAAAAGACCCGAGTCGCGTCGTGATGCGGGAATGCCGGCGCGAGAAAAGAAGACGCTGCTTTCCGGCGGCTCAGGAAACCTGAAGCGCAGGCCTTGTCCGATCGGGCCGTGGTCGCCCGGAAGGGACGCTTCCGGGCGGGGCAAGCGCCGTCGGGCTATTTCGCCTGCAGGCGATAGAGGTATTCCGTCAAGGCGAGAATGCGGGCGCGCACGAAGACCTCGCGATTGACGTAGTAGTCGTCGTAGTCGGGTGCAGCCTTGGCGTTGTAGTCGCTGCCCCATATCGGCATGTCGCGCTTGCCGTGGGCCGGCACTTCCTGCTGGCCGTCGATGACCTCATAGACCCGGGCGAACGGGAACACGCCGTTGTTCTTCTTGGCGAGCACCGTCAGGTCCGAAGGACTCTTCTGCAAAAAGGCCATGTATGGCCCGTCACCCTTGCCCTTGATGCCATGGCACCCGGTGCAGTTGCGTTCGTATTCGCGCATGCCGAGGTCGGGTTTGTCCGCGGAAAGGACGATACCCGAGGCGCCGAGGATCGTTGCCCCGAGCACTGCTGTCGCGATTCGAGTGAGTTTCATAGCCAACTCCTTAAAGGGCCTATTTCGCCTGGAGGCGGTTGATGTACTCGATCAACGCCAGAATCCGAGCACGGACGTAGGACTCGGGGTCGTACGGCACGTCCACGTAGTATTCCGCCGCCTTGACGGCATAGTCGGCGCCCCAGATGGGCATGTCGCGTTTTCCGTGAGCCGGCACTTCCTGCCTTCCGTCGATGACTTCATATACCCGCGCCATCGGAAACACGCCGCCATTGTTCTTGGCGAGCACCGTCAGGTTGGACGAGCTCTTGTTGAGGAATGCGTTGTACGGCCCGTCGCCTTTGCCACTTGCACCATGGCACCCGGCACAGTTGGCTTGGTACTCCCGCTTGCCGAAGTCGATCTTTTCCGCCGCTGCCGTGCTGCCGGGGGCGGCAATCATCGCTGCTACGAGACAAAGAAACGTAGGATTCGTCGTTCTCATGATCTTTCTCCGAATGGAAACGTCGGGCACCCACTCGTTCCGCTGCACTGCAGTGCCCACTTGATAGTGCGCGCGCGCCGGCTGCGGAAGCAATGACAATAGTCAAACGTGGTATTCGGCGCAGCGATGCAACCGGTGCGACGCTAAACGCCAGGCCGCACGACCAGGCGATCGAGCGCGCCGAACACACCCTGCACCAGCAGCGCCAGCGCGGCGGCGGGAATGGCGCCGGCAAGCAGCAGGGCGTTGTCGTTGAGGGCCAGACCGGTGACGATGCGTTCGCCATAACCGCCGGCGCCGATGAAGGCGGCGATGGTGGCGGTGCCGACGTTGATGACGGCGGAGGTCTTGATACCGGCGAGGATGGAGCGGGCCGCCAGCGGCAGCTCGATCAGCCGCAGGCGCGTGAAGGCGGACAAGCCGAGCGCCAGCGCTGCGTCGCGCATGCCCTTCGGGATGCCGGTCAGCCCGGCGTGGGTGTTGCGCACGATGGGCAGCAGCGCGTAGAGAAACAGCGCCACGAGCGCGGGCGCGGTGCCGATGCGGCCGAGCAGGGGAATGAGAAAGGCGAGCAACGCCAACGCGGGCAGCGTCTGGACGACGCCGACGCCGGACAGGATAACGGCACCGATCGACGGCGACTGTGCCGCCCACATTCCCAGCGGCACACCGGCCGCCACGCCGGCCGCGAGCGAGACGAACACCAGCAGCAGATGCTGACCGGTGAGACGCCAGAAATCCTCGCCGAAAAGCAGTTGTACGAAGGTGCGCGGCTGCGCCTTCTCGCCCCCAGAGGAGCCAGCGGCGAGGAACTCGGCGGCGACGGCGGCGAAGGGTTGTCCGTCCAACTCCGCCCGGGCATTCATGGCAATCATCTGCGCTGGCACAATGCGTCCCTCCAGCGCCTGCAGCGCGGCCCAGGTGCGCGGCAGACGCTGCGGTAGGTCGGCGCGGTAGAGCAGCAGCGCAGCGTAGTCGGGGAAGTAGGCCCGGTCGTCGTCGAGCACCCGCAGTCCGTACTTGGCGATCTTGGCGTCGGTGGCGTAGATGTCCATGACGTCGATCTTGCTCGCTGCCAGCGCCTCGTAGGCGAGACCGTGGTCCAGACCCGTCGGCGCGAAGGGCAATCCGTACGCCGCCTTCAGGCCCGGCCAGCCGTCGCCGCGGTTGAGAAACTCCGGCGACAGGCCGAGGACGAGCTGCGTATACTGCGCCAGATCGCCGATGCCGCGAATGTGCAGGCGCTGCGCCGTGCTCTCCAGCATGGCGAGCGCATAGGTGTTACCGAAGCCGAGCGGGACACCGGCGGCGAGCCCCAGCGGCGCCAGGGCGCGGTTGAGCGAGGCGAGATCGGTGACCGGCGTCTTCAACAGTTCCAGCGCGATGGTGCCGGCATACTCGGGATAGAGGTCGATGGCGCCGCTCTTGAGCGCCGCGAAGAGGATGCCGGTGTTGCCCATGCCGGGCTTGTAGCTCACCGCCGCTTCGCCGGCCTGCCTTGCCGTGGTGGCGACGATCTCGCCCAGGATGTAGGACTCGGTGAAGCGCTTCGAGCCGACGGCGAGCACGCCTTCGGCCGGCGTCGCAGCAACGCTCCACAGCAGACTCAGAGCCAGGCACAGGTGCGCGATTGCGTCGCGCCAGCGCCGGTGCGTACCGGGCCACACGCTGCAGGCATGGTCGAGGGCCGTCATGGGCGCACGATAGCCGGCGGAGATGATCGGCGCAATGCGCCGGATGTCTCTGCGTGCCGTCCGGCGACGGCCCTCGCGATGCCTTGACAGCCCCGCGCGGGCGGGTACAGTGGCGAGGCATGTATCTCTGTGCCGACCGCGCCTTCCATCTCTACCGCCTCGTCATGCTCCCGGCGTGGGCGAGCGGCTGGCTGCGCTTCGGCATCACCGCCCTGCCCAAGCACGGTCCGCCGCTGTTTTCCCATCGCTGAACGTCCGCACGGGCTGCGACGCCGCGCGTCGCGGCTTGCGTTCATCTCTTCGCAGGGAAGCATCATGATCACTCAGTCCATAGCGTTTTCGCCGGCCGCGACGCCGGCGTCCGATGCCGATGCCATCATCGGCAGCCGCGTCGAACTGCAACTGCTGACGACGCTCAAGTGCAATCTCAAGTGCACCTACTGTTCGCTGGGCGTGGGCGAAGTGCTCGGCTCGCAGACCGAGCTGCAATACGACATCGACCAGCTCGCCGCCTTCGTCGAGCGGCACCTGCGCGACAAGGAGGTGTACGTCACCTTCTACGGCGGCGAGCCGACGCTCAACCGCGCCATGATGGAGGCGGTGATGCGCCGCTTTCCGTTGTTTCGCTTCCAATTGCAGACCAACGGCACGCTGCTCGACAGCCTGCCCGACTGGGTGCTGCACAAGTTGTCCAATATCCTGGTGTCGATCGACGGCGGCGAGCAGACCACCGACGGCTACCGCGGCCGCGGCGTGTGGCGCCAGGTGATCAAGAACGTCGCCCATGTGCGCGACCGCGTCGGCGGCACCGTCACCGCGCGCGTGACCTGGGGCAGTCCCGACACCAGCTTCGAGGAACTGGACGATCTGGCGGAAGGCTTCGACTATCTGTACTGGCAGTTCGTCGCCGACGAGCATTACTTCGGCGATTCGCCGGACAAGCGCAAGGTGGTGCTGCGCCAGCTCATCGACAAGTTCTTCTGCCGCACCGACAAGCTTTACCCGCTCATCCCGGTCATGGGCATGGTGCGCAACAAGGTGCTGCCCAGCCGCAGCCGCGAACTCTACGCTGACCTCACCCAGTGCCGCGTCTCCACGCATCTGATCAACGTCATGCCCGACGGCAAGATCTTTCCCTGCCCGGACATGATGTATCTGCCGAGCATGCAGATGGGCGAGATCCAGGGCAACTGGCTGAAGAAGAGCCCCCTGCAGCCCCACCCCGACATGCCCTGCGAATCGTGCGAAGCCTTCCCGTGGTGCCGCCGCAACTGCATGAAGAATCTTTACCTCGGCTACGTGAAAAAGGACCAGCGTTACCGCACGAACGTGGTCGAACCGATCTGCGATCTGGTGCGCTTCATGGGCCGCGAAATCGACCGTCACGATCCCCACGCGTGGTTCGCGCAGGCGGCGTTGCCGGTGAGGAAGCGGGTGACCGACGCCGAGGTCTACGAGTACGTGGAGATCATGCCGTAGGGGTTGACGGTCACCATAATTGTCGTCCCCATTCTTTGGCTTGCAGGTTGCGATAACGCCCAGTAAGGAGACGGCAAGCAAAGAAGAGCCAAGACACGGCAAATGTAAGCCAGCAAATTGCGAAAAGCACTATGGCAATGGATTGAATTGTCGTAAGGCCGAGCCAAGCAGAAACAAACCCCGCCAAACCAACAGCCATACCGAGCAGGCCAGCACAAATGCCGACAACCCATGAGCGCGGTTTGTCACGTGGGATGAAAGGCTTGGCTGTGATCATAACGCGTGAAGAATTCGATTACCGATCCGACGCTGGGTGTGTTCATGCGTCAGTCGTGCGCGAATGCCGAGCCACGTACCGCCGAAGAACCTCATCCATGCGCGTTTGCCAGCCTTCGCCGGTGGCCTTGAAGTAGGCGACGACCTCAGGGCTGTAGCGCACGGACACGAGCAGCTTCCTGCTCTCCGACTTGGGGCGGCCGCGCAAGGTGCGCATGGGAACCATGGCCTTGAGCTGCTTCGGGGAGAGAGGCCGTGCGTCGGGGTCGGCCTTTGCCGCGGCCGTGATGGCTCTGTCCTCTTCGATCGAGGGCATCACGATGGGCTGACGCTTAGGTGTTCTGGACATAGTGCTTGACCTCACGACGATTGGCGCGGCGCAGGCTGATGATCCGGCGCGTGGATGCGCGATCGACAAATGCCACGTAGTAGAGAGTTCCGGTCTTGGGGGCCAGGGCGATCATCCGCGCTTCGCCATAGTCGAACCGTTCATCCACCCACACCAGCGCGGTCTCCCAATCGAGTTCCGCGGCCAACGCCAGCGAGACACCGTGTTTCGCTCGATTGGCGGCGTCCTTGGCGGAATCGAACTCGATTCGCATGAGTTACTGTAGCTACAGTAAATAGCGGTGTCAAGGGAGAGATCGACCAAAGGCAACTGGATATTCCCCTTTTCCCCAACCACAATGCAATTGTCCGCCGCCTCGCCTCACCAACCGGAGGATTAGTCATGACCACTCACTTCGACGCCATCATCATCGGCACCGGCCAGGCCGGTCCGTCCCTGGCCGCGCGGCTCACGGCGGCCGGTATGAAGACGGCCATTGTCGAGCGCAAGCTGTTCGGCGGCACCTGCGTCAATGTCGGCTGCATCCCCACCAAGGCACTGGTGGCCAGCGCCCACGCTGCCTACATCGCGCGGCGCGGGGCGGACTTCGGCGTCGCCATCGACGGCGTGCGGGTGGACATGAAGGCCGTCAAAGCGCGCAAGGATGCCATCGTCAAGCAGTCGCGCGACGGCGTGACCAAGTGGCTCGACAACATGCGTAATCTCACCGTCTATCGCGGCCAAGCGCGCTTCGAAGGCCCGCACGCGATCGCGGTGAACGGCGAGCGACTGGAAGCGGAGAAGATCTTCATCAACGTCGGCGGACGCGCATTCGTCCCGGACTTGCCCGGCATCCGCGAGGTCGAGTACCTGACCAACTCTACGATGATGGAGGTGGATTTCCTGCCCGAGCACCTGATCGTCGTCGGTGGCAGCTACATCGGGCTGGAGTTCGCGCAGATGTACCGCCGCTTCGGTAGCCGCGTCACGGTGGTGGAGATGGGACCGCGTCTCGTCGGCCGAGAGGACGAGGACGTGTCGGACGAGGTCCGCGGCATCCTGGAGCGCGAAGGCATCGAGATCCGCCTCAACGCCAAATGCATCAACGTCGCCCGCCGCGGCGAGCAGATCGTCGTGGGCGCGGAATGCACCAGCGGTGCGCCGGAGGTCGTCGGCAGCCATCTGCTGCTGGCCGTGGGGCGCGTGCCCAACACCGACGACCTGGGGCTGGACAAGGCCGGCATCGCCACCGACGCCCGCGGCTATATCCAGGTGGACGACCAGTTGCGCACAAATGTATCCGGGGTGTGGGCGCTCGGCGATGTCAACGGCCGCGGCGCGTTCACCCACACGGCATACAATGACTTCGAGATCGTCGCCGCCAATCTGCTCGACGATGACCCGCGCCGGGTCGGCGACCGCATTACCGCCTACGCGCTGTTCATCGACCCGCCGCTGGGCCGCGCCGGCATGACTGAGCGCGAGGTGCGCGCCTCGGGCCGGAAGGCGCTCGTCGGCAAAATGCCCATGACGCGCGTCGGCCGGGCGCGGGAGCGCAGCGAAACCCAGGGCTTCATGAAGGTTCTGGTCGATGCGGAGACCAAGCGCATCCTCGGTGCCGCCCTGCTCGGCATCGACGGCGACGAAATCGTCCATTCCCTCCTCGATGTCATGTACGCCGACGCGCCTTACACCGTCATCCGGCGCGCCATGCACATCCATCCCACGGTGACGGAGCTGATCCAGACGCTGCTGGGAGATCTGAAACCGCTGCGGTGAGAAGCTTGATTGCCACCACGGAGGAGGCAGAGGACGCGGAGGCAAACCGGGAATGCAAATATTGCCGTTCCCTCTGTGTCCTCTGCGTCCTCCGTGGTGAAAAGGTTTTGCCGCGTCAGTCCAGCGTCCGGCGATAGAACCGCAGCCCCAGCCCGATCACCACCAGCATGAACAGCACGATAGGGAGAATCTGCGGCCACAGTTCCGCCAGCCCGTTGCCCTTGAGCAGGATGCCGCGCACCAGCAGCAGGAAATGGGTCAGGGGCAGCACGTTGCCGATCCACTGTGCCCATTCCGGCATGCCGCGGAAGGGGAACATGAAGCCGGAGAGGAGCATCGAGGGCAGGAAGAAGAAGAACGTCATCTGCATCGCCTGCAACTGGTTGCGGGCGATGGAGGAGAAGGTGATGCCCAGGGTCAGGTTGGCGGCGATGAACAGCAGCACCGTGCAGTAGAGGAGCAGCAGGCTGCCCTGCATGGGTACGGCGAAGATGAAGCGCGCCGCCAGCAGCACCAATGTCACCTGGATCAGGCCGATGAGGATGTAGGGCACGATCTTGCCGGTCATCACCTCGATGGGCAGGGCCGGCGTGGCGAGCAGATGTTCGAAGGTGCCGCGCTCGCGCTCGCGCGTCATGGCGAGCCCCGTCATCAGCACCATGGTCATGGTCAGGATCACCCCCAGCAGGCCCGGCACGATGTTGTGTTGCGTGATGCCTTCCGGGTTGTAGCGGCGGTGAATGCGCACGTCGATGGCTTCGGCGTTGGGCGCGAGCCGCGCCAGGCTGCCCTTCAGGTCGTTGGCCAAGGCCGACCGGCTCAGGCCGGACAGTGCGGCCACGGCATTGCCTGTCGCCGACGGATCGGTGGCATCCACCTCCACCAGCAGCACGGGCCGTTCGCCGCGCACCAGCTTGCGCGCGAAGTTCTCGGGAATGGTCACTACGAACTGCACCTCGCCATGGGCGAGCAGATCGTCGGCCTCCGCCTCGCTGGCGACGCGCCTCACGACCTGGAAGTAGCCGCTGTTGTGCATGGCGGCGACGATGCTGCGGGCATAGGTGCTGTGATCGGCCGCGAGCACCGCGGTGGGCAAGTGCTTCGGGTCGGCATTGATGGCGAAGCCGAACAGCAGCAACTGCATGACCGGAATGCCGACGATCATGGCGAACGTCAGCCGGTCGCGCCGGAGCTGGATGAACTCCTTGACGATGATCCCCACCCAGCGCGACCAGGAGAAGCGGTTCATCCCAAAAACCCCATTTCACCGCGGAGGACGCAGAGGACACAGAGGAAAAATCTAAGGAAAACAGAGCAGCAAGACTTAGTCTTTCTCCGCGTCCTCTGCGTCCTCTGTGGTGAGCTGCCTTTCGCGTTCATCTGAAGTTCTCCGGTGCCTGCTCCATGAGGTTGATGAACACGTCCTCGAGGCCGGCCTCGATCGGCTCCCAGCGGTGCGGCTGGCCTTCGCGCACGGAGGAGATGCTTTCGAACATCTGCTTGGCATTGCGCCCCGTGACGTGCAGGGTGTTGCCGAAAGGCGTCACCTGGTCCACACCCGGCAGGCCGCGCAGGGACTCGGCCAGCGCCCACAGGTCGGGACCGGTCACCTCCCAGGCGGTGAGCTTCTGCCCGGTGACCACTTCCTCCGCTGTGCCGGTGGTCAGCAGCTTGCCCCAGGCGATGTAGGCCAGGCGATGGCAGCGCTCGGCCTCGTCCATGTAGTGGGTGGACACCAGCACCGAGATGCCGGTCGCGGCGAGCTGGTGGATCTCCTGCCAGAAATCGCGCCGCGCCTTGGGATCGACGCCGGCCGTGGGCTCGTCGAGCAGCAGCAGCTTCGGCTCGTGCAGCATGCAGGCGGCCAGCGCCAGGCGCTGCTTCCAGCCCCCGGAGAGCTCGCCGGCCAACTGCTCGCGGCGCTGGCCCAGACCCAACCGGTCGAGGGCCGCTGCCACCGCCTGCCTGCCGTTGCCCATGCCGTACATGCGGGCGATGAACTCCAGGTTCTCGCGTATCGTCAGGTCCTCCCACAGGGAGAAGCGCTGGGTCATGTAGCCGACTTCGCGCTTAATGGCGGCGGTCGCGCGGATGACGTCGTAGCCGAGGCAGGTGCCGCTGCCGGAATCGGGCGTGAGCAATCCGCACAGCATGCGGATCGAGGTGGTCTTGCCGCTGCCGTTCGGCCCGAGGAAACCGTAGATCTCGCCGCGCCGCACCTGCAGCGACAGATCCTTCACCACGTGCTTGTCGCCGAAGCGCTTGTTCAGGCCGCGCACATCGATGACGAAATCGTTTTCAGCCATGACGTTGAACAGGCACATTCACCACCGAGGACACCAAGGACACCAAGAAGATCAGAATGACGATGCGATTTGCTCGGCTATCCGGCAGCGAATCTCTCCCCGCGGGGTCGAACATGTCGTGCGTTTCGTTGTGTCCTTGGCGGTGCAACTGAATCTCCTGCCGTGCCTACTTCATCTCCAACGTCACATCCACCGGCTGTCCCGGATGCAGTCGCGCTGCATCTTCGGGCATCGGCTTCGCTTCGACGAGGAACACCAGCTTCGCCCGCGACTCCTTGCTGTAGATCACCGGCGGGGTGTATTCCGCCTGCGGCGCGATGAAGCTGATGCGGGCGGCGATCGGTGCCGTGCAGCCGCTGCAGGTAACGCTCACCGCCTGCCCGGTCTTGAGCGAACCGACCACTGCCTCGGGCACGAAGAAGCGCAGCTTGATATTGCCAGGCGGCAACAGACTGACAACGGGTGTGCCCGCCGGCACCCACTCCCCCTGGGAGTAGAAAGTGTCCTGCACCAGGGCGGCCGCCGGTGCGGCCGCGCTCTTCTGGCCGAGCCGCCACTGGACCTGGGCAAGCTGGGCGCGGGCGGCCTCCACTTCTGCTTTGGCGGCGCCGATTTCGGCCCCGCGCCCGATACTTTGCCGAGCATTGCGGATCTGTGCCTCGGCCTCGGCTACGCGCGCGGCATCGCGGTCGTGACTGGCCTTTGCTTCGTCGAGCCTCGATCTGGAGATGAAGCCGCGGCCGTAGAGTTGCTCCTGCTGCCGCAGTTGCGTGTCGGACAGGGTTTGTGCAGCGGCGGCACTGGCGGACTGGGCCCGCACCACGTCCAGCTCGGCCTTGCGCCGGCTGCCCTGCAGGTTGGCGAGGCGCGCCTCGGCGCTTTTCAGGCGCGCCTCGGCTTCCCGGGTTGCCGCCTGCTCGGCTGACTGCTCAAGGGCGAACAGCGGCGCACCCTCGGCAACCTGCTGGCCGCGCTGCACCGGGAGCTTGTCGAGCGTGCCGGCATAGGGCGAGGCGACGAACACGTACTCGCCTTCGGCATAGCCTTGGTAAGCGTTCCGCGCCGGTTCGGAGCAGGCGCCCAGCAGCATAATGGCGGTCAGCACGCCGGCCGCCGCAACGGCATTCATCGTCGGTTCTCCATTGTTGCGGCGCCGCCCGGCACCGCCCACGCCCTGCATTCTAATGCTGCGCGCGCAGCAGGCCCGGCACCGGGCTATGCCACCAGCGCTCGCAACATGCCACCCAGGGAAAAGAGTCGACTCGGGTCGGAGGTTTCTGCCAGCAACCCCTCCAGCTCGCGACGGACGAAACTGCCGTTGCGGGCACGGGCGGCGAGGAAGTTGCACAAACGCGGGTAGGACAGCCAGCGCTGGGCCGTTTCGTAGGCGGCGAAGCGCGGTGCCAGATCGCGACGCAGCGATTCCTCATAGGCCGAACACAAGTCGCGCATGTCGTGGCGCGCGCGGAAGAAGTCGATCGCGTGCTGCGCCGCCAGCATGCCGGTCTCCAGCGCCTTGCCGATCCCCTCGCCGCTGAAGGAGTAGGTGGTGCCGGCGGCTTCGCCGACGACCAGCAGACCGGGACGGCAGAAGCGCGCTCCCTTGAGGGCCGTGCGCAGCGGCGCGCCGCGCAGCTCCGACACCTGTCGCGCCTCGGCGAGCACGGCCTGTGCCGGCGGAAAGGAGGCCACGAACGATTCGAAGACGCGCCGGACATTGCCCACCGCCGGCCGCCGCCGCGCGTCCAGGAAGTAGCCGGCGCCGATGTTGAACAGGCCGCCCGGCGCGGGGAAGATCCAGCCATATCCCGGACAGATGCCGTGGTCGAAGGAGATGATCAGGCGGTCGAAATCGTCGGCCAGCCGCTCGTTGCGGAAGTAGGCGCGCACGGCCATGCCGGCCGGTTCCTTCCTTTGGCACAGGCCGGAAAGTTCGAGGGGCGCGCTGGCCGCGCCGGTGGCGAGCAAGACGACTTCCGCGGCGATGGTGATGGCCGAAGAGTCGTGGCCGTTTCTGAACTGCGCGCCCCGGACGCACTCGTTTGCCACGACCAGACCGGTCAGACGCAGCGGGGCGAGGAAGCGGGCGCCAGCCCCGACTGCGGCCGCGCGGGTCACCTCGTCCAGCGTAACGCGCGGACAACTGGCCAGCGTGCCATCCACGTCGGCGAAGCTCCGATCCGGCGCGTAGATGCGGATGCCATCGAGTCGCCGGGCGTGCTGCTGCACCTGGCGGTCCAGTCCGAGCCGCCGCAGTGCTGCGAGCGCGTCGGGAATGAGCGCATCGCCGCAGGCCTTGTCCCGGGGAAAGTCATGCTGATCGACCAGGGCGACGTCGAGTCCGTCGCGGGCGAGCGTCAGCGCCGCGGCCGCGCCGGCCGGTCCCGCGCCGATGACCAGGACCTGTACGCGCAGCGTCGCTGCGTCACCATTGCCTTCCATGGGGCTATTCTGCCAGAGCGCCCGTGCCGGCATCGATTCCGCTTGGCGCCCGGTAACGCCAGCGCCCAAGCGCATGAACTTGTGTAAAGTTATGTCTGTGTTGCGGTTTGGGCGGTATTGGATCTCGAATCCGCAGAAGGCTTCGCTTTGATTCATCGGTGCAAATCAGCAAAATCTGCGGATTTCTGTTTTCGTATGGGTTGATCAATTCCGGGAGGAGAAGACCACATGCCGAAGTATGCAACCGACGCCATTCGTACTGTCGCCCTCGTGGGCCACGCGGGGGCGGGCAAGACGACGCTGACGGAGGCGCTGCTGCTCAAGGCCGGTGCCATTGCCAGCGCCGGTACAGTGGAGCGGGGCGGCACCGTATCCGACTTCGATCCGCTGGAAAAGAGCGCCGGGCATTCGCTCAACGCCTCCCTGGTCAATTTCGCCGCGGACGGCGTGCATATCCATCTGATCGACACGCCCGGCTACCCGGACTTCGTCGGCCAGTCCATCAGCGCGCTTGCAGCGGTGGAGACGGCGGCGGTGGTGATCAATGCCCAGACCGGCATCGAGCTGACCACCGTGCGCATGATGAAATGGGCACAGTCGCGTGGCTTGTGCCGCATGGTCATCATCAACAAGATCGACGCCGAGAACGTCGATCTGCCGAGGCTGGTGGCCGAGATCCGCGAACGCTTCGGCAAGGAGTGCATGCTGCTCGATCTGCCCGCCCACCACGGGCAGGATGTGGTGGAAGTGCTTGACCATGACAGCGGCGACTCCGACTTCGACTCCGTAGCCGCTGCCCATCGTGCCCTCATCGACACCCTCGTGGAGGAGGACGAATCCCTGCTCGCGCGCTACCTGGAGGAGGGCAAGGATCCGGCTCCGGGCGAGTTGCACGCGCCCTTCGAGAAGGCCCTGCGCGAGGGCCACCTGGTGCCGATCCTGTTCGTCTCGGCCAGAACGGGTGCGGGCTTGGATCAGCTGCTGCACGTTCTGACGACGCTGGCGCCCAATCCCACTGAAGGCAATCCGCCGCCCTTCTACAAGGGTGAGCCCGGCGACGCCGAGATTGAAGCCTTTCATGCCGAACCGGATTCGTCGAAGCACGTGCTCGCCCACGTGTTCAAGGTAATGATCGATCCCTACGTCGGCAAAGTCGGCGTGTTTCGCGTCTACCAGGGTACGGTGACCAAGGATTCGCAACTGTTCGTCGGCGACGGGCGGCGGCCGTTCAAGGTCGGTCATCTGTTTCTGCTCCAGGGCAAGGACTACATCGAGACCGACGCGTTGGTTCCTGGCGACATCGGCGCCGTATCAAAGGTGGACGAGATCGAGTTCGATTCGGTGCTGCACGATTCCCACGACGAGGATCACATCCACCTCAAACCGCTGGAGTTCCCCAAGCCTATGTACGGCCTGGCGGTGGAGCCGAAGAAGAAGGGCGACGAGCAGCGCATCTTCGAGGTGCTACACAAGCTGGAGATGGAGGACCCCTGTTTCAGGGTGGAGCGTCATCCGACCACCCATGAAACTGTCATGCAGGGGCTGGGCGAGATGCACCTGCGCGGCAAGCTGGAACGCATGCAGGCCCAGTACAAGATGGAGGTGAGCACCAAGCCGCCCAAGATTCCCTATCGCGAAACCGTGACCCGCAACGCCGAGGGCCATTGCCGGCACAAGAAGCAGACCGGCGGCGCGGGCCAGTTCGGCGAGGTGTATCTGAAGATCGAGCCCATGGAGCGCGGCGCCGGCTACGAATTCGTCGATCAGGTCAAGGGCGGCGTCATTCCCAGCGTATTCATGCCGGCGGTGGAGAAGGGCGTGCGCCAGGCGCTGGACGAGGGTGTGGTCGCCGGCTATCCGGTGGAGGACATCCGCGTCATCGTCTATGACGGCAAGACCCACCCGGTGGACGGTAAGGAAGTGGCGTTCGTGTCGGCGGGGCGCAAGGCAGTGATCGACGCCATCGCGAAGGCCGGGCCGATCGTGCTGGAGCCCATCGTCAATGTCGAGATCACGGTGCCGGAGCGCTTCGTCGGCGACATTACCTCCGATCTTTCCGGACGCCGGGGCCATATCACCGGCACGGAAGCGCGCGGCGACGCCGCCGAGATCGCCGGTCAGGTGCCGCTGTCGGAGCTGGGCGACTACCAGTCGCGGCTGCGCTCCATCACCGGCGGCCACGGCGCCTACTCCATGGAGCTGTCCCACTACGCCGCCGTGCCGCCCCAGACGCAGCAGCAGCTCGCCTCGCAGTACAAGCGCGCAGCCGAGGAGGAGTGAGAGCGCACAACGTCTTCGAACACGAACCGGCGTTGAACCCGGCGTTTCTGAGCCTGCATAGTGTGACGCTGACGCCGCACATCGGTTCGGCTTCCCACGCGACGAGAATGAACATGGCGATGCTGGCGGCGCACAATCTCGTGGCCGCGCTGACCGGCGGTACGCCGCCCAACCCCGTCAACCCCGGTGTCCTGGAAACGAGACCATGAAGCTCTACGACCTCGAACTGTCCGGCAACAGCTATCGCATCCGGCTTCTGCTCGCGCTGCTGGGGTTGAAAGCGGAGCTGCAGACGGTCAATCTCATCCACGGCGAAAACCGCAAGGAATGGTTCCTGTCGCTCAATCCCCGCGGGCAGGTGCCGGTGCTCGACGATCATGGCGTTGTCATATGGGATTCGCCGGCGATCATGGTCTATCTCGCGCGCAAGTATGGCGGCGAGCAGTGGCTACCGACCGACGCCCGGGGGATGGCCGAGGTCATGCAGTGGCTGGCGGTGATGGAGAACGAGACCCTGTTCGGCTTGGCCCGCGCGCGTGTCATCTGCAAGTTCAAGCGGCCGGGCAATCTGGAGGAGGCACAAGCCTTGGGCAACAAGGGACTCGGGGTACTGGAACAGCGTCTGGCGCAGCACGACTGGCTTGCTCTGGACCGGCTCACCATCGCCGACGTCGGCTGCTTCCCCTACGTCGCCCTGGCGCCCGAGGGCGAGGTTTCCCTCGATCCCTATCCGGGCGTGCAGAAGTGGATTCAGCGCATCAAGGAGCTGCCCGGCTTCGTCGCCATGCCCGGGGTGTAGCGGCCGGCCCCCGGTGAGCGTCCTATCCCTCTCACCGCTTCAGCGGCGGCTGCGCGCCGTGGCGCTGACGCTAGCGGTGGCGGCCTATCTGCTGTCGTTTTTCCACCGCGTCGCGCCTGCCGCCATTGCGCAGGACCTGGCGGGAACGTTCCAGATCAGTGCTGCTTCCCTCGGTGCCCTGGCGGCGACCTACTTCTACGTCTATACGCTGATGCAGGTTCCGACGGGCGTGCTCGCGGACACGCTCGGGCCGCGGGCGATCCTTACGTCGGGCGGAATCGTCGCCGGCATCGGCAGCCTGCTGTTCGGCTTGGCACCCAGCTTCGAACTGGCCTTCGCGGGCCGCACGTTGGTCGGCCTGGGTGTCTCGGTTGCCTTCATCGCCATGCTCAAGCTGATTGCCGTCTGGTACGAGGAGCGCCGCTTTGCCACGATTTCCGGCCTGTGCATGCTGATCGGCAACATCGGTTCGGTGTTTGCCGGTGCGCCGCTTGCCTGGGCGCTTCAGCTCGTCACCTGGCGCGAGGTATTCGTGACCATAGGCATTGCCTCGCTGATCATCGCGGTGGCGAGCTGGTTTCTGGTCGCCGACCGACCTGCGGAAAAGGGAGCCACGGGCGATGCGCAGCGTCCCCACGCGGATCGCACGGCCTGGCTCGGCGGAATGTTGGCGGTGATGAAGAACCCGGCCACGTGGCCCGGCTTCTTCGTCAACTTCGGCGTCTGCGGCAGCTTCTTTGCCTTTGCCGGCTTGTGGGCGGTGCCGTTTTTCACTCAGGTGCTGGGCATGTCGCGCGCGGTTGCATCCAACCACATCAGCATCTATTTCCTCGGCTTCGCCGTGGGCGCTGCCGTGATGGGCCGCATTTCGGATCAACTCGGCCGGCGCCGCCCCATGATGGTCGTCGGCGCGACGCTGCACGCCACCGGCTGGTTGGTGTGGCTGTCGGGCGTCGCCCTGCCCCTGGTGGCGAGCTACGCGCTGTGCGCGGCGATGGGCCTGTTCACCGCGAGCATGACGCTATCTTGGGCATGCGCCAAGGAGGTGAATCCGCCGACGCTGTCGGGTACGGCGACCAGCGTCGTGAACGTGGGGGTGTTTTTGGGCCCTGCGATCCTTCAGCCCCTGGTCGGCTGGGCTATGGATCGCACCTGGCAGGGCCGCATGGTGGATGGTGTCCGGTTCTACTCCGCGGACGTCCGCAGTCGGACTATACAGCAGCTTCCAGCAACATCCACTACGCTTTGATTTATAACGACTTCAAGGCGGAGCGAAGTCTAACACAATCCAGCGAAAACCGTTAGAATCCACCTATCTCGTGTGGGTAGGAATGTGGGTAGATAAATGGCTCGCCTCGTCGAAAAGCTCACCCCGCTAGCGGTCGGCAAGCTGACCAAGCCGGGCTATTACGGCGATGGCGCGGGGTTATGGTTGCAGGTATCCCCGTCAGGATCGAAGAGCTGGATATTCCGCTTCACGCTGGTGGGCAAGCAGCGTGAAATGGGATTGGGTGCGGTGCATACCGTGAACTTGACCGAGGCGCGGGCGAAGGCGAAGGAATGCCGGCAGTTGTTGCTTGAGGGCAAAGACCCGCTCGACGCGCGGCGGTCGATCAAGCAGGCCGAGGCACTGGAACGCGCCAAGGCGATGACCTTCGATCAGTGTGCTACCGCCTACATCAGCGCCCATCGTTCGGGCTGGAAAAACGAGAAGCACATCGGCCAATGGGAAAACACGCTCGAAGCCTACGCCAGCCCGATCATCGGCGCGCTGCCGGTGGCCGAGGTCGATACCGCGCTGGTCGTCAAAGTGCTGGGGCCGATCTGGGAGGCCAAGACCGAAACCGCTACCCGCCTGCGTGGGCGCATCGAGAAGATTCTGGATTGGGCCACCGTCAGCAAATACCGCCAGGGCGAGAACCCGGCGCGCTGGCGCGGTCATCTGGAAAACCTGCTGGCCAATCCCAACAAGATTGCCAAGGTCGCGCATCACCCGGCGCTGCCGTGGCGCGAGATCGGCGCGTTCATGGTTGAGCTACGCAAACAGATCGGCACGGCGGCGCGTGCGTTGGAATTCACCATCCTGACCGCCGCCCGCTCCGGCGAGGTGCGCGGCGCGACCTGGGCAGAAATCGACCTCGATGCTGGCCTGTGGGTCGTGCCGGCCGAGCGCATCAAGATGGGCAAGGAACACCGCGTTCCGCTCACAGCTTCCGCTATCGCCCTGCTCAATGAGTTGCCGCGTGAGGGCGATCTGGTCTTCCCCGGCGCGAAGGAGAACACCGCACTCTCGGACATGAGTCTCACCGCCGTGCTGCGGCGGATGAAGCGCACCGACATTACCGTGCATGGCTTCCGCTCTACCTTCCGCGACTGGTGCGCGGAATCGACCAACTTCCCGCGCGAGGTCTGCGAGCATGCGCTGGCGCACAGCCTGCCGGACAAGGTGGAAGCCGCCTATCGGCGCGGCGATCTGCTCGACAAGCGCGTGCAGTTGATGAAAGCCTGGGCCGACTACTGCGCCAAACCGCAGGCCGAAGCCAGCGTGACCAGCATCGGCCGTGCCCGTAAGGCCGCGTCAAAGAAAGTTTGACGGCGTCCCATGCCGTTTGCTAATATCCAGACCATTCCGACGCAAGTCGGCTTGTCGAACGGGGGAAACCTCGGCGACACAACCTGCCCGATTCGCAAGATAGGGCAGCCCAGCGGCCACCATTGAGTGGCCGTTGTCATTTCTGGTGATGCAGTGACCTATCTTTGCTATATCGACGAAGCCGGCTGCACCACCCCGCTGCCGGGCGCACAAACCGACATCCAGCCGGTGCTGGTCATCGTCGGCCTGATCGTCGATGCCGCCAAGGTACGCAGCCTGACGCTCGACTTCCTCAATCTGAAGCGCCAGTATTTTCCGAAGAAGTTCGGCAACGGCAACCATCAGCTTGACGATGTGCTGGTCGAAATCAAGGGCTCCGATCTGCGTTCGACCATCCGCCAGCACGGCGCACACGCCGATGCCACGCTGAAATTCATCGACGACACCCTCGACCTGCTGCGCACCAACGAGGCACGCCTGTTCGCCACCGTATGGGTCAAGGGCATCGCCAAGCCAATCAACAGCCGGGCGATCTACACCAGTTCGATCCAGGCGGCCTGTCGCAACTTCTCGGCTTTCCTCGACTGGCGCGACGACACCGGATTCATGGTGGCGGATTCGCGCACCCCGGCGCTGAATACTCAAGTGTCGCATTCGATCTTCACGCAGAAATACCGCGCCAAGGGCGACCCCATGAGCCGCCTGCTCGACTTGCCCACCTTCGGCCACAGCAACAACCATGTCCCGCTGCAAATCGCCGACATGCTCTGCTCGACGCTGCTGTTCCCGATGGCCACGGCCACCTACTGCGACGGGCAGATCACCGGCAAGCACGTCCGGGGGCGCGACAAGTTCATCAAGCGCCGCTACGCCAGCCGCATCAAGGCGCTGCAATACCGTTACAAGGACGCGGCCGGCCTGCCGCAGGGCGGCGTGTATGTCAGCGACGGCTTGCAGAACAGGAAATCGGAACTACTGTTTCAGTTTTCGCCTTGAGTTGCAGCCCCTCCGTAACCGGTAACCACGCGGCGTTATAGTTTCCGCGCGAGCGCCTCGGCACAATGCCCTCAAGTTCAATCACACGGAGGGCAACGATGAAATCGACGACGACGGATCGGGGCGAGCGCGAAGCGCGCTGGCGCAAGCTGATCGAGCGGCAGGCGGCCAGCGGCCGCAGCGTTGCGGCGTTCTGCCGCGACGAATCGATTCCTGCGCAGACGTTCTACTGGTGGCGCTCGCGCCTGGGCCACCAGGCGCCTCGGGCGAGTTCGCGCGCCGGCACGCGCCGGGGCGCCTTCATCGACCTGGGAACGGTGGGCGCGGCCGAGGCGGCAAGAGAGGCCGGCGCCGGCATCGACATCCGTCTCGAGCTGCCCGGCGGCATCCGGCTCACCATCGCGAGGCGCTGATGTTCTTCGCCGAACAGCACGTGCGCGTGTTCCTGTACGGCCAGCCCGTGGACATGCGCCGCTCGTTCGATGGCCTGTACGCGATCGTGCGCCACGGCATGCAGCACGATCCCCTGTCGGGCCATCTGTTCGCCTTCATCAACCGGCGCGCGACGCAAATCAAGGTGCTGTACTTCGATCGCACAGGGCTATGCATCTGGGCCAAGCGGCTCGAGGCGGGACGTTTCATCTCGGACTGGGAGCGCGTCGCCACGCGCGAGATGGACTGGACGGGGCTCAAGCTCCTGCTCGAAGGCATCGAGCCGAAGGTGGTGCGAAAGCGCTATTCGCCTCTGGTGAACAGGGCCGCGTTCGGGTAGACTCCCGCGCATGAATTCCACGGCCGATATGCGCACGCCATTGACGCTCGAAGAGGCAGCGCGCATGAGTCCGCAGCAGGTCGTGGAACAGTCACACATGCTGGCCAGCCTGGCGCGCGAAGTGGCCACCCTCAAGCATCAGCTCGAATGGTTCCGTCGCCAGCTCTTCGGGAGCAAGAGCGAGCGGCGCATCATCGAAGCCCATGCCGCCCAGTTGAGCTTGGGCGAGGCGATCGACGCGGGCGAAGGTGGCGCGACCCCGCCCGCGCGAGCAGTGGCGGCCCACACGCGGGCTGCTCCGGTCAGGCAGCCGGATGCGGGCGCCGAAGTGGCTCCCTTCTTCGACGAGGCGCGCGTGCCGGTGGAAGTGATCGCGCTGCCCGCGCCTGAGACCGAAGGGTGCCCCCCCGACGAGTTCGAAGTGGTTGGCGAGAAGGTGAGCTACCGCCTGGCGCAGCGCCCCGGCGCCTACGTCGTGCTCAAGTACGTGCGCCCGGTGGTGAAACGCCGCGATACCCAGGCGCTTGCCTGCGCGCCCGCTCCGGCCGCCGTCATCGAAGGCAGCCGCGCCGACGTGAGCTTCATCGCCGGGCTGTTGCTTGACAAGTTCGCCTACCACCTGCCGCTGTATCGCCAGCACCAGAAGCTGATCGACGCCGGCTTCACGGTGAGCCGGCCGTGGCTCACCCAGTTGGCGACGCAAGCGGCGCTGCTGCTCGAACCCATCTACGCCGCCCAGTTCGCCTCCATTCGCGCCTCGCGCGTGAAAGCGATGGACGAGACGCCGATCAAGGCCGGGCGCGCCGGCGAGGCCAAGATGAAGGGGGGCTACTTCTGGCCGGTGTATGGCGAGCGCGACGAGGTGTGCTTCCCCTTCTTCGACAGCCGCAAGGCGGCCTGCGTCGAGCAGGCGCTGGGCTTGAGCGCCGCCGAAGGCGCGGTGCTGCTCTCCGACGGCTACAGCGCCTATGCCCGGTATGCCGAGAAGACCGGACTCACCCACGCACAATGCTGGAGCCACACGAGGCGGAAGTACTTCGAGGCGCAACAGGCCGAGCCGCAGGCGGCGGCCCAGGCGCTGGAGATGATCGGCGCGCTCTACCGGGTGGAAGAGCACATCCGTAACCAGGGGCTGACCGGCGAGAAGAAGCGCGACTGGCGGCTCACCCATGCGAAGCCCATCGTCGAGCAGTTCTTCGACTGGGTCAATCGCCAGTTCGAAGCGCAAGGATTCCTACCCAGCAATCCGCTGACCGCCGCACTCGCCTACGCGCGCGAGCGACGAGAGGGCTTGTCGGTGTTCCTCACCGACCCCGACGTGCCCATCGACACCAACCACCTGGAGCGGGCATTGCGCGCCATTCCCATGGGCCGGCGCAACTGGCTGTTCTGCTGGACCGAGCTCGGCGCCCGCATCGTGGGCATCGTGCAAAGCCTCATCGTCACTTGCCGGCTGCACCAGGTCGATCCATACGACTATCTGGTCGACGTCCTGCAGCGCGTGGGAAGCCATCCAGCCAGCCGCGTCCATGAACTCACTCCGCGGCTGTGGAAGCAGCACTTCGCCGCCAATCCCCTGCGCTCCGATCTCTACAGCCTGACGAAATAGCCGGCAAGAACACCGCGCAGTTACCGGTTACG
>JRYG01000390.1_pt1 | contig 37445 bp, 43 predicted proteins | sample 235341 | NCBI WGS metagenome assembly JRYG01 (sample SAMN03074218, study PRJNA261478) | activated sludge metagenome | biome: Wastewater Treatment Plant; feature: Wastewater; material: Activated sludge; isolation source: activated biomass of a wastewater treatment plant treating hydrocarbon... ...
AACCGGCCCTCAGTCAAGCCGGGCTTCTCCCGCATCCGCGCTCAACCTTTTCGATCTCCGCAAGGCCCATGCTGGTTTGCTCAGCCTTGGCGTAGATCATCCACCAACAACCTACGTACCCCTCCGCCCCACCTCAAACTCCCCGCGAATCGGCGCGGTGTCGTAGAGGATGGTGAGCGCGGCGAACCGGTTGCGGTCGGGGGTGAGCTGGAAGACGTCCGCGCATTCAAACTCCACCACCTTGCCGCTGCTGAGCGTCCACCGGTAGTGAAAGTGCAGCGCCACGGATTGCGCCTGACCGGTTTCGCCCGCGGGGAGGAAGACGTTGAGCAGCCGCGTTTCGGAGCGCCCGGTGTCGGCGAGGAGCGCCCGGTAGAAGCGTTCGGCGGGGAGGGTGCCGTAGAGGGGCGAGACCACCTGGGCACCGGGCGCGAAGAGGGCGAGGACGCGTTCGAGGCTGCCGGCATTGAGCGCGGCGAGGTAGTTGGCACACAGTTCCCGGGGGGTCATGGCGGCTTGGCGGGGCAGGGGGGCAGGCCTGTTAGGGGGCGGGCGCGGCGGTGATCTCCCGCTCCGGCGGGGCGGCGGCGGGTTCGCTGCTGCCGGGGTAGATCACGCCCAGGCGGGCTTTGAGCGACTGGGGTTTGCCGTCGAAGAGGGCAGAGTAGTAGACGGCGTTGCTCATCACCTTTTTCACGTAGTCGCGGGTTTCGTTGAAGGGGATGGTTTCGGCGTAGATGGCGCCTTCGAGCGGTTTCACGTCGCGCCAGCGGCGGGCGCGGCCGGGGCCGGCGTTGTAGGCGGCAGAGGCGAGCACCGGATGGTTGTCCAGCCCGTCGAGCACGATGCGCATGTAGTTGGTACCCAAGAGCACGTTGGTGTCGATGTCGTTGACCTGGCTGGGGCTGAAGCTGCGCAGGCCGATCTTGTTGGCGACCCAGCGGGCGGTGGCGGGCATGAGCTGCATGAGGCCCGAGGCGCCAACGCCGGAGCGGGCGTAGGTGATGAAGCGGCTTTCCTGCCGCATCAGGCCGTAGACCCAGGCGGGGTCGAGGGCCACGTCCCGCGCCTTGGGGTCCACGTAGTCCCGGTAGGGGGCGAGAAAGCGCAGGCTGAAGTCGTGTTCGCTCTGGGTGCGCTCGGCGCTGTTGATGGCGCGGTCCCAGATCTGGCTGCGGTGGGCGATGTGGGCGGCGGCCAGGAGCTGGCGGTCGTTCATGCTGCGCAGGGCCCAGTTCCATTCGCGCACGCCTTCGCTGCGCAGGCCGAGGCGGAACAGGGCCATGGCGCGGCGCATGCCCGGCAGGTTGCCGGTGGCAGCCAGTTCGGCGTCGGTGGTGGGGGCGGCGCGGGGGGGGACCTGCACCTGGCGCCCCAACTCCTCGTCCGCCAGGTTGCCGTAGAAGTGGTGCTGACCGGCAATGCTCTGGAACAAGCGGGCGGCGTCTTCCTTGCGGCCCTGGGCCTGGTGGGCGCGGGCGAGCCAGTAGACCCAGGCGGGGTCCCGGGCCAGTTCGGGGGACATGGCGTCGAGGGCCTGGCGCACGCCGCGCCAGTCGCCAGCGCGCAGGGCGGCGCGCACCCGCCATTCCTGCTGCTCGGCGGGCATGGGGATGCGGCCGGCCAGCTTGTACCAGTCATTGGCGCGGGGGTGGTGGGCCATGGCGCCGGCCCAGCCGAGCTGGCCCAGCACGTAGAGGCGCTCGTCGGAGGAAAAGTGCTGGTCGAGCGCGTCAAAGCGGGCTGAGGCGGCGTGGATGTCGTTGCGGGCCAGCCGGGCCAGCGCCATCATGGCCAGTTCCGCCCCCATGCGGGTGGCGGAGAAGTTGGGCGGCAGGCGTTCCAGGTAACGGTCGGGGGCGGCAACGATGCGGTCCAGGGTAGCCGGGTCGGGGCTCTGGTTGGCGGGGAGGTAGGCGGCCAGGCTCTTGGCGGGGGCGATCTTCTTGGCTTCGATCAGGCGACGCAGCCGTTCCCAGATGTCCTGATCGGTGATGGTGCCGGCCGCCGCCAGCCAGTTGGTGAGCGCGGTGCAGCCCTCGGGCATGTTGTCATTGAGGCCGGCCCAGTAGGTGCGGGCCTCCCGGGCCACGTCGTCACCGCCCCTGCGCAGCCGGGCGAGGAAGCCGTAACATTGCAGCTCCGCGTCCGGGCTGGCCAGGCGGGGCACTTCCGCCTCGAAAAGCTCGAATTCCCGCCCCCGGCCCAGGCGGCGCAGCCAGTCGCTGCGCAGGCGCTCGGCCAGCACGGTGCCGGTCTGGCGCTGGAGGAAATCCTGCACCTCGGGCTGGACGGCCAGGGTGTTGTCCAGCCGCCGGCTGATGGACCAGAACTCCACGTAGGGGCCCAGCTCGTGGCTAAGCACCGTGTCGGATTCTGCCAGGGCGCGCAGCTTGGCCGTGTTATTGGCACGGAAGGCGTCCTGGGCGGCAAGAATTTCATCGTCCCCGGCGGCGAGCGCGGCACTGGCCAGGCACCCTGCCAGCAGCGCGATGCCCGCACGCCATAGGGTGCGAAAATGCACAATCATTGATATGACCTTTACCTATCAACCGGCTTCGAGGATAGCACATTGACCCCCGCGCCCAAGGCCGCAAACGCGACTGAACATGACTCCCGGCGCGCTCTGCGTGAAAAGCTCATCGTCGCCCGTCAGGCCGCTGCCGCCCCGCTGCGGGCGCAGTGGGAAGCCGCCATCCGGGAGCATCTGGCAAATCTGCTCGCAGCGCTGGCCCCGCAGGTGGTGGGCTGGTGCTGGCCTTTCCGCGGCGAGCCGGACCTGCGCCCGCTGCTAGCCAACTGGCTGGCCGGAAGCCCCCGGCACCGGGCGGTCCTGCCGGTGGTGGCGGGGGCGGGGCAGGCGCTCCAGTTCCGGCAATGGACGGCCACGACCCCGATGCGGGAGGACCGCTACGGCATCCCCACCCCCACCGAGGGTGCCCTGCTGCAGCCCGAAGTGCTGCTGATCCCGGTCAACGCCTTCGACGCAGCCGGCCACCGGCTGGGCTATGGCGCCGGCTATTTCGACCGCACCCTGGCGGCCCTCGCCCCGCGGCCGCTGGCGGTGGGCGTGGGCTTCGAGCTGGCCCGGGTGGCGGACCTGCGGCCGCAGGCCCACGACCAGCCGCTGGACTACGTGGCGACCGAGGCCGGCCTGTTCCGGCGACGGCAGGGGTGGCTGGCGCCGCTGCCCGAGGGCGACCGATTTCACGGATAATCCGGGGTCTTGCAACCTGCCGGAACGGTCATGAACTACTTCAAGCATCACGTATTTTTCTGCTGCAACCAGCGTGAAGCGGGCAAGGACTGCTGCAACAACCACGGCGCCACCGAGCTGCGCAACTACGCCAAGGACAAGGTGAAGGCCCTCAAGCTCAACGGCCCGGGCAAGGTACGCATCAACTCCGCCGGGTGCCTGGACCGCTGCGACAACGGTCCGGTGATGGTGGTGTACCCGGAAGGCGTCTGGTACACCTATGTGGACAAGGCCGACATCGACGAGATCGTGGAAGAGCACTTCCAGCACGGCCGCGTGGTGGAGCGGCTGAAGGTATGAGCCCAATGGCTGCGCACGCCGGGCGGGCCAGCTGCCCGGCCGGGGACGGGAGACGCTTGCCATGAGCCGCCCCGCGCCCGAACGATTCACCATCCCCGGGGGGGCCGGCAGCATCGAGGTGGCGGTGGACGCCCCCGCCGAGGTGAAGGGCCTGACGCTGATCGCCCACCCTCACCCGCTCTTTGGCGGGACCATGGACAACAAGGTGGCCCACACCCTGGCCCGCACCTTCCGCGACCTGGGCTATGCCGCGCTGCGCGCCAATTTCCGCGGCGTGGGCAAGACCAGCGGCACCCACGACCACGGCGGCGCCGAGACGGACGACATGCTGGAAGTGCTGGCCTACGGCCGCCAGCGCTTTGGCGATCTGCCGGTGGTGCTGGCGGGCTTTTCCTTTGGCGGCTTCGTGCAGACCCGCGTGGCCCGCCGGCTCGCCGAATCCGGCCGCCCGGCCCAGCGGGTGGTGCTGGTGGGTGCGGCCACGGGCACCGTGCCCGGCCTGCGCCAGTACGCCACCGAGCCGGTGCCGGCGGACTCCATCATCATCCACGGCGAACTGGACGAAACCGTACCCCTGGCCAATGTGCTCGACTGGGCCCGTCCCCAGGAGCTGCCCATCGTGCTGGTGCCGGGTGCGGACCATTTCTTCCACGGCCGCCTGCACCTGCTGCGGGACATCATCCAGCGGGCCTGGCGCCACTAGCGCAGCCAGCCCGGCGCCCCATGCCACTCAGCGTTTCCCACCTGCGCAAGCGCTACGGCGACCGGGATGTGGTCGCCGACGTTTCCTTCAGCCTGCAGCCGGGGGAGTGTTTCGCCCTGCTCGGACCCAACGGCGCCGGCAAGACCACCACCCTGCGCCTGGCCATGGGGCTGACCCGCCCCGATGGCGGCGAGATCCGGCTCAACGGCCACCCGGTGCCGGCCCAGGCCCTGGCCGCCCGCGCCGGGGTCGGCATCGTGCCGCAGATGGACAGCCTGGACCCGGACTTCACCGTGGCGGAAAACCTGCTGATCTACGGTCGCTACTTCGGGTTGAGGGATGGCGAGATCCGGTGCCGCATCCCCGCGCTGCTGGAATTCGCCGGGCTGGAAGGCCGCGCCGACACGCGCATCCAGGCCCTCTCCGGCGGCATGAAGCGGCGACTCAGCCTGGCCCGGGCACTGGTGAACGACCCGGCGCTGCTGGTGCTGGACGAGCCCACCACCGGGCTGGACCCGCAGGCCCGCCACCTGATCTGGGAACGGCTGAAAAAGCTCATCGCCCAAGGCAAAACGGTGTTGCTCACCACCCATTTCATGGACGAGGCGGAGCGCCTGGCCCACCGGCTGGCGGTGATGGATGCCGGCCGGCTGATCGCCCAGGGCAGCCCCCGGGAGATGATCGCCACCCACGTGGAACCCCAGGTGGTGGAGGTCTTCGGCGAATGGAACGGGGCCGGCGCGGGGGACTGGGCCCAGGCCCACGCCGGGGCCTTTGCCCGCCGCTTCGAGGTGAGCGGCGAGACGGCCTTCTGTTACCTGGCGGAGCCGGCGCCGCTGCTGGCGCACCTGCAGGCCCAGCCGGGGCTGCGCTACCTGCACCGGCCCGCCAATCTGGAGGATGTGTTTCTCAAGCTCACCGGACGGGAGCTGCGGGATTGAAGGCCACCACCCACACCTGGGCAGGCGGCTGGCTGGGCAGCGTCAGCACCGGGCTGGTGGCGGTGCTGGTGGGCTATACCAGTTCCGCCGCCATCGTCTTCCAGGCCGCGGCCGCCGCGGGCGCCACACCGGCGCAGATCGGTTCCTGGATGCTGGCCCTGGGCCTGGCCATGGGGGTGACCTGCATCGGGCTCTCGCTACGCTACCGGGCACCCATCCTCACCGCCTGGTCCACCCCCGGGGCGGCGCTGCTGGCCACCAGCCTGGCCGGGGTGCCCATGGCGGAGGCGGTGGGCGCCTTCCTGTTCTCCGGTTTGCTGATCTTCCTGTGCGGGGCGAGCGGGGTCTTCGAGCGGGCGCTGGGGCGCATCCCGCTGCCCATTGCCGCAGCCATGCTGGCGGGCGTGCTCGCCCGCTTTGGCATGGAGGTGTTCGTGGCCATGAAGAGCCAGCTGGTGCTGGCGCTGGCCATGTTCATTGCCTACCTGCTGTGCCGCCGGCTGTGGCCCCGCTACGCGGTGATCCTGGTGTTGCTGCTGGGCGTGGCCCTGGCCGGGGCGCTGGGCCTGCTGCGCTTCGAGGGGTTCGCGCTGGCGCTGGCGCGGCCGGAGTTCGTGATGCCCGCCTTCAACCCCGCCACCCTGATCGGCGTCGGCATTCCGCTCTTCGTGGTAACCATGGCCTCCCAGAACGTGCCGGGCGTGGCGGTGATCCGCGCCTCGGGCTACACGGTGCCGGTGTCGCCGCTCATCACCTGGACCGGCCTCACCACCCTGGTGGCAGCGCCCTTCGGCGGTTACGCGGTGAATCTGGCCGCCATCACCGCCGCCATCTGCATGGGCCGCGAAGCCCACGAGAACCCGGCGCTGCGCTACCGGGCCAGCGTGGCGGCGGGGGTGTTCTACGCCATCACCGGACTCTTCGGCGCCACGGTGGGCGCGCTGTTCGCCGCCTTCCCCCGGGAGTTGGTGGCCACCATCGCCGGGCTGGCCCTGTTCGGCACCATCGCCAGCGGCCTGAGCGTGGCCATGCAGGAGGAACGGCAGCGGGAGCCGGCGCTCATCACCTTTCTCGTTACCGCTTCCGGGCTCACCCTGTTCGGCATCGGCGCCGCCTTCTGGGGGCTGGTGGCCGGGGCCCTGGCCATGCTGATGCAAAACGGCTGGCGCCGCGCCGCGTGAGGAACGACCATGGCTTCTGACCTCCTTGCCCCGCCCCGACTCAGCCTGCGCACCCTGGCCGTGTGGCGGCGCAATTTCCTGGTGTGGCGCAAGCTGGCCATCCCCTCCCTGCTGGGCAACCTGGCCGATCCGCTGATCTACATGGTGGGCCTGGGCTACGGCCTGGGGCAACTGGTGCCGGAGGTGGCCGGCGGCCCGTACATCGCCTTCCTCGCCGCCGGCACGGTGAGCTACAGCACCATGAACTCCGCCACCTTCGAGGCGCTGTACTCGGGCTTTTCGCGCATGCACGTGCAAAAAACCTGGGAGGCGATCATGAATGCCCCCGTGTCGCTGGACGACATCGTGCTGGCGGAGATCCTCTGGGCCTGCACCAAGGCGCTGTTCTCCGGCACCGCCATCCTGCTGGTGGTGGGCGCCCTGGGCTACGCCGATCCGCTGCACGCCCTGTGGGCGCTGCCGGTGCTGGCGCTGACCGGACTCACCTTTGCCGCGCTGGGCATGGCGGTGACAGCAGTGTCCCCCAGCTACGATTTCTTCATGTACTACTTCACCCTGCTGCTCACGCCCATGGCGCTGGTCTCCGGGGTGTTCTTTCCCGCCGCCCAATTGCCCCCCGCGGTGGCTGCCGTGGCCGAGGTGCTGCCCCTGGCCCACGTGGTACAGCTCATCCGCCCGCTGCTGGCGGGGCAGTGGCCGGTGGACGTGCCCGCCCATGTGGCGGTGCTGCTGGCCTACGCCCTGCTCGGCTTCGTGTTGGCGGTGGTGCTGGCCCGCCGCCGCCTGCTGAAGTGAAGGACCCATCCGTGGACACCAGCCCCGCCTGCCTGATCGTGCTGTGCAACGCCCCCGACCAGCCCACTGCCCTGCGCCTGGCGCAGGCGGTGGTGGCGCAGCAGCTCGCTGCCTGCGTCAACATCCTCGCCCCCTGCCGCTCCGTCTACCGCTGGCAGGGCGTGGTGGAGGAGGCGGAGGAAGTGCCGCTGCTGATCAAGACCACCCAGGCCCGTTACCCGGCGCTGCAGGCCGCCCTGCGCGCCGCCCACCCCTACGAACTTCCGGAGATCGTGGCGGTCCCAGTGGTGGCCGGCCTGCCGGACTACCTGACCTGGGTGGAAGCGCAAACCCGCCCCGCCAACCCCGACCTCACCGCCTGCTGATCCACCCTCCATGCGCCCGCTCATGTCTCCCCCGCTCACCCTCGTCCGCCGCCTGTGGTGGCTCCTGCTCCTCGCCCTTGCGCTGCCCGCCTGGAGCGCCGGCGCCGATGACCTGCTGGAGCCGGAAAAGGCCTTCCGCTTCTCCGCCCGGCTGGTGGACGCCCACACCGTGGAGGTGCGTTACCGCATCGCCGACGGCTATTACCTGTACCGGGACAAATTCCAGTTCGCCGCCGAGCCGGCCAGCGCCAAGCTTGGGCCGGCGGCCATCCCGCCGGGCAAGATGAAGGACGACCCGGGCTTCGGCCAGGTGGAAACCCACCGGGGCGAACTGCTCATCACCCTTCCGGTGGAAGACGCCGCCAGCGGCCTCACCCTCAAGGCCACCTCCCAGGGCTGCGCCGACATTGGCGTGTGCTACCCGCCGCTCACCCAGACCGCGGCGCTGAGCCTCGCTGCCGCCAGCACCCCCGCCCCGGCGGCCTCCTGGCTGGACAAGGCCCGTGGCAGCGCCCCCGGGGCGGACGCCCCCTCGACGCCGGCACCGGCGCCCGCCGGGGAGGGCGACGAGGCGGGGCAGATCGCCCGCCTGCTCCAAGACGCCAGCTTCGGCCTGGTGGTGGCCAGCTTCTTCGGCTTCGGCCTGCTGCTGGCGGGCACGCCCTGCGTCTTCCCGATGATCCCCATCCTCTCCGGCATCATCGTCGGCCACGGCCAGCACATCAGCCGCGGGCGGGCGCTGGGGCTCTCCCTGGCCTACGTGCTGGGCATGGCCATCACCTATGCAGCGGCCGGGGTGGCGGCGGGGCTCTCGGGCACGCTGCTTTCCGCCGCCCTGCAAAACCCCTGGGTACTGGGTGGCTTCGCGCTGGTGTTCGTGGTGCTGGCCTGCTCCATGTTCGGCTTTTACGAACTGCAACTGCCCACCGCCTGGCAAAGCAAGCTGTCGGAAACCTCCAGCCACCAGCGGGGTGGCTCGCTGGCGGGCGTGGTGGCCATGGGTGCGCTGTCGGCGCTGATCGTCGGCCCCTGCGTGGCCGCGCCGCTGGCCGGCGCGCTGCTCTACATCGCCCAGACCGGCAACGCCTGGCTGGGGGGGGCGGCCCTGTTCGCCCTGGCCCTGGGCATGGGCGCACCCCTGGTGGTGGTGGGCGTGGCGGCCCGGCACTGGCTGCCCAAGGCCGGGCCGTGGATGGAGGCAGTCAAGAAAGGCTTCGGGGTCATCCTGCTCGGGGTGGCCGTGTGGCTGGTCTCGCCGGTGCTGCCGCCGGCCCTGCCCATGGCTGCCTGGGCCGCGCTGCTGATCGTAAGCGCCATCTACCTGCACGCGCTGGACCCGCTGCCGCCCCACGCCCGGGGCTGGCACCGCTTCTGGAAAGGCATCGGCGTCATCGCCCTGGTGCTGGGGGCTTCGCTCCTCGTCGGGGTGCTCTCCGGGAGCCGGGATCCGCTCCAGCCGCTGGCGGGCCTGCGCAGCGCCGCCGCCCCCCTGGAAGCCGCCCCGCGCTTCGAGCGGGTGGCGAGCGTGGCCGCCCTGGAGGCCCGCCTCAAGAGCGCCGGCCGCCCGGTGATGCTGGATTTCTACGCGGACTGGTGCGTGAGCTGCAAGGAAATGGAACGTTTCACGTTTTCCGACGCCAAAGTTCAGGCCCGCATGAGCCAAATGCTGCTGCTGCAGGCGGATGTGACCGCCAATAGCGAAGCGGACCGCGCACTGCTTGCCCGCTTCAAGCTCTTTGGTCCGCCGGGCATCGTCTTCTTCGACCCCGCCGGTCAGGAGATCGCCGGCCTGCGGGTGGTGGGCTACCAGCCGCCCGAGAAATTCCTGCTCGCCCTGGAGCGAGCCTTGACCCCATAAGTTCGCAGAGGCTTCGGCGCCCTGCGACCGGAGCCCTATGTCCGCACCCCCACGTACCCTGCAGTCCCGCTTCCCGCGCGCCGCGCTGGCGGCCATCAGCCTCACCCTGGGCGCCTGCGCCAGCCTCCCCGAGCCGGGGCCCGAACCCGGCCCCCGCCCGCGGGAGGATCACATCTCCGTGCGCCTCACCGCCGCCGACGATGCCGCCCGCGCCTTGGGGCTGGCCGGCGCCCGGCTGGTGGATTACACCAGCGGCCGGGGGCGCTTTGTCGCCATCATCGGCGGTGAGCACTTCAAGGGCCAGGCGGCCCGCGCCGAAATCGGCCGCCAAGGCATCGCTATCGCCAGCGGCGGCCGGGGCAACCGGCTGGAGTGCCACTACGTGCTGGCCGAGCCCGCCAAAGGCGCGGGCACCTGCGAACACTCGGCGGGGGGAAAGTTCGAGATGGAGTTCGGGCGATAGCGCCCCTGCCCACGGGGCTTCACTCCGCAATAAGCGCTCCGCCGGCGCTCCCGGGCTCACGCCGCCGAGGGACGCCGCAGCCGGTTCGCCAGGGCACGCAGCAGTGCCATGGCCCGCGGCCCGGCCGCCACCCCCTGCTCGGGCAGCAGGCACCCCACGGCCCCGCCCCGGGGGGCGACAAGCCGCACCAGCCCACCCCGGGACAGCACGCAGGCCTCGCCTTCCGCCAGCCGGACAGGCCGCTCGAACGCCGTATCGGCCAGCCATTGCCGGGGCAGGCGCAGTTCCACCGCCCCGCGCCGGGCAATCAGCAACGCGCCGGCGGGCAGGTGCTCCCACTGCTCAACGCCAGCGGCCAGGGAGATTTCCGTCGTCCTGCCTGTCTGACCCATGATGTGCTCCGCTCGGGATAGGGCCTCCAGCTTAGGAAAACCCGCCATCCGCCGGCAGACACAGCCCCGTGCCTTCTGTATCGCAGCAGAGGGCCGTGGCGCCATCTGTTATGGTCCGTGCTCACGCCATCTGTCACTGTCGCATCGACGCCGCAGCCCGCAAGATCCCCCCATGGACGCCCCCATCCCTCTTCCCGCCGACGCCAGCCCGCTGTACCTGCGGCTCGCGGCGCACTACCGCCGGGCAATCCAGTCCGGCCAGTTGCCGCCCGGGCAGCGGATGCCCTCGGTGCGGGCCCTGACGCGCCAGCACGGGGTCAGCCTCGCCACGGCCGTGCAGGCCTGCCACCGGCTGGAGGATGAGGGCTGGCTGGTGGCGCGGCCCCGCTCCGGCTATTTCGTGCAGCAGCCGGTGCGCGCGCGCATGCTCCCGGCCAGCGAGCCGGATGCCCTCCACGCGCCGGACCCGGCCCAGTACCTGGGCATTCACGACCGGGTCTCCGATTACCTGGCCCGCTGCCAGCGCCACCCGGTGCGGGTGAATCTGGCCCAGGCGGTGGCCGCGCCCGGAGCCTATCCCGCCGAGGGGCTGAAGCATGCGGCACAGCGGGCCCTGCGCCTGCACCCCGATTTGCTGGTGCGCCCGGCGCCGGTGCAGGGGGAACCGGGCTTCCGGCACCTGCTCGCCCGGCGGGCGCTGGCCATGGGACTGGCGGCCTCGGCCGAGGACATCCTGGTGGTGCACGGCAATACCGAAGCGCTCACTCTCGCCCTGAGGGCCGTGGCCGGACCGGGCGACACGGTGGCGGTGGAATCGCCCACCTATTACGGACTGCTGCAGGTGCTGGAAAGCCTCGGCATGAAAGCGCTGGAAATCCCCACCAGCCCCCACACCGGGCTATCGCCCGAGGCGCTGGAACTGGCCCTGCGAACCCAGCCGGGCCTGCGCGCCCTGGTGGTGATGCCCAACCTGCAGAACCCGCTGGGCTGCTCCATGCCCGCGGCGCACAAGGCGCGGCTGGTCGAGCAGTGCCAGCAGGCCGGCATCGCCCTGATCGAAGACGACACCTACGGCCCGCTCGCCGACACCCCCGCGCCACCCGCCAAGGCCTGGGACACGGAGGGATGGGTGATCTATTGCGCCTCGCTCAGCAAGGCGCTGGCGCCGGGGATGCGCCTGGGCTGGATGATGGGCGGGCGCTGGCACGCCCGGCTGTGCATGCTGAAGTACGCCCAGAGCCATCCCAACGAAACCCTGGGGCAGATGGCAGCGGCGGCGTTCATGGGCGCCGGTGCCCACGAACGCCAGATGGGCCGCCTGCGCGGCCTGCTGCGCCAGCAGCGGGAACGCATGGCCGACAGCGTGGCGCAACACTTCCCCGCGGGCACCCGCCTGACGGTGCCGGAAGGCGGGCTGCTGCTGTGGGTGGAACTCCCCCCCGCCCTCAGCGGCCAGGCGCTGTTCGAAGCCGCCCTGCGGGAAGGCATCCGCATCGCCCCCGGCCATCTGTTCACCAACAGCCACCGGTACGACCATGCCCTGCGCCTGAGCTGCGGCCACCCCCACACCCCCGAGGTGGAAGCCGCGCTGCACACCCTGGGCCGGCTGGCCGCCCGCTGATAGGCCCGCCACGGCGCGGCCACCATTCGGCCGCGGGCCCCACCGCCGGATCGCCTAGCGGCCCGTGCCGTCGAAGGTGTAACTCAGGCCCACCAGCACGCTACGGGGCGCACCTGCGGTGTATTGGTTCATGGTGTTGGGGTTGTAGGCGCCGACGCCGGAGTAGGCACTGGAAGCGGAATCCGCGTAACGCGCGTCCGTCAGGTTGCGGCCCTGGAGCCAGGCTTCCCACCCGGGCGCAAAGGCATAGGTTGCGCGCAGGTTCCACAGCCGGTGGCCGGCATAGCGGACGGTGTTGGCGTTGTTCATCCAGTAGCCAGCCTGCTGCACGTATTCCAACGCCACCCGCACGCCCTGCAAGGGCTTCAGACCCACCTCGGCGGACGTGAAATGGCGGGGTGCGCCGGGCATGGTTTTGCCGTTGAAGTCCTGGGTGGAGGAGGTGGCGTACTCGACGAAGCGGTGGTTGGCGAGGGTGGTGCCGAGGCGGAAATCGGCCATGCCCAGGTCGCCGCTGACACCCAGTTCCAGCCCGGTGCTGCGGGTGCGCCCGGCATTGCGGGATTCGGACACGCCGGGAGCCAGGGTGTAGCTGAGGATGGTGTCGCGGCCATCCAGCCGATAGGCCACCGTCTCCAGCCGCAACTTGCCGTCCAGGAAGGCGGCCCGGTAGCCCAGCTCGTAGCTGTTGTAGACCGAGGGTTTGAGGTCCGGGACCGCGTATTTGCCGTAGAGCGAACCGACTTCGGGCGGGGTGAAGCCCTGGCTGAAGTTGCCGAAGATCCCGCTGGCCGGCGTCAGCGCATAGGTGGCGCCCACCTTGGGGCTGAACCGGGAAAAGCGCTTCTTCTGGTCCGGCGCACCATAGTTGGCGCCCGCGGTCAGGTTGTTGTGATAGTCGTACTCGATGGCGTCGAAGCGGCCGCCCACCACGGCCCGCAGCCTGGGGACGGGGCTGAACTCGTACTGGGCGAACAGGGCCGTATTGACGATGTCGGTGGTGTAGTCGCGCACCCCCGTGGGGTTGGCGGTGTTGTTGAGGGTATAGCTCAGGTGGCGACCGGTGACCGGGTCGCGGACGATGCTGAGGTTGTTGCTCCAGTAGGGGTTCTTGCTGAAGTCCAGATACACGCCGCCCACCAGCCGCCCGTTGAGCGCCGCGAAGAGCTGCTCGTGCTTCACGTCCAGCCCCACCGATTCCACGTGGTTGTTGTTGATGGTGCCGGCGCGCACGGCGGCGGCGCTGCCGGAGATGGTGTAGCTGGGAATCTGCCCGTGGTCATTGCGGCGCAGGAAGAGGGTGGCCGTGGTGAGCCCGTTCGCCACCGTTTCGCCTTCCCAGGCCAGATTCATCCGGGTGGTCTTGTCCTTGCGGTAGGTGAAGGTGTTGAGGCTCTTGCCCGGATCGTTGCGATAGTCGTCCTCGAAGAGACTGCCGGGCATGGCGGAATCCAGATCGCTGTGGGTGAGCGTGGCCACCACGCGGGAGCCGCCGGCAAGTGCCAGATCCCCGCGCAGGGTGAAGCTGTCCTTGTCGCCGTAGCTGTAGGTCTGCCAGTTATCCCGATCCCGGCGCGAGGAGTAATGGGCAAAGCGCAAGCCCAGGTCCCCCCAGGTGTTGCTGGCCGCGGTGTCGACGCGGCGGAAACCATTCACGGCGTCCTGCCGGTAGCCGATGCTGGCGTAAGGCGTGGGGGAAGGGCGCGCGGTCAGGAAGTTCACCGCCCCGCCCACCGCGTTGCTGCCGTACAGGGACGAGGCTGCGCCCTTCACCACCTCCACCCGCTCCACGCCGGCCATGTTCATCTCGTTCAGCGAGTTGTGGTTGAACACCCCCAGCGGCCGGATGGGAATGCCGTCTTCCAGGTACTGGTACATCGCGTTGGTGCTGTTGGGCTGACGGATGCCCATGCTGTGCTGCTCGTTGCCCAGATCGTTCCAGCTCACGCCGGGAATGCGGTTGAGCACATCCCCCATGCTCTTGGGCTTGTCCCGGCGCAATGCGTCCGCCTTGACCACGCCGATGGAAACGGGCGTCTCCAGCAGGGGCGTAGCCGCCCGCGACCCCGACACCACCACCTCCGAAAGCGTCGCCGCATCCTGGGCGCCCGCCATCTGCGCCAGCGCCAACGCCACCCCGGCCACCACCGGCCGCAACCTGATTCCCCTGTCCATCGCCCAACCCCTCCCAGGATTATTGTCAGGCGGGCATCACCCGAGGCGCGCCCGCAAATGGGGCGAATGGTAGGAGCAGCGTGGCGGCGGAGCGATGCGGCATATTGTCGCGGGGGGCGACGCCGGGAACCTACCCGGCAGGTGCCAGCGGCAACACAACCCGCACCGCCAGCCCGCCGCCGGGCGCGTCTTCCAGGCTGACGCGCCCGCCATGGGCGCGGGCGATGCGCTCGACGATGGCCAGGCCCAGGCCGCAGCAGCCGCTGCCTGCGCGGGCGGCGTCCAGGCGGGTGAAGGGTTGCAGGGCTTGTTCGCGCCGCTCCGGGGGAATCCCGGGACCGAAGTCGCGCACGGCCAGCGTGGCCTCCCGGTCATCCGCCCCAACGGATAACTCGACCCGGCCCGGGGCATAGCGGCGGGCATTTTCCATGAGGTTGTCGAGCAGCCGGGCGAGGGCTTCGCGGCTGGCGAGCACCGTCGCCGGGGACACCGCGGCAAGGTGTGCGTCCACGCCCAGTTGCCGGTAGCGGGCGACGCATTCTTCCACCAACCCATCCAGGGCCAGCGCCTCCCGATCGGCCACGGCAACGCCTGCCCCCCGCAGATAGGCGACAAACTGGGCGGCGATGCGCTCGATGTCTTCCGCGTCGCGGGCGATGCCGGCGCGGGCTTCGGCGTCGTCCAGCAGGGCCAGCCGCAGTTTGAGGCGGGCAAGGGGGCCTCGCAGATCGTGGGGCAGGCCGGCGAGCATGACCCGCTGCTCGGCCTCGGCGTTCTCCAGCTCGGCCAGCATGGCGTTGAAACGCTCAGCCAGGGTGCGCACCTCGGTCGGGCCGTTGGGTTGCACCGGATGCGGCCGGCCAGCCCCCAGCGCTCCCGTGGCCGCGGTCAAGGCACGCAAGGGCCGGGCGATGTTGGCGACAAAAGCGGCGGAGAGGCCCAGGATCACGCCGATGGCGGCGGCCACCGCGCCGATGAGCGCCCAGGGCAGGGGTGGATCAAGCCGACGGCGGGGACTGGCAAACCACCAGCGCTCGCCCGCGGCGGGAAAGCTGATCCACAGGCTGGCGGGCTCGCGGCTGGCACGCACCTCGACGGCTTCGCCCAGCAGCTCGCTCAGGCGTTCAGCCATGTCGCCGGGCAAAGGAGGCCCGGGCTCCGCCACCGCCACAAGGGGGAATACCCGCTGCCCGGGCCGGGCCGGATCGGCGAAGCGGGCGCGCCCTTCCGGGGGCATGGCCTCGAGGGCGGCGGCCACGGTGCGCACGGCGTCGGCCAGGCGATGGGCGTGCTGCTCATGCAGGAGCCCGCGCCGGAAGAAATCGGCCGCCCAGAAAGTGAGGCCCTCGGAGAGCAGCACGGCGGCGAACACCAGCAGCAGGGTGCGCCCGGTCAACGTCCGTGGCAGCAGTTTCACGGGTTGCTCCGGGGGGTGCCATCGGGCACGAACACGTAGCCCACGCCCCACACGGTCTGAATGTAGCGGGGCCGGGCGGGGTCGGCCTCGATCAGGCGGCGCAGGCGGTGCACCTGCACGTCCACGGCACGGTCGAAGTTTTCCGCCTCGTCGCCCTTGGTCATTTCCAGCAGGCGCTCCCGCTTCATGGGTTTGTGGGCATGGGCAACCAGCACGTTGAGCAGCGCGAATTCGCCGCTGGTAAGGGGCAGCACTTCATCCGCCCGGCTGAGCTGGCGGGTGGCCCGGTCAAAAGTGAAATCACCAAAGCGGTAGACCTCGGCACCGGGATCGGGTGCGCCCGCCGGACGCCCGCCGTGGCGGCGCAGTACCGCTTCGATGCGGGCGGTGAGTTCCCGGGGATCGAAAGGCTTGCCCACGTAGTCGTCGGCCCCCATCTCCAGGCCGACGATGCGGTCCACGGTTTCATCCCGCGCGGTCAGCATGATCACCGGTACCTGCTCGCCCTTCGTACGCAGGCGGCGGCAGGCGGCCAAGCCGTCTTCGCCGGGCATCATCAGGTCCAGCACCACCAGGTGGGGCTGGTAACGGGCCAGGTAGGCGTCGAGCTGGCGGGTATCTGGCAGCAGCAGGGCGTCGTAGCCCTGGCGGGTGAGGTAGGCGGACAGGAGCTGCCGCAATTCGGCGTCGTCATCCACCACCAGAATCTTCTTGCGCATGTGAGGCGGGCCGCGGGGTCGATGCCCGGATTCTAGGTGCGCCCCGCCACGGGGCCGAAATTCTGAAACATCTTGAAACGCTTCCACCCAAAGTTGAAAAGCATTCCCCGGGACACTCCGGGAGAATGCACTCCAACGACGGCGCCACCCGGCCCCGCGAGAGACAACAGGAGCACAGCACAATGAAAAATACCCACAAGACCATCAAGTACTACAGCCGCAGTTTTCTGGCCATCTCCGCCATTGCGCTGGGCCTGAGCGCGGGTGGCAACGCCCTGGCCGCGCCCGATGGCCGGCCTCTGCCCGGCGAAGGTCCGGCGGCGGCCCGGCTGGAAAAGCTGCACACCGAACTGAAACTGAACGCCGAGCAGGATGCGCTGTGGAAAAAAGCGAGCGCTGCGATGGAGGAATCCTGGAAGAACCAGCGCGCCCGCCACCAGTCGCTACGCGAACAGGCGCAGAAGACCTTGGCGGCCCCCAGCCCGGACCTGCGCGCGCTGGCCGCTGAGCAGGACAAGATCCATGCCGCCGCCGAGGCGGACCGCAAAGTCGTGCGCGACCAGTGGCTGGCCTTGTACGACAAGCTGGACGCCGGCCAGAAGAGCACGGCGGCCAAGTTCCTGGCGCAGCGGCTGGAGCGTGGCCACGGCCATCACCGGCATCACCGGGGCGGCGCCCAGGACAAACCCGCCGCCTGAGCGCAGTAACGGTTCATCGTTTCCCTTCCCCTGGCAAGACCGCGGACTCACCTCCCTGTCCGCTTTCCGTGGCCCGGTCCCCCCCGGCCGGGTCACGGGCTTCTTTTTCGCCGGTTCTGCCGCCCTCGGCGCTTTCCCGTAGAATTCCGGCTTTCCCCGAATACCGCTCTTTATCATGTTCTCTGGCATTGTTGCCTGCACCGGCAGGATCAACCGGATCACTCCGCTGGAAGGCGGGGTACGCCTCACCGTGGATGTGGGCGCACTCGATCTATCCGACGTTGCCATCGGCGACTCCATCGCCAACAGCGGCGTCTGTCTCACCGTCATCGAGAAAGCCGGCAACACCGTCTGCTTCGACGTTTCCGCTGAAACCTTGCGCTGCACGGTCGGCCTCGACCAGGAAGGGACCGAGGTCAACCTGGAAAAGGCCCTGTGCCTGGCCGACCGCCTGGGCGGGCATCTGGTCACCGGCCATGTGGATGGCGTGGGCGAGGTGGTGAGCTTTGAGCCGGTGGACGAGAGCCACGAACTGATCATCCGCGCCCCGGGCGATCTGCCCCGTTACATTGCCCGCAAGGGCTCGGTGACGATCAATGGCGTCAGCCTCACGGTCAACCGGGTGGAAGGCGCCGAGTTCTCGATCAACCTGATCCCGCACACCGTGGCGGTGACCAACCTCAAGCACCTCAAGGCCGGCAGCCGTGTCAATCTGGAGATCGACCTGATCGCCCGCTACGTGGAACGCATGCTGGCCTGGGATGTGGAGGCAGCAAAATGACGGCGCTCTCCGCAATCGAGGACATCATCGCCGACATCCGCGCCGGCAAGATGGTCGTGCTGGTGGACGAGGAGGATCGGGAGAACGAGGGCGACCTCGTGCTGGCCGCCGAGCACGTCACGCCGGAAACCATCAATTTCATGGCCAAACATGGTCGCGGGCTGATTTGCCTGACCCTGACCGAGGAACGTTGCGCCCAGCTCGGGCTGGCGCTCATGGTGCGGGACAACAAAAGCCCCCACGGCACCGCGTTCACCGTCTCCATCGAGGCGGCGGAGGGCGTCACCACCGGCATTTCCGCCCAGGACCGGGCGCGCACGGTGCGCGCCGCCGTGGCCCGCCACGCCAAGCCCACCGACATCGTGCAGCCCGGGCACATCTTCCCCCTCATGGCGCAGAAGGGCGGGGTGCTGGTGCGGGCGGGCCATACCGAAGCCGGCTGCGACCTGGCAGACCTGGCCGGGCTGGAGCCCGCCGCGGTGATCTGCGAGATCCTCAAGGATGACGGCACGATGGCCCGGCTGCCTGACCTGGTGGAATTCGCCCGAGAGCACAACCTGAAGATTGGCGCCATCCGCGACCTGATCCACTACCGCGCCGCCTCGGAAAGCCTGGTGGAGCGGGTGCTCGAAAAGACGGCCCGGACGGTGTACGGCGACTTCAAGCTCCACGCCTTCCGGGATATCACCACCAGCGAGGTGCATCTGGCGCTGACCCTGGGCGAGATCCGCCCCGAAGAAGAAACCCTGGTGCGGGTCCACGAGCCGGCCTCGGTCCTGGATTTCCTCGACCTGGACAACGGCTCCCGCTCCTTTGGCATCGACCGGGCCATGCGCCACATTGCCAGCCACGGCAAGGGGGTGGTGGTACTGATGCGGCGGGAGGAATCCAGCGCGGACGTGCTCGCCGCCCTGCGCGGCGGGCGCAGCGCCCGCAAGTCCGCCGCCAAGTGGGACCCGCGTTCCTACGGCGTGGGCGCACAGATCCTGCGCGACCTCAACGTGGGCAAGATGCGCATCCTCGGCACCGCCACCAAGATCCCCAGCATGGGTGGCTTCGACCTGGAAGTCCTGGGCTTCCTCTCGCCCGAACACAGCAACTGAGCACACCATGGCACGCTACGACAACATCTACGAATACGAACCCAACCTCAACGGCAGCGGTCTGCGCATCGGCATCGTCATGGCCCGCTTCAACCAGGACGTGGGCGAAGGACTGCTCGCGGGCTGCACCGCCGAGCTTTTCAAGCTCGGCGTCAAGGCCGAGGACATCCGTCTGGCCACCGTACCCGGCGCCTTGGAGCTTCCCTTGGTGCTCAAGACCTGGGGAGCGAGCGGCAACTTCGACGCCCTGGTGGCACTGGGCGCCGTGATCCGGGGCGAGACCTACCACTTTGAAGTGGTATCCAACGAGTCCGCCCGGGGCATCACCGACGTGCAGCTGGCCACCGGGGTCCCCATCGCCAACGGCGTGCTCACCACCGAAGACGACGACCAGGCGCTTGTGCGCATGCGCGTCAAAGGCGCCGACTGCGCCTGCGCCGCGGTGGAAATGGCCAATCTCCTCCGGGTATCGCGCTGATGAAGCCTAAATCCTCACGCCGCCGCGCCCGGGAATTCGCCCTGCAGGGGCTCTACCAATGGCAAGTGGCCGGCCACGACTGGCCTGCCATCGAAGCCCACACGGCTGACGAAGGCGAATTCAGCAAGTGCGACCGCCAGATGTTCCGCGCCCTGCTGCGGGGTTGCATCGACCAGGCCGAACAGGTGAACGCCGACCTGGCCCAACACCTGGACCGGCCTATCGAGGAGCTTTCGCCCATCGAGCGCTCGATCCTGATGATCGCCGCCTTCGAGTTCCGCCAGCACCCGGAGACCCCTTACCGGGTAGTGATCAATGAGGCCATCGAACTGGCCAAGGAATTCGGCGGCACCGACGGTCACAAGTACGTCAACGGCGTACTCGACAAGCTGGCCGCCGATTTGCGCGCGGTAGAAGTCGGCGCCGCCCGCAGTCCGCGCTGAGGCGGCAGCCAACCGGCGGCCCATGGCCTCGGAATTCGACCTGATCCGCCGGTACTTCACCCGCCCGGCGCGGCACACGGTGCTGGGCGTGGGTGACGACTGCGCCATCTTCCGCCCCAGCCCGGGGGCGGAACTGCTGGTTTCCACCGATACCCTCGTCTCCGGCACCCACTTCTACCCCGATGCCGACCCCGCCGACCTGGGCTGGAAAGCCCTGGCGGTGAACGTGTCGGACATTGCCGCCATGGGGGGAGAACCCCGCTGGGCCCTGCTCGCCGCCAGCCTGCCAGCGCCGGAGGAAGCCTGGATCGCCGCCTTTGCCCAGGGGTTTTTCGCCTGCGCGGAAGCCTTCGGCATCGATGTGATCGGCGGCGACACCACCCGCGGCGCTCTCAGCCTCACCCCCACCATCCTGGGTGAAGTGCCCGCCGGCCAAGCCATCCGGCGAGATGGCGCCCGCACGGGAAACGATATCTGGATCTCCGGCGAACCCGGCTGGGCGGCGCTGGGCCTCGCCCACCTGCAAGGCCGGATCAGCCTCGAGCCGGCGGCCGCAGGCAAAGCGCTGGCCGCCCTGCACCGTCCGCAGCCACGGGTGGCGCTGGGGCAGGCATTGCGCGGCATAGCCACCGCCATGCTGGATGTTTCGGACGGACTGGCGGGGGATCTTGGCCACATTCTCGAACGCTCTGGCGTGGGCGCATGCCTCGACGCCGCATCGCTGCCACTCCCGAGCGCCGGACAAATCAGCCCCGAACAGGCCCGCCACGCCGTGCTCCATGGCGGCGACGATTACGAACTGCTGTTTTGCGCCCCGCAATCCGCCCGCGCGCAACTGGCCGCCCTGGCGGACACACTGAACCTGCCCCTGCACCCCATCGGGCGCATCGAGGTGGAGCGCGGCCTGCGCCTGCGTGAAGTGGATGGCCGCGTGCTAACCTTGGCTGCACGCGGTTACGACCATTTCGGTGCCTGACCTGGACACGCTCCCATGAGGCCCACCTTTCGCTTCCTGCTCCATCATCCCGCCCACCTGCTCGCATGCGGGCTGGGGAGCGGACTCTCGCCCTGGGCGCCGGGCACGGCCGGCACGCTCGCTGCCTGGGCAATATATCCGTTGCTGCGGGCACCCCTGTCCGACACCGCCTTTGGTTTGCTGCTGCTGGCCTGCTTCGTGGTGGGCATTCTGGCCATCCAGCGCACTGGCCAGGCGCTGGGGGAGGTGGACCACGGCGCCATCGTCTGGGACGAAATGGTGCCCTTCTGGTTCGTGCTCTGGCTCACCCCGCCCGGGCTGGCCTGGCAAGTACTGGCATTCGCCCTGTTCCGCCTGTTCGACATCACCAAACCGCATCCGGCGAAATGGGTGGATGAACACATGAAAACCGGCCTGGGCGTGATGCTGGACGACACCATCGCCGCCGGCTATACCCTGTTCTGCCTGGCTGCGGCCCACCATGTTCTGGGTTAGGGTTGCGGCATGAGCCAAGCCGACCTCGAATCCCTCGCTGCCGAATTGGGCACAGCCCTTCTGGCCAGCCGGCTGCGCCTGGCAAGCGCCGAATCCTGTACCGGCGGCTGGGTCGGGCAGGTCCTCACCGCGATTGCCGGCAGTTCCGCCTGGTTCGAGCGGGGCTTCATCACCTATTCCAACGAATCCAAGCAGGAACTGCTGGGCGTTTCCGCCGCCACCCTCGCCCACCATGGAGCGGTGAGCGAGGCCACAGCGCGGGAGATGGCAGTTGGCGCCCTGGCCCACAGCCGGGCCGACTTCGCCCTGGCGATCACCGGCATTGCCGGCCCCACCGGCGGTACTCCTGCCAAGCCCGTGGGCACCGTCTGCTTCGGCTGGTGCCTGCGGGGCGAGCCGCCCTCGGCCGAGACACAACACTTCACTGGCGACCGCGCTGCGATTCGGCGCGCCGCGGTGGAACATGCACTCCTAGGCGCGCTAAGCCATGCCCGGAGTGCATCGGCCTAGCGCAAGAACTGTGCCATAATCCTTCATTCCCGATCTAAGGACACACCGGATGGACGAGAACAAAACCAAGGCGCTGGCCGCCGCGCTGGCGCAAATCGAAAAGCAGTTCGGCAAGGGTTCGATCATGCGGATGGGCGACGGCGAAGTGGAGAAGGACATCCTCGCCGTGTCCACCGGCTCGCTGGGCCTGGACATCGCCCTGGGGATCGGCGGACTCCCCCGCGGCCGGGTGGTGGAAATCTACGGCCCGGAATCTTCCGGCAAGACCACCCTGACCCTGCAGGTGATTGCCGAGATGCAAAAGCTGGGGGGCACCGCGGCCTTCATCGATGCTGAACATGCGCTGGATGTGTCCTATGCCCAGAAGCTCGGGGTGAATGTGGGCGAACTGCTCATCTCGCAGCCCGACACGGGGGAGCAGGCGCTCGAAATCGCCGATATGCTGGTGCGTTCGGGCGGCGTGGACATCGTCGTCATCGACTCGGTGGCGGCGCTGACCCCCAAGGCCGAGATTGAAGGCGAAATGGGTGATCAGCTTCCCGGCCTGCAAGCCCGGTTGATGAGCCAGGCGCTGCGCAAGCTCACCGCCNNATCTTCATCAACCAGATCCGGATGAAGATCGGCGTGATGTTCGGCAACCCGGAAACGACCACCGGCGGCAACGCACTCAAGTTCTACGCTTCCGTCCGGCTCGACATCCGGCGCACCGGCACCATCAAGAAGAGCGACGAGGTGGTGGGTTCGGAGACCCGGGTCAAGGTGGTCAAGAACAAGGTTTCACCACCGTTCCGCGAAGCCAACTTCGACATCCTCTACGGCGAGGGAATCTCCCGCGAGGGTGAGATCATCGAGTTGGGCGTCATCCACAAGATCGTGGAAAAGTCAGGTGCCTGGTATTCCTACAACGGCGACCGGATCGGACAAGGGAAGGACAACGTGCGCGAGTTCCTGCGCTCGCATCCGGACATGGCCCGCGACATCGAAAACCGCATCCGGGCCGCAGTGAACCTGCCGGCGCTGCCGGAGGCGGCCCCGGCCGCCTGAAGCCTGCATGAGCAGCGGACTGCGCCAGCGAGCCCTGCGTGCGCTGGCGCAGCGCGACCATAGCCGGAGCGAACTCGCGCGCAAGCTTGAAGGCCACGGCACGGATGAGGAAATCGCCTCCCTGCTGGCCGACCTGGAGCGCCAGGGCCTGCTTTCCGACGTGCGATTCGCCGAATCCTTCGTCGCCAGCCGGGCACGGCGCTTTGGCAGCGCCCGGCTCCGATTCGATCTGCGTCGCAAAGGGGTGGACGAATCGCTGATCGAGCAGACAACCCGTTTCGATCGGGAGTCTGAGATGACCCGTGCCCGGGAAGTCTGGCTGCGCAAGTTTGCCCAGGTCCCCGGCGATCCACGGGAGTATGGGCGGCAAGCCCGCTTTCTGCAGAACCGGGGTTTTTCAGCCGATATCATCAACAGGCTGCTGCGCGGGAGGGAAGAATGAGCCCCCCGGGCCGGCCGACAGAAGGAGGCGGGCAGCCTCCCTCAGGGAGGATGTCCTGCAGGGACAGGAGGGTAATCCAGTGAGCCTGCTGGCCGTCAGCGGTCTGCGCAAGAAGTACAAGTCCCGCGAAGTGGTGAAGAACGTCGGTTTCGACGTCAACGTGGGGGAGGTGGTCGGTCTGCTGGGTCCGAACGGTGCCGGCAAGACCACCTGCTTCTATATGATCGTCGGGCTGGTGGCCGCCGACGGAGGGCACATCCTGCTTGGCGATCGGGATGTCACCCACGAGCCCATCCACCGCCGCGCCCGGCTGGGACTCTCCTACTTGCCCCAGGAAATGTCGGTATTTCGCAAACTCTCGGTGGCGGAAAACATCCAAGCCGTACTGGAGCTTCAGGAACTGGACCGGGAGAGTCAGGAAAGACGCCTGGATGAACTGCTGGACGAATTGCACATCAGCCATCTGCGCGATAACACGGCCATCTCCCTGTCGGGTGGTGAGCGGCGGCGGGTGGAGATTGCCCGGGCACTGGCGTCCAACCCCAAACTGATCCTGCTCGACGAGCCCTTTGCCGGCGTGGACCCCATCGCCGTGCTCGACATCCAGAAAATCATTTCTTTCCTGAAAGACAAGGGGATCGGTGTCCTGATCACCGACCACAACGTACGGGAGACCTTGGGCATTTGCGACCGGGCCTACATCATCAACAACGGCGAAGTGCTGGCCAGCGGGCGTCCGGGGGAAATTGTTTATAATGAAAGTGTGCGTAAGGTGTATCTTGGTGAGCACTTCCGCCTGTAAGCGATTGCGGAAGGACTCCGGAGTCTGTGAGGGCTCCGGACAGCGCACCCGACCAGAGATGGGTCGGCTATGAAGCAGACATTACAGCTCAAACTATCCCAACATCTCACCCTGACGCCTCAGTTGCAGCAGTCGATCCGTCTGCTGCAACTGTCGACGCTGGAACTGAATCAGGAAATCGAGCGTTTCCTGAGCGATAACCCCATGCTGGAGCGGGAAGACACGCCCGGCGGGGATGAAGGTTCGAGCCCCACCCCCACAAACGACCACCCCCAGGAAGCTCCCGAGCGCCCCGAACCCGCCGCTGAAGACAACAGCTACGACAGCTCGGAACTGAGTGACTGGTCGAGCGACAGTGGCGGCAGCCGGAAAGATGACGACGATGACTCCGATTACCGGGACATCCAGGCTGCCACGGCCAGCCTCCGGGATCATCTGGTCGATCAGCTGGGCCTGACACCACTGTCCGACCGGGATCGCTCCCTGGTGCGCCTGTTGATCGAGGCGCTGGACGACGATGGCTACCTCACCCAGGATCTGGAGGAGCTCCACGCCATGCTGCCGCCGGAACTGGAGGTGGATCCGGAAGAGCTGCATATTGCCCTCCATCACCTTCAGCACATGGACCCTCCGGGCGTCGGCGCCCGCAACCCGGTCGAGTGTCTGGAGTTGCAACTGATCAACCTCCCCGCCACCCCGGTTTCCGAGTTGGCACTGGCCATCGTCCGCAAGCACCTGGAGTTGCTCGCCAGCCGCGATTCGGCAAAGCTCAAGCGCCTCCTCCGCTGTACGGACGAGGCCCTGCGTGACGCCCACAATCTCATTCGCACCCTCAACCCACGGCCGGGCGCTGCCTTTGGCCCCGCTGACACCCGCTACGTGGTACCGGATGTGGTGGTGCGCAAGGTGCGCAACCAGTGGGTGGCCAGCCTCAACGGCGAAGCCATGCCCCGGCTGCGGATCAACAAGGTCTACGCCGACATCCTGCAGCAACACCGCTCCAGTTCGAGCACCGCCTCGTTGAGCAGCCAGTTGCAGGAGGCCAAGTGGCTGATCAAGAACGTCCAGCAGCGGTTTGAAACCATCCTGCGCGTGTCGCAGGCGATCGTGGACCGGCAAAGCGGTTTCTTCGATCATGGCGACGTAGCCATGCGCCCACTGACGCTGCGCGAGATCGCTGATCAGTTGGGGTTGCATGAATCCACCATCTCCCGCGTGACAACTCAGAAATACATGGCCACGCCGCGGGGGGTTTTCGAGCTGAAGTATTTTTTCGGCAGTCACGTGGCCACCGAAGCGGGGGGTGCATGTTCCGCAACGGCCATCCGGGCGCTCATCAAGCAACTGGTTGGCGCGGAAGACACCCGCAAACCGCTTTCGGACGCCAAAATTGCCGAGCTTCTCGGCCAGCAGGGTATCGTCGTCGCCCGGCGCACCATCGCCAAGTACCGGGAGTCGCTGAATATCCCGCCGGTCAATCTCCGCAAGTCGATCTAACCCAAGGAGTGATCATGAACCTGACCATCACCGGGCACCACCTGGAAGTGACTCCCGCCATCCGGGACTATGTGAAGACCAAGCTTGAGCGCGTCTTCAGTCACTTTGACCACGTCACGAGTGCCAGTGTGATCCTGAGCGTTCAGAAGCTGCGCCAGAAGGCTGAAGTGACCCTGCACGTGCGGGGGAAGGATATTTTTGTCGAATCCGAGGAAGAGGATCTTTACGCGGCCATCGACGCCATGGCTGACAAGCTGGACCGCCAAGTGCTCAAGCACAAGCAGAAAACCAGCGATCACGGTCGCGAAGCCTTGAAACACCAGCTCACCGAATAAGGCACATTCGCGCTGGTCACCCCCGGCGTATAATCGGGCGTTCATTTCCCCCAAGCGGGGGTAGAACGCCCGGTTTCACGTGTATTCCCCGTTCGTTCGCGCCCCCGGCGCCTCACTGTACTCAAGACGATGAACCTGATTGGCCACCTTCTGTCCCCCGCCAACATCGCGCTCGAGCTGGAAGCCAGCAGCAAAAAACGAGTCTTTGAGCAAGCCGGGCTGATGTTCGAAAACCACCAGGGCATCGCCCGCAGTCAGGTCTTTGACAGCCTCTTCGCCCGCGAGCGGCTGGGCTCGACCGGCCTGGGGCAGGGCATTGCCATCCCTCACGGCCGCATCAAAGGCCTGAAGGAAGCCGTCGGCGCCTTCATTCGGCTGACCTCCCCGGTCCAGTTCGACGCCCCCGACGGCAAACCCGTGAGCCTGCTCTTCGTGCTGCTCGTGCCTGAGCAGGCGACCGAATTCCACCTCCAGATCCTGTCTGAACTGGCGCAGATGTTCAGCGACAAGCTTTTCCGCGAACAACTGGCCAGTGTGGGCGATCCCTCCACCGCCCACACCCTGATCGCCAACTGGGGAGCTGATGGCTCAGACCAGCGTCGCCACGCTGTTTGAGGCCAACCAGGAGCGCCTCGCCCTTCACCATCTGTGCGGCAACCTGCTGCGCCTGGTTGTTGCGGACAGCGGTCGCGTCTGGCCGGCTGATCTGGTGGGCCATCTCAACCTGATTCACCCGGAACGCATTCAGGTGCTCGGTCTGGAGGAGATCGGTTGGGCCCAACGTCAGCCCGCCGACAAGGTACGTCACCACGTCCAGGAGATCAGCGCGGCCACGCCGCCGGCGATGGTGGTGGCGGATGGCTGCCCAGTGCCGGAGGTCATCCTGGACGCCTGCCAGTCCCGCGATATCGCCCTGTTCTCGACCCCGCGCGAAGCCGCCAGCGTCATCGACACACTCCGCGCCCAACTCTCCCGCACCCTGGGCGAGCACACCTCGGTCCACGGTGTCTTCATGGATGTGCTGGGCCTCGGTGTGCTCATCACAGGTGACTCGGGCGTGGGTAAAAGCGAGTTGGCACTGGAGCTCATCAGCCGGGGGCACGGCCTGGTGGCAGACGATGTAGTCGAGATCGCCCGCGTCGGGCCGAACACCCTTGAGGGCCGAAGCCCGGAGTTGTTGCGCGACTTTCTCGAGGTGAGGGGGCTTGGCATCCTCAACATCCGCACCATCTTCGGTGAGACCGCCTGCCGACGGCGGATGCGCCTGAAGCTCGCCGCGCACCTGGAGCGCGCGCGGCCCCCCAGCCCGGATACGCCACGGCTGCCTCTCGAGGCCGAGACCCAGGAGATACTGGGTGCCAAAATCCGCCGCGTCACCATCCCGGTGGCGGCGGGTCGCAACATTGCCGTGTTGCTTGAAGCAGCGGTCCGCACTACCATCCTTCAACTGCGCGGCATCAATTCCACACAGGAATTCGTGGAACGGCAACGCCAGGCGCTCAGCGGTGACGACGTCTGAGCATCGTGCGTTTGCTGACGCGCAGATTGTCCGCTTGACCAAGTGCTCACTTATCCAGAGGAGGTTTGTCGTGAAGAAACTGTTTGCTTTGGCCGCTGCTGCGCTGTTCCTGGGTGCTCAAGGTACGGCCTTGGCCGCGGATGACTGCGATGCCCAAGCCGCCGAGAAGAAACTGGCCGGCGCCGCCAAGAACTCGTTCCTGAAGAAATGCAAGGGCAACGCAGCGCCCGCTGCGGACTCCGGCTGCGCCGCCAAAGCCACTGAGAAGAAACTTGCTGGCGCGGCGAAGAACTCCTTCATGAAGAAGTGCGAAGCTGACGCCAAGGCCGCTGCCAAGTAAGGTCTGTCCGGACTTGGCTCCACACCGGAGCCACCCGCTGGTCACTGGGAAGCCGAGGGCTTCCCTTTTTGTTTTTCAAACCCAGCCGTAGTCTGCCAAGCGCGTGAACGCCTCTGCGGCCCCCATGGGCAAACGCAGTTGCACAACGGCGCTGACCTCGCTTTCGCCGGGATTGATTTCCACAGTCGGGATACCCACCTGCCTTGCCCACCACACGGGCTCCACGATGTAGGGAAACACGCTGCTTGTTCCGATCGTGCACACCAGGTCCGGGCCAGCCTGGAGCGCATCGCGCAGACGCCGCAGTGCCGATCCAGGCAGGCTTTCGCCAAAGAGCACCACCTGGGGCCGAACCATGCCCCCACAGCGTCCGCAAGCGGGAGGGATGGTCAACGCGGCGTAGTCCTCAACCTGCTGCGTGGTACCGCACCGGGTGCACTGCAAGTGGCGCAGGTTGCCGTGGATCTCGATCACGTCCCGCGACCCGGCAGCCTCATGCAGGCCATCCACATTCTGGGTCAGCACCGCCACCTGCTCCCTCCCGGACTCCAGAGCGGCGATGCCCAAGTGCGCGGCATTGGGCAAAGCGCCCCGACAGGCACGCTCAATCTGGGCCAGATACTTCCAGGTCAGATCCGGGCGGGCCCGAAACATCGGGCCGGAAAGCGCCTCTTCGATGGATAGCCCCTCGACGGTCAGCCCATCCTCGTAGAGCCCGCCCACGCCCCGGTAGGTGGGCAAACCGGAATCGGCCGAGATGCCCGCACCGGTGATGAACAAAATGCGCCGGGCGTTTCTCAGCAATCCGGCGAATTCCCTGATGGCTGCCTCCATGCCCATTCTCCGGTGAGTTGATCCCGGCGATGGTCGATACTCCACTGGCTCACGTCAAGCGCACCGGGCAAGAAAAGCGCATGCCGCAGGGCAGATTGCCAGCCAACCTGCAAACAGGCTAAATAGCTCCTTTGGTTGAGGAGGCGCTGCACTTATGTGCCAATTGCTGGGGATGAACTGCAACACGCCCACCGACATCTGCTTTTCGATTACCGGCTTTCACGCCCGGGGCGGGCTGACCGATGTACACCGGGACGGATGGGGGATCGCCTTTTTCGAGGGGCGCGGCTGCCGCGTATTCCTGGACAGCCAGGCAAGCGCGGAGTCGCCCATCGCCGACTTGGTGCGCAACTATCCCATCCGCTCCACCAACGTCATCGCCCATATCCGCAAGGCCACCCAGGGAATCATCAGCCTGGAAAACACTCACCCTTTCCAGCGGGAGTTGTGGGGCCGCTACTGGATCTTCGCCCATAACGGCAACCTCGTGGCGTTCGATCCCCCCCTCGTCGGGCCCTTTCGGCCGGTGGGCTGTACCGACTCGGAGCGCGCCTTTTGCTTCCTGCTGCAGGCCTTGGCCGAGCGCTTCGACAGCCCCCCTTCTGACGACCAGTTGTTCGACGCGCTGCAATCCCTTGCCACCCGCGTCGCCAGCCATGGCGAATTCAACTTTCTTCTGTCCAATGGGGACTGGCTGTTCGCCCACTGCGCCTCGCGTCTGGCCTACATCGTGCGCCAAGCGCCCTTCTCCCATGCCCATCTCACCGATCAGGATGTAAGCATCGACTTCAGCCAGGTCACCACGCCGAACGACCGGGTTGCCGTGGTTGCCACCACCCCACTGACGGATAACGAAACCTGGACCACGCTGCCGCCCGGAAGCCTGACGCTCCTCAGGGACGGACTCCCCGTCCGCCAGGGCCCGACGCTGGCCTTTGTACGGCCGGAGGGTAGCCCGTGTCCCACGCCCTCAAGCACTACCTGACGACCCAACACCTGAAATCAAGTTATCCCCCGAAGTGGCCGTAAAAGCAGGCAGTGTCGTCCCCGGAAGCTATCCCCGATGAGCATGTCCCACTCCGCACCCGATTGCGAACTTTGCCAGCAGCCCGGCGGCACCCTCCTGTGGCGCAACGGCTTGTGCCGTGTGGTGCTGGTCGCAGACCCGCTTTACCCGGGATTTTGCCGGGTGATCCTTAACCGGCATGTGGCCGAAATGACGGATCTGCCAGCACCCGAGCAACACGCGCTGATGAGTGTGGTTTTTGCGGTTGAGGCGTGTCTGCGGCAGTTGCTCCAGCCGACGAAGATCAACCTGGCCAGCTTCGGCAACATGGTGCCCCACGTGCATTGGCACGTCATCCCCCGCTTTGCCGATGACACCCATTTCCCCCAGCCCGTGTGGGGGACGGCGCAGCGCCAGGGTGCGGCGCATGGTGCGCCTGCCGTTGAGGCCCTGCGGCGCGCCTTGGTGACCCTGCTCGGCCCGGATGCGGGGGAGGCGCCTTGATGACCCAGACCGGTAACCTTGAGGGCGCGATGCCCGCCTTCACCACCGAAACCGAATGCCGCCGCTGGCTGGCCAGCCAGCCTTTGGCGAATGCCGCCCACTTGCAAGGCGCGCTGCTCGATCAACTCAACCGGCTGAGGCATTTCGCCATGGCGCCGGGAGAGCGATTCCGCATCCTCGAACGCTTGCGCGCCTCGCTGCACTTTTCGCAGAACGAGGCTGCCCGGCAGTTTTCCGGCCGCCCATTGCCGCTGGCGCCCGCGGAAGAAACCGCATTGGCCGGCACCTTGAGTATCTGGCGCCACCTCGGCGCCAACTACGTGCTGTGCCTGGAGGGCTGCCTGGATGGCGACGCCAGCGTGGTCACCGAGAGCGGCGCAGTAGTTCAGCGTACGCTCGCCACCATCGTCGCCGAACAGTTCGATCTGTATCGCGCCCAGCGGCAGATCCCCGCTGATCTGTGGCGGCGGCTGCACGCCACCTACCTGGCAGCCGAGCAGTTGGGCGTCACCGAGTGCGTGGTGCCCGATCCCTTGCATGCGGACCAGGCGCAAAGCACGCCCCGCGCCACGTATGCCCTGAGCGCGCTACTGCAGGCGGCCAGCCTTTACGAGCTGACTGCCCGCCAGCAAAGCCAGGTGCGCCGCTGGCTGCAGCTGTGGTCGCGCAAGATCATGGTGAGCACCACGGCCCCTGCCGGCAAGAACACCAGCCTGCTGATCGCCGACCTGGACGCGGATGAACCGCCCTCCCGGCAGCCGCCCGCTGGGGGCAACCTGCGCTGGATTGACGCGGCCGAACTGCGCCGGAGCATCAAGAAGCGGATTATCGCCCTGCGCGGTGGCATGGAACCGGAACGCCTGAACCTTGGGGCCGACGCGGTCATGCCGGATTGCGAGCAGCTCTTGCTGCATGTCTACCGGCACACCCGGTCCCGGGCTGTGCGTCGAGAACACGGCCGCTTCGGGGTTTCCGGCCAACTGGAGCTGACTGCCGGCCTGGACGCCATTCACGCGTTGCTGGCCGGCCATCGCAGCAGCCGCCCCGCCGCTCGGGGAGCGGAAGCGCCGGAGCCGGAGGTCACCCGCTCGCCCATCCTGCCGACCAGCGCTGCCGCACCGGGACAGGAGCACCTGGCGAGCATCTGGCAGGTGGTGGACGACAGCCCGGGCGGCCTCCGCGTCCGCCGTACGCCGCAGGAACTGGACAAGCGCTTGCGCATCGGCCAATTGGTGGCTGTGCGCAGCGGCGCCGGACACGGCATCAGCCTTGGGACCGTGCAGTGGCTGCAGGAAACCGGGGGCGGAGAAATCGAATGCGGAGTGGGCCTGATGCCGGGGCTGGCCCGGGCCGTGGCGATTCGCGACGCGGCCCACCCCGTGGGCGAGCCCTACCGTCAAGCCTTGATGCTCCCGGGGGTTCCGCGCCTGGACGCCCGTGAAACCCTGCTGCTTCCCTGCTCCTGGTACCAGGAGGGACGCAAACTGGAAGTCTTCGCTGGCGGCCGGCTCCCGGTGAAACTGACCGCCTCCGTGTGCCAGGGGCCTGACCACGAGCAAGTGGAGTTTCAGCGGCTATGAACGCCCCCCGCCAAGCCAACGACCGCACCGCCGCGCTGCTGGCTCCCGTGCTCGCGGAGTTGCCGCTGAACGACCCGTTGGCTGCCGGCCGGAGGGTGCTCCACTTCCTGGCGAGCCTGCGCGAAGAGCCGCAAGAGTCCCAGGGCCGGCTGGATACGCTTGAGCTGTTGCGCCCCTCGGTGGCCCATCTGCGGGACCAGATCAGCGCCACCACAAGCCGCCATGCGGTGGCGCCCGACTCACCCGAGGATGCCGCCTTTAGCCTCATGGTGCAGGTCCTGGAAGAACTGGGGAACACCTATGAACGCCTGGCTGCCGACGCGGGCCGAAGCCAGAACGCCCGCTGGCTGGCTCTGGCAGCGCAGCGCAGCGTTGACCTGGAAGGCCAGCTGCTGATCGAACACTTCCTCGCCCGGCGCAAAGCGCCCCCAGGCGCCTGGCTGACCCTGCATCGGCGCTTGCAGCAGGCGACCGAGCGACAGGCGGCAAGCCTGCGCGTGCCGGACCTGCTGCACGCCTGGGGCCAGCACTTGCTGTCGCCCCGGGAAAGCCACGCGGCGCTCTTGCTCGTTGACCTCGCCAACCCCTACAGCAGGGGCCTGCCAGAGTTGCGGGGGATCATCCACTGGGCCTTTTACTTCGCCCGGGGCGTGGAACTGATTCCCGCGCGCGGCGGCGAGCCCGCCAAGACTTACGTGGTCGATCCCAGTTCCGATCAAGCCGTGCGGAGCATGCAAGGAGGCAATGTTCCAGCGGGCACGCTGTGCCTGGTGCATGAGGGGCTGGGCAAATCGCTCCAGGCCGTGCTGGGTCAGTTCAAAGCGGGGAGTTCGCTCCGGGAGCAGGGATTGAGCAGCCCGCTGTCGGACGAGGACACCCGCCACTTGCTGACACGCCTGTACCGGCCCTGGTGCCTGGGCGCTGCCGCCCGTCGCTTCCCCCGCCGCAAAGGTAACGGCACTGCTCAGCTCTGCGCCGGCTTCCCGAGCATCTTCCTCCACGTGTGGGGCGAAGCCGCTGGTCAGGACGGCCATTCGCAACATCACAAGGGTCTGGAAGAGTGGGAAGTTGCCGACGAAAGCCTGGGCGGCTTCCGCCTGGTGCGAAGGCAGAGGGGGCGCGCACTGGATCAGGGGCAGCTCCTGGGCCTGCGCCCCTCTGGCGGCGGCAAGATGCTCCTTGCCCACGTCAGTTGGCTGATGTTCGAAGGGGACGGCACCTTCCAGATCGGCATTGCCATGGTCCCGGGTACGCCCGAAGCCGTTCGGGTGCGCAACCAGAGCCGTGCCAGCGCGAATGCCCTGCAAGGGTTCCTGATGTCGGGCGTGGCAGCGTTGCGGGAGCAGGCTTCCGTGGTACTGCCCACCGGGAGTGCCGAGCCAGGCGACCTCATCGAGGTGCTGGGTGTGCGTGGGCACACCGTGCTGCTTGATAAGTTGCTCCAGTCGGGCGGAGATTTCGACCGCTTCAGCTTGGGCGAGGAATGAAACGCCAGCGGGGCAGGCGGGCAGCAAAACAGCTCCCCCGCCCGGGTGCGCTTTCGATCTGCACGCTGCCTTGATGGCGGGTCAGCACGTGCTTGACGATCGCTAGCCCCAATCCTGTCCCGCCCACTTCCCGGGAGCGTCCCCGGTCCACTCGGTAGAAGCGCTCCGTCAGGCGGGGCAGATGGTGGCGCTCGATTCCGATGCCGGTGTCCCGGACCCGGAACTCGACCCACTCTCCGGTAGCCACCCATTCCAGCTCAATCGTCCCGCCTTCCGGTGTATAGCGGACAGCGTTGCTGACCAGATTGCCAAACGCACTGTGGAGCTCCCGTTCCGAGCCCAGTAACTGTCCGTCTCCTTGGGCCTGAACGAGGCTGATCCGATGACGGCCGGCGGACAATGCTTTTGCTTCCTGCTCAAGGGTCGCCAGCAGCGGCACCAGCGACACATGCTGTTCCTGGGGCGGCGGACTACCGGTTTCCAGCGCCGACAAGGCAAGAAGATCGTCGATCAGACGGCGCATCTGGACTGCCTGCCCATCGGCAAGCGTGAGGTAGTGGGCAATCTCCTCGTCGGACATCTCGGTCCGCTCGTCCCTGAGCGTTTCCAGGCACCCTGCGACGACGGTCAGGGGGGTCCGCAGTTCGTGGGAGACATTGGCAACGAAGTCCTGTCGCATGGTTTCCAGCTTCTGCAGACGGCTGATGTCCCGCGTGAGCACCAGTTTCTGATCGTCCCCGAACTCGATCACCTGCACGGTCAGCGTGCAACCCCCCGCCCTCATGGAGCGGAGCACCAGAGGCTCGGCGTAGCGGCCACCCTCCAGATAAACGAGAAACTCGGGCTGGCGGATGAAGTTGGCCACATGCTGCCCCATGTCCCGGTCCCGGAGATCGAAATGCGCCTGCGCGGAGTTGTTGAGCCACTCGATGTCGTTGCTCCGGCCCAGGATCAGCACACCGTCCGGCATGGCCTGGGAGGCCGCCCGGAAACGCTCCAAGGCGGCCGAGAGCTGTGCGCGCTGCCCCAGGGAGCGGCGGCTCCTGCGGCTCAAGGCAGAGAACGCATAGTCCCAGACACCATGGGAGTTGGGCACCGAGTTCCCGATCGGCTGATCGGCCCAGCGAATGAGGCGATGCAACTGCCGTAAGTGATTGACGCACAACATGGTCACACCCGCCAGCGCTGCAACCAGGGCCGGCACCACTCCCTCGAACAGCCAGATTCCGCAAGCCACACAGGCCACGCCCGCGAGCGCGGCCAAGCCCGTTGCCCAGAACGGCGTAACTGCGGAAAACCCTCCATCCGGGCGTGGATCCGACGGCTCCACGATCAAGCCTGCGCCACCAGGGAAAATCGATAGCCGCTTCCGCGTACGGTCTGGATGTAGCGATCACAGCCACTGGCCTCCAAAGCTCCACGCAAGCGCCGGATGTGGACGTCCACCGTCCGCTCCTCCACGAACACGTGGTCCCCCCACACCTGGTCCAGCAATTGCGCCCGTGAATGCACGCGCTCCGGATGCGTCATCAGATAGTGCAGCAAGCGGAACTCAGTGGGTCCGAGGTCCACGGCGAGTTGCCCGGCGCTGACCCGGTGGGTGGCGGGATCAAGCCGCAGCGCCCCCACCTCTACCGGATCGTCCGTGGCTTCTGGCGCACGACGGCGAAGCACGGCCTTGATCCGGGCAATCAACTCCCGCGGACTGAATGGCTTGGTGACGTAATCATCGGCGCCAACTTCCAGACCGGACACCTTGTCGTGCTCCTCGCCCCGGGCGGTGAGCATGATGATCGGCACGGCCCGGGTTCGCTCATCCCCGCGCAAGCGCCGCGCCAGTTCGATACCCGACATTCCAGGGAGCATCCAGTCGAGCAGCACAAGGTCGGGCAAGGCGTCGCGCACCACACGCAGCGCGGTCTCCGCATCGGCCGCGGTCACGGGCTGATGCCCGGCGCGAAGCAGGGTCGCGGTGAGAAGTTCCTGGATGGCGGGTTCGTCTTCGACGACGAGAATGGTTGCGGGCATGACTTCAGATCCTTTTCCGTTGCCGCCTCACTTTATTGCAGCTCGGTGACAAAATGATGACAGACCAAGAGCCTGAAACACCCGAGACGATCCTCTTGAACTGGCCGGCCGGCCCGGCCGTCTCGGGGTATTATTCGCGTTTCGATGCAGAGGAATGCCATGGCGGGATTGGAGCAGAATACGCCGGTGCCCACACAGATCCGGCTTCGTCAGCAATCCAGGGTGATGGAACTGGAGTTCGACGATGGAAGTATGTTCTCTTTCAGCTACGAATTTCTGCGGGTGTTTTCCCCCTCGGCGGAGGTCAGGGGTCATGGTCCCGGGCAGGAGGTGCTCCAGACGGGAAAACGGGACGTAGGGATCGAGCAGGTCGAAGCGGTAGGCCATTACGCAGTCCGTCCGGTCTTTACCGACGGGCACGATTCCGGCATCTATTCCTGGGATTACCTTTACTGGCTGGGTACGGAACAGGAAGCCCTGTGGGCTGAGTATCTGGCCCGCCTCGACGCGGCCAGCGGCAGCCGCGACATTGACACCACCACGGCCCCTTCAACCGGCGGCGGTTGCGGAAAACATTGAGTTCATGAGTCAGGACAAAACCACGCATTTCGGCTTCGAAACGGTTGCCGAGGACGACAAGGCTACCCGGGTTGCCGGGGTGTTTTCCTCGGTTGCCAGCAACTACGATGTGATGAACGACTTGATGTCGTTCGGACTTCACCGCTTGTGGAAGGCGTTCACCATTCAAATTTCCGGCGTCCGTTCGGGTGACCGGGTGCTGGACGTGGCGGGGGGGACGGGTGATCTCTCGCTGGCCTTTGCCCGTCGTGTTGGTCCTGGCGGGCAGGTCGTGCTGACGGATATCAACGCCGCCATGCTTGCCCATGGCCGGGACAGGTGCCTGGACAAGGGCTCTCCGATTCCAGCGGCCAGGTGCGACGCGGAGAAGCTCCCGTTCCCCTCGGACACTTTCGACTGTGTCACGGTGGCTTTCGGTTTGCGCAACATGACGCACAAGGAAGTTGCGCTCGCTGAGATGCGGCGGGTGCTACGCCCGGGGGGGCGACTCCTGGTGCTCGAATTCAGCCGCATCTGGGAGCCACTGTCGCCCGCCTACGACTTCTACTCCTTCCGTCTCCTGCCCTGGCTGGGCAAGAAGGTCGCGGGGGATGCCGACAGCTATCGCTACTTGGCTGAATCCATACGGATGCATCCCGATCAGCCCACCCTCAAGTCCATGATGGAAGCAGTTGGCCTGGAGCGTGTGGACTATTTCAACCTGAGCGCCGGAATTGTGGCCCTCCATAGGGGTTACAAACTCTGAGCGCTCCGGGAAAGGACACGCCTTCCCGCGCTCGATGCGTGGCTGTCGCCACCTTTGGGCCAATTCGTTTACGGGGCTTGCAATGCTCAATCCAGTTGTCCATGTCGCCAACCATCTGCTGAGTCGGGATGAGTGGGCGCGGAGTGTGCTGCGACCGCACCAAGGTCGAATTGCCGAGTTGCAGGCATTGGGAGTTAGCATTCGATTCGCGATCGGAACTGACGGCTTCCTCAGCGCCCCTCCCGAACACGCTCATCCCGACTTGCAGATCGAAGTTCCGGCTGAGGCACTGGCCGCACTCCCTCAGGGCTTCTCCGCCGTGACGCGGCGGGCGTTGATCAGGGGAAACGCCGAGTTCGCCGAGGCAATTTCGTCGGTCATGCGGGAGTTGTCGCCTGACCCTGCCGAAGACCTTTCCCGCTTCGTTGGCAATATCGCCGCGCAACGCGCAGCCACAGGGGTCGAACGGTTCGTGGTGGTGCCTCGCGCCTTGTTCGAACGTAGCCTGCAAATGCTGCATGAACGAAGTGCCGGGAACTTGGGGCCGCTCGTAGCAAGGGATGCGCTGAACGGCTTCGCCGCATCCGTTGACGCGATCCGGGACGACATGGCCAGACTTGAGGCGCGTTTGCGCAAATTCGAGTTTAAGATTTAGGTCACTTGACCCGCGCTACGGTGGCGCGACGGGGTGCCGACGTGTCGTTTCGATGATCAGATCGAGACTAACGATGCTCGATACGCCTTGTCGGGCGTTTTTTGTCCCACGGACAGGTTGGGCCGGGCCATTTCTGCGTGGTCGATGCGTATCGACTGATCCACCATCTGGCTTGCGCGGGCAAAATCGGCAAGTCGTTCCCGCAACACCCCCTCCTCGAGCATCTCATTGACGCACCGGCCTAAACACCCCGGGGCCGTTTTGGCTGGCAGTCATGGAGCAGCGCGGCCGCGCTGGCGATGAACCCCTTTTCAGTGTGCCAATCCGGTACAAGCTCCCCTGGTCCGAGGCAGGCGGGGAGGTAATGTCGGCACCCCA
>JRYG01000535.1_pt1 | contig 36835 bp, 33 predicted proteins | sample 235341 | NCBI WGS metagenome assembly JRYG01 (sample SAMN03074218, study PRJNA261478) | activated sludge metagenome | biome: Wastewater Treatment Plant; feature: Wastewater; material: Activated sludge; isolation source: activated biomass of a wastewater treatment plant treating hydrocarbon... ...
TGGTAGATGCCCCAGACGGTGCCGAAGAGGCCGACGAAGGGCGCCGTGGCGCCGGTGGTGGCGAGCAGGGTGAGGCCGTTCTCCATGGTCGCCTGGGTGCAGGACAACTGCTGGCGGAGAGCCCGCTCCATCTGTTCGGCGGGATCAAAGCGGGAAGCCAGACGGCCGGCGGCGTTCTCGCAGTCGTCGTTGCAACCGTTGGCCTGGACCGCGAGCTGGGCGTAGGGGCTGTCTTCCCCGCCCCGGCGCAGGCGATCGATGCCCTCGCCGATGCTGGCGGCGGACCAGAAGGCGGCGACGGCCCGGGCCGCCCGGCGCATCCGCCACCAGTCCCAGGCCTTGGCCAGGATCAGATACCAGCTGGCCACGGACATGGCGGCAAGAATGAGGGCCACGGCGTGGGAGACGGCGTCGCCGCTGGCCCACAGGTGGGCGAGGCCGAAGGAGTTTTCCTGCATGTTAATGCTCCAGTTTGAAAATGATGGGAACCAGGACCCAGCTCAGGACCGGGGTGTCGCCTCGCTTGGCGGGAATGAATTTCCAGTGGCGCACCGTGTTCTGCGCCGCCTCGTCCAGGCGCGGGCTGCCGGAAGAGGCCTTGATCTCGACGCTGTCGGCGGTTCCCTGGGGGTTGACCGACACGCGCAGCGTCACCTTGCCTTCCTCCCCCAGGCGGCGGGACAGGGGCGGGTAGGGCGGCGCCGGGTTCTTCAGGTAGTCGGCGTCGAACCGCGCCTGGACGACGGCCGGCTCGGCGGCGACGGGGGCCGGCCGTGCTTCCGTCGGCGGGGCAGCGGGCGCGGCGGGCGCAGGCTCGGTGCTGGCCGTCGTCTCCAGCACCGGCTGGAGCTGGCTGGGCACCGGTTGCGGGCGGACCGGCTGAGGCTTGGCCACGGGGAGGGGCTTCGCCTCCGGCGGCCTGGGCTGTTCCGCCTTCGGCTCGACCAGATCGACCAGCAGGGGGATTTCGGCGATCTGGGGGGCAACGCTCTTCGCTGCCACCACCAGCAGGACCAGGCCCACGTGGGCGCCGACGACGATGCCGAGCAGGCCGCTGCGCTGGCCGGGGGAAGGTCGGGAGAGGGCGTAATTCATGGCGATCTTTCAGGTGCTCCCGGCCAGCCTGAAAAAACCCTTGGCTTGCTGGCGAGGCGCTGGCTGGCTGCGGGAAGCGAGAGTGCGGGGCGATGTCCGGTGGTTACTTGGTGAGGATGAGCTTGTTTTCGCGGGTCACCCGCAACAGATAGCGTTGTCCGGCATGGCCTATTTCGATGGCGGTGTGGCCGCGGAGGAGATCCTGGCTGTCCACCCGTGGGGTGGAGACCGGAGCCGGGGCGGCCGGCGGGGGCGCGGGGGGCGATTTGGGTTCCATGGGCTGGCAACGAATAGAAACGAGAATAATTCGCATTCTAATTATTGAGAATCGAATGTCAATAGCGCCGACCCACTCGGCACCGCCGGCCTCCGAGTTCAACTCGCCGGGGGCAGGGGTGCTCGCGGTATAATCACTACCCTTTGCCAACAACACTCAGAGATAGCCATGGCCCTCAATAACGTTCCCGCCGGGAAGTCCCTCCCCAACGACTTCAACGTGATCATCGAGATTTCCGCCCATTCCGACCCCATCAAGTACGAAGTGGACAAGGAAAGCGGCGCCATCTTCGTCGACCGGTTCATGGGTACCTCCATGCACTACCCCTGCAACTATGGCTACATCCCCCACACCATCGCCGGCGACGGCGATCCGGTGGATGTCCTAGTGCTCACACAGTTTCCGCTGCCCCCGGGGGTGGTCGTCCGCTGCCGCCCCATCGGCATGCTGGCCATGACCGATGAAGCCGGCGCCGACGCCAAGCTGCTGGCCGTGCCCGTGGACAAGCTGACCCCCATGTACCGCAATGTGCAGACCCACGCCGACATGCCGTCCATCCTGCTCGACCAGATCTCCCACTTTTTCGAGCATTACAAGGACCTGGAGCCGGGCAAGTTCGTCAAGGTGACCGGCTGGTGCGGCCCGGAAGAGGCCAAGAAGGAAATCCTCGAAGGCGTCGCCCGCTACAACGACGCCAAGGATAAGCCGGCCTACTAAGCCGATGCTGACCGTCGCCGTTGCCCAGTTCAACGCCGTGGTCGGCGACCTGGCGGGCAACGCTGCCTGCATCGCCGACCTCGCTGCCCGGGCCAGAGCCCAGGGGGCCGACGTGCTGCTCACGCCGGAGCTGGCGCTGTGCGGCTATCCGCCGGAGGATCTCCTCCTGCGGGAAGATTTCTATGCCGCCTGCGACGCCGCCCTGGACGTCCTGGCCGCCAAGGTACCGGGAATTGCCTTGGTCGTCGGCCATCCCCTGGCCGCGGACGGGCGCCGCTACAACGCCGCCACCGTCCTCGCCGACGGCCGGCGCGTCGCCACCTACCGCAAGTTCCGGCTGCCCAATTACGAGGTCTTCGACGAGGAGCGCTATTTCGACTCCGGCAGCGAGCCCTGCGTGGTCGAACTGGGCGGTGTGCGCTGCGGCCTCAACATCTGTGCCGACGTCTGGGAGGCCGGCGCCGCGGAAGAGGCGAAAAAGGCCGGGGCCGAGTTGCTGCTGGTCCTCAACGCTTCGCCGTGCCACCTGGGCAAGCAGGCCCTGCGGGCCCAGGTGCTGGGAGAACGCATCGCCACCACCGGTATCCCCGCCATCTACTGCAACCTGGTGGGTGGTCAGGATGAACTGGTTTTCGACGGCGCGTCCTTCGCCATGGATGCCGACTGCCAGGTGCGCATGCGCCTGCCCCAGTTCGAAGAAGCCTTGGGCATGGTGACCTTCGGCGATGGCCATCTGCGTTCCGGCGAGGTGGCGCCGCTGCTCTCCGCGGAAGCCGAGGCCTACCAGGCCCTGGTCCTGGGGGTGCGGGACTACCTCGGCAAGAACGGTTTCCCCGGGGCCATCATCGGGCTTTCCGGCGGCATCGATTCGGCCCTGACCCTGGCCGTCGCCGTGGATGCCCTGGGGCCGGACAAGGTGCGGGCGGTGATGATGCCTTCGCCCTATACCGCCCGGATGAGCCTGGACGACTCCCGGGAGATGGTGCGGACCCTCGGTGTGCGCTATGACGAAATCGCCATCGAGCCCGCCATGCGCACTTTTGCCGCCATGCTGGAGAAGGAGTTCGCGGGGAAACCGGCGGATACTACCGAGGAAAACCTGCAGGCCCGCATTCGCGGCATGATTCTCATGGCGCTTTCCAACAAGTCCGGCGCCCTGGTGCTGACCACCGGCAACAAGTCGGAGATGGCGGTGGGCTACGCCACCCTCTACGGCGACATGGCCGGGGGCTTTGCCGTCATCAAGGACGTCTACAAGACGATGGTTTATCGCCTCGCCCGCTACCGCAACGGCATCGCGCCGGTGATCCCGGAGAACATCATCGTGCGGCCGCCCTCCGCCGAGCTGAAGCCGGATCAGACCGACCAGGACTCCCTGCCGCCCTACGAGGTACTCGACGCCATCGTCAAGGCCTACATGGAGGAAGACCGCAGCCAGCGCGACATCGTCGCCGCCGGCCTGCCCGAGGAGGCGGTGCGCAAGGTCGTGCGCCTGTTGCGCATCGCCGAATACAAGCGCCGCCAGGCGCCGGTGGGCATCCGCATCACCCCCCGTGGCTTCGGCAAGGATTGGCGGTATCCTATTACTAATCGCTACCGCGAAGAATTCTGAATACCAACACCAGAGAGAGAAGAGGAAAACATGAAGAAGATCGAAGCCATCATCAAGCCGTTCAAGCTGGACGAGGTGCGGGAGAGCCTTTCGGAAGTCGGCGTCACCGGCCTGACCGTTACGGAAGTGAAGGGCTTCGGCCGCCAGAAGGGCCATACCGAGCTGTACCGTGGCGCCGAGTACGTGGTCGACTTCCTGCCCAAGGTCAAGATCGAGATCGTCGTCGCCGGTGACCGGGTGGAGGCCGCCATCGAGGCCATCGTCAAGGCCGCGCGCACCGGCAAGATCGGCGACGGCAAGATCTTCGTCATGTCCGTCGAGCAGGTGGTGCGCATCCGCACCGGCGAGACGGGCGAGGCGGCAATCTGATTTCCCGGGTGGCGCCATGGCCGACGACAGCCTCGACGTAGCGGTCCTGCGCCAGCGCCTGCTGGTGCTCCTGGCGGACAAGGCGGACTTGTACCCCACCGCCCTGGAGCAGCAGTTCCCTCGCATCCTGGCGCGCATCGTCGAGCTGTGGGGGTCGGCGGAATTGGACAATTATTTCACCGACCTCACCACCACCACCCGCCATGACCGGCAGGGTTTCCCCGAGGCCATCGTCCTCGAGCTTTTCCGCCTGAGCAACCTGCATTCCCTGCAGGGCCATTCGGTGGGTACCGCCAGCAGCCCCTGGGACTGGGCCACCGACTCGGACTACTTCAGGAAGGGGATGTAGGGCCCGTTTCGCCAGGCCGGCGGGACGAGCGCAGCAGGACCAGGAGGGCGCCTTCGCCCCCGTCGTCGGGGCGCGCCTGGCAGTAGGCCAGCACCTCGATCTTCTGCATCAGCCAGCCCCGCACCAGTTGGCGCAGCACCGCCTGACGGCCCGGGGAGCCGAGACCCCTGCCATGGATTACCCGCACGCAGCGAATGCCGTGGCGGATGGCGTCGGCGAGGAAGGCGACGAGGGCAGCGCGGGCTTCCTCGCGGTTCATGCCATGCAGGTCGATGCCGGCCTGCACCACCCAGCGGCCCCGCCGCAAGTCCTTGAGCGCGGATGCGGCCATTCCGGGGCGCAGGTAGTTCGGCTCGTCGCCCCCTTCCAGACGGTCCTGCAGGCCGATGACGCCGTGCAGGGATTCATGCAGGGCGGCCCGTTCGTCCGCCAGGTATTGGCGGGCTCGCGGAGGGGGAGGCGTTCTCCCCAGATGGACGCGGTTGCGGGCGGCGAGCGGCGTGGCGTCCGCCACCGCGGCCCGGAATGCCGCCAGATCGTCGGGATCCGGCGGCGGGGGCGCACCCGGTCGTTTCGCCATGGCGCCCTGCCGCGAACCCTCAGGCCAGGCCCAACTGGTCCAGGTAGCGCTCGGCGTCGAGCGCCGCCATGCAGCCGGTACCAGCGGAGGTGCAGGCTTGCCGGTAGACGTGGTCCTGCACGTCACCGGCGGCGAAGACGCCGGGGATGCTGGTCTGGGTGGCGTTGCCTTCCCGGCCGCCCTGGGTGACGATGTAGCCGCCTTCCATTTCCAGTTGGCCGGTAAAAAGGTCGGTGTTGGGTTTGTGGCCGATGGCGATGAACACGCCGTCGACCTTGATCTCACGCGCCGAGTCGTCGGTGCGGGACTTGACCCGCAGCCCGGTGACGCCCGAGGCGTCGCCGAGAACCTCGTCGAGGACGCTGTTCCAGAGGATGGTGACCTTGCCGGCCTTTTCCTTCTCGAAGAGCTTGTCCTGGAGAATCTTCTCGGAACGGAACTTGTCGCGGCGGTGGATGACCGTCACCTGGCTGGCGATGTTGGCGAGGTAGAGCGCCTCCTCGACCGCGGTGTTGCCGCCGCCGACCACCGCCACCGCCTTGCCGCGGTAGAAGAAGCCGTCGCAGGTGGCGCAGGCGGAGACGCCGCGGCCGATGAAGGCTTCCTCGGAGGGCAGGCCGAGGTACTTGGCCGTGGCGCCGGTGGCGATGATGAGGGCGTCGCAGGTGTAGGTGCCGGAGTCGCCGACCAGGGTGAAGGGCCTTTCTGTCAGCTTGGCGGTGTGGATGTGATCGAAGATGATTTCGGTGTCGAAGCGGCGGGCGTGCTTCTCGAAGCGGGCCATGAGATCGGGGCCCATGACGCCGTCGGCGTCGGCCGGCCAGTTGTCGACGTCGGTGGTGGTCATCAGCTGGCCGCCCTGGGCCAGCCCGGTGATGAGCACCGGCTTCAGGTTGGCGCGGGCGGCGTAGACGGCGGCGGTGTAGCCGGCGGGACCGGAACCGAGGATCAGGAGACGGTGGTGGGCAACTGCTTGGGACATGGTCTTCCTTTGTTGTCGTGAGTTGTGAAATTATAGCTTCCCTCGCTCGGCAAAATTTTGGTATGCCCCTGTTGTTTTTGCGAAATGAGTTTATAATTGCATCGTAACCACCTGATGAAAAAGTAAATTATGGCCCCTACGCATGTCGGCTTGAGCCTCGTGGTTCTCCGTAACGTTCCCCTTTTCGCCGGCCTCAGCGAGAGCGAGCTGGAACGCCTCTCCCGGGTTTGCGGGCGGCGGCGTGCGGAGCGGGGGGAGTTCGTGGTGCGGTCCGGTGAAAGCACCGATTCCCTCTACATCCTGCTCACCGGCCGGGCCAAGGTGACCAACAGCGACGAGGAAGGGCGGGAGATCATCCTCGCCATGCTCGGCCATGGCGAATCCTTCGGCGAAATGGGCCTCATCGACGGCAGTCCGCGCTCCGCCGACGTGGTCGCCCTGGAACCCTGCGAATTGCTGGTCCTGGGCAAGGACGAATTCCAGCGCTGCATGAAGGACAACTTCCAGGTGGCGCTGAAACTCATGCAGGTGCTGGTGCGGCGCCTGCGCGAGGCGGACCGCAAGATCGAGAGCCTGGCGCTGCTCGATGTCTACGGCCGGGTGGCCCGGCTGCTGCTGGAAATGTCCGAACTCGACGACGGCAAGCGGGTGGTCAAGCGCAAGATTTCCAAGCAGGACATGGCCCGCATGATCGGCGCTTCCCGGGAAATGGTGAGCAAGGTGGTGCGCGATCTGGAACTGAGCGGTTACATCGCCTACGAACAGGACCGCATCGTGATCCTGGGCGGTTGAGATGCTGGGACGGTTGAGCCAGCGGGCCCCCAGCCCCCTGCCCGACAAGATCGGTTCGCTGCTGCAGGAATCCCGCTGGCTGGCCCTGGGGGCCGTGGCGCTGTTCCTTTCCCTGGCCCTGTGGGGGTTCGACAAGGACGATCCGGGCTGGTCCCATGCCGTCGTCGGCGGCACCCTGCACAATCCCACCGGCCGTGCCGGGGCCTGGATCGCCGACCTGATGCTCTACCTCTTCGGCTTGTCCGCCTGGTGGTGGGTGGTGCTCATGGGCATGTTCGTCTGGTGGGGGTATCATCACCTCAACGGTTTCGCCGGCCCGGCCGCCAAGGGGGACCGGCGCCCGCTCCTCATCTCCCTGGCCGGTTTCGCCGTCCTGCTGGTGGCCAGCGCTTCCCTGGAAGCGATCCGCTTCTACAGCCTGCAGGCGGCGCTGCCCCTGGCGCCCGGCGGCATGCTGGGGCTGGAGATGGGCGGCCTGCTTGCCCGCCAGTTGGGCTACACCGGCGCCACGCTCCTGTTGCTGGCGGCCATGGCCGTTGGCTGGAGCATCTTTTCCGGCATGTCCTGGCTGTGGGCCTGCGAGCGTTTCGGCGCGGGCCTGGAGCGTGCGCTCGGATTGGCCTACGGTATCGTCGACCGCTGGCGGGATCGGCGTATCGGCCGGGAAATCGCCCAGCAGCGGGAAGAGACGGTGGAGGTGGAAAAGCGCCGCGGCGAGTTGCACGAGCCCCTGGTCATCGAGACGCCGGTGCCGGAAGTGGCCATTTCCAAGAAGGCGGAAAAGCGTATCGAGCGCGAGAAACAGGTAGCCCTGTTCCCCGAAGCCATCATCGGCGGCCGTCTGCCGCCGCTGCACCTGCTCGATCCGGCGCCCCCGGCCACCGAGACGGTGAGCGCCGAAACCCTCGAATTCACCTCCCGCCTCATCGAGCGCAAGCTTGCCGACTTCGGCGTGCAGGTGAAGGTCCTGGCGGCCCTGCCGGGGCCGGTCATCACCCGCTACGAAATCGAGCCGGCGGTGGGTGTCAAGGGCGCCCAGATCGTCAATCTCGCCCGGGACCTGGCGCGGGCCCTGGCCCTGGTGTCAATCCGCGTCGTCGAAACGGTGCCCGGCAAGTCCTGCATGGCCCTGGAACTGCCCAATGCCAAGCGGCAGACCGTGAAGCTCTCCGAGATCATCGCCAGCCGGCCCTACAACGACATGGCCAGCCCGCTTTGCGTGAGCCTGGGCAAGGACATCGGCGGCCTGCCGGTGGTGGCCGACCTGGCCAAGACCCCCCACCTGCTGGTGGCCGGTACCACCGGTTCCGGTAAATCGGTGGGCATCAACGCCATGATCCTTTCCCTGGTCTTCAAGGCCGAGCCGGAGAACGTCCGCCTCATCCTGGTGGACCCCAAGATGCTCGAACTCTCCGTCTACGAGGGTATCCCCCATCTCCTGGCGCCGGTGGTCACCGACATGAAGCAGGCCCACAACGCCCTGCACTGGTGCGTCACCGAGATGGAGAAGCGCTACAAGCTGATGTCGGCCCTGGGGGTGCGCAATCTTTCCGGGTTCAACGCCAAGATCAAGGAGGCGGAGAAGCGCGGCGAGCACATCCCGAACCCCCTCTCGCTCACGCCGGAGGCGCCCGAGCCCCTGACCCACATGCCCTACATCGTCGTGGTCATCGACGAACTGGCGGACCTCATGATGGTGGTGGGCAAGAAGGTCGAGGAACTCATCGCCCGCCTGGCCCAGAAGGCCCGGGCCGCCGGCATCCACCTGGTGCTGGCCACCCAGCGGCCGAGCGTGGACGTGATCACCGGCCTGATCAAGGCCAACATCCCGACCCGCATGTCCTTCCAGGTCTCCAGCAAGATCGACTCGCGCACGATCCTCGACCAGATGGGCGCCGAGTCCCTCCTCGGCCAGGGCGACATGCTCTACCTGGCCCCCGGCACCGGCTACCCGACCCGCGTCCACGGCGCCTTCGTTTCCGATGACGAGGTCCATCGCGTCGTCGAATACCTCAAGTCCCTGGGGGCGCCGGAGTATGTGGAGGACATCCTCACCGGCGCCGCCGACGACGAGGAGGGCGGCGATGGCGGAGAGGGAGGCGACGACGCCGAGAACGATCCCCTCTACGACCAGGCCGTGGAAGTGGTGTTGCGCAACCGCCGGGCTTCGATTTCCCTGGTGCAGCGCCATCTGCGCATCGGCTACAACCGTTCGGCCCGCCTCATCGAGGCCATGGAGCGGGCCGGCCTGGTTTCCGCCATGGATGGCCGGGGCGGCCGGGAAGTGCTGGCGCGGCGGGAGGCGGAATAGTCCCTGCCGGCCCTGGCGGCGGCAACACGGGGTTACAATCCGCCGCTTCTGGAAATCGCCATTTCCAGGCAGAGTAGCCTGTATCCAACCAAGAGTTCTCCGGAGTCCCGCAGCGATGCTTCGCATCAAGTCCCTGATGGCCGTCTTCACCCTGGCCTTTCCGCTGCTCGCCCACGCCGGCGCCGTCGAGCAGTTGCGCCGCTTCCTCGATTCCACCCGCACCCTGAGGGCGGATTTCTCGCAGATCGTCATCGGCAAGGGGGGGCGGACGCCCCAGCAGTCGTCGGGGCACGTCGCCATCTTGCGGCCGGGCAAGCTGCGCTGGGAAATCCACAAGCCCTACCCGCAACTGATGGTGGGGGACGGTGAGAAATTCTGGATCTACGACCCGGAACTGAGGCAGGTGACGGTGCGCAAGGCGGGCCAGGCCATCGGCGGTTCGCCGGCGGCCCTGCTGTCCGGCAGCAACGACCTGGAAAAGAGCTTCATCCTGCAGGAGGCGGGCGAGGCCGACGGCCTGGAGTGGGTGGAGGCGCGGCCCAGGGGCGGCGACAGCGGCTTCGAGAAGGTCCGCCTGGGTTTTGTCCAGGGTGAGCTGAAGGGCATGGAACTCCTGGACAACTTCGGCCAGACCACCCACATCCGCTTTTCCCGCCTGGAGCGCAACGCCGGGGTGGGGCCCGGCCTCTTCCGCTTCGTGCCGCCCCCCGGGGCCGACGTCGTCGGCGAGTAAGCCTCTCCCGGCCGCGCCGGGGGGGCTCAGCGGAAATACGCCTCCAGCCGCTCGAACACTTCGTGGCTGGGGCCGTGGCTGCGCACGGCGATGACATCCTCCAGTTTCTCCATCTGCCGGATCATTTGCGATAGCCGTTGATCCTCGTTGACCAGGAGCCAGATACGGCTGGTGCGGCCTTCGCCGACGGGCAGGCAGAGGACGCCCTCGACGTTGTAGGCCCGGCGGGAAAAGAGGCCTACCACGTGGGACATGACGCCGGCGTGGTTGTTGACGTCGATTTCCAGCACGGCCCGGGCGAGGGCCTGCCGCTCGTCGCGGTTCTGCGCGTTCATGCTTCAACCTCCGATCATTTCGCGGTTGGCGGCGCCCGGGGGCACCATGGGATAGACCTTCTGCTCCACGTCGATGCTGGCGTGGATGAGGCAGGGGCCCGGGCGCGACAGGGCGTCCACCAGGGCGGCGCAGGGATTGGCAGCGTGGTCCAGGTCCACCGCCGGGATGCCGAAGCCCTCCGCTACCTTGCTCCAGCGCGGCGAGGCCCGGAAGCGGGAGGCGTAGATGCGCTCGCCGTAGAAGAGGGTCTGCTGCTGGTGCACCAGGCCCAGGGAGGCGTTGTCCATGAGCACGATCTTCAGGTTGACGCCCTCCTCGGCGGCGGTGGCCAGCTCCTGGATATTCATCAGAATGGACCCGTCGCCGGTGAAACAGACCACGGTGCGCTGCGGTTGCGCCAGAGCGGCGCCGATGGCGGCGGGGATGCCGAAGCCCATGGTTCCCAGGCCGCCGGAGGTCAGCCATTGGCGCGGCCGGCGCAGCGGGTAGGCCTGGGCCACCCACATCTGGTGCTGGCCCACGTCGGTGGCGATGACGGCTTCCCGGTCCAGGCAGGCGGCCACTGTCTGGATGAGGCCGAAATGGGAGAGCGGATTGCCCGCATCGGGCATGGCGAAGGGCCAGCGGGCCTGGAGTTCGGCGATGCGGCCCAGCCACTGGTGGCGCCGGGCCGGGGCGATGCGGGGCGAAAGGCGGCCGAGGACGTCGCCCACATCGCCGGCGATGGCCACATGGGCGGCCTTGATCTTGCCCAGTTCGGCCGGATCGATGTCGATGTGGATGATTTGCGCCCGGGGGCAGAATTGGCTGACCTTGCCGGTGGCCCGGTCGTCGAACCGGGCGCCGACGGCGACGAGCAGGTCGCATTCGTCGAGGGCCAGGTTGGTGGAACGGGCGCCATGCATGCCCAGCATGCCGAGGGACAGGGGGTGATCCACCGGCATCGTCCCGAGGGCCATGAGGGTCATCACCGTCGGCAGCTCGGCCCGTTCGGCCAAGGCCACCGCCTGGGTGGCCGCCTCGCCGTGGACCACGCCGCCGCCCAGGTAGAGGATGGGGCGTTCCGCCCGGTCGATCAGCGCCGCCGCCCGGGCGAGCAGGGCCTCGTCAGCGGGCGGCGCCGGGTTGGGCATGCCGGCGGGCGGCCAGCCCGCGACCTCGATGACCTGGGCCTGCACGTCCTTGGGAATATCCACCAGTACCGGGCCGGGGCGGCCGGAAGCGGCGATGGCGAAGGCCCGGGGGATGACCGTCAGGAGTTCCTCGGCCGAGGACACCAGGAAGTTGTGCTTGGTGATGGGCAGGGAAAGGCCGTAGGTATCGACTTCCTGGAAGGCGTCGGTGCCGATCATGGGACGGGGCACCTGGCCGGTGATGGCGACCAGAGGGATGGAGTCGAGCTTGGCGTCGGCGATGGCGGTGAGAAGGTTGGTGGCGCCGGGGCCGGACGAGGCCAGGCAAACCGCCGGCTTGCCGGTGACGCGGGCCATGCCCTGGGCCATGAAACCCGCACCCTGCTCATGGCGGGCGAGGATGTGCCGGATCAGCGAGGACTGCGAGAGGGCGTCGTAGAGGGGCAGGATGGCGCCGCCGGGGATCCCGGCGACGGTGTGGATGCCCTGGCGTTCCAGGAGGCGGACGACGATCTCGGCGCCGCTGAGGGTTTCTGGCATGGATATCTCCTTTCAGGTATTGGCGGCCTGCGGAGACTCCAGAAAAACAAAACCCCCGCCGGTGGCGCCGGCGGGGGTTTCAGGAATGCTGGGTTTGCCTTTATCCGATCCGCGACGGCGCGAGCGCTACGACGCCTACTACAACCGCTACGGCTACGACGACGCGGGCAACCGCCAGGCGGGCGGTACGGAGGGCGAAGTCGAAAAGGGCCATGGCGGGAGGGACGGAAAAGGAAATCAAAGACAAACTATGCAGGAAGGAAGCCACGGCGTCAACGGCGCATCAGGATGGCCATGCCTGGCCGCAGCTCGCTGTCGGGAAGGTAGCCGATGGCGCCCGGGGTGCTCTGCACTGCCACGGCCATGTCGGCGGACGCCACTTCCCGGGGCGGGCTGCCTTTGCCGATGTAGCGGCGCACCGTCCAGTAGGCGGTGTATTTTTCCTCGTCCTGCTGCAGGAAGTCGCGCAGGAAGCGGTTGCGCTCGAAGCTGCCGGGGGGGGCGTTGATGGGGACGATGCTGACGCCGTTGATTTCAATGACCTTGCCGGTATAGATGCGCTGCAGGGTGGCGAGATCGGTCTTCGGCACCGAAGGATGGGCAATCACAACGATGCCCTCCGCCCAGCAGCGGGCGGCGCACAGGCAGAGCAACGCGAGGAGGAGAGAGGTTCGTTTCAAGGCGCGCTCTCTCATCAGAAGGTGAAGTTGTAGGAGAGAGACAGCACGTGGATGTTCGCATGGGCCACGTCCCGCCCGGTTGCGGCATCGACGAAATCCGACACCTTGCCGATGCGGGTGACGGCCCATTCCGCCTTGATCTTCTGGGTCGGCGAGAGCAGGTAGGAGGTGCCCAGGGCCAGGGTGCCCTGGTCGTAGACCACCAGGCGGTCGGCGTTGAGGCGCTGGGTGGAGTTCACCGTGGCGGCCAGGCCGGCGCTGGGCAAGGGCGGCGAGGTGACGCGGTTGCCGTTGACGTTGAGGTAGAGATCCAGGGAGTCGTCGGTGGATTTCAGGCGGGAGACGGTCAGGTAGGGGTGCCACGGCCCGACTTTCCGTTGCAGGCTGAGGTAGCCGCCGTGGGTGTCGGCACCGCTGGCCGGGGCCTTGATGTTGGCCCGCCGGGCGTATTCGCCGATGAGCCGGAAATCGTGTCCCAGGCCCACGTCGAAGCCGAGGGTGAAGATGTTGAAGCGCAGGGAACTGCGGGTGGGCAGCACGTAGCCCGGCGATAGCGGGAAATTGTCGGAGGGCGGGTAGAACCCCTGGCTGGGGGTGAGCATGATCTTGTCGAAACCGGCGGTGAAGTCCTCGCCGTCCCGGCGGGTGACGTCGGCCTGGTGGAAACCGGCGCGGAAGGTGTTTTCCTGGTGGGCCAGGGTCAGGGCCAGGCCCTTGGAATCGATGCGGGTGGGCATGAAGATGGCCACCTGGGGCGGCGAGCCGATGGAGGGCACGCCGTCGCGGAAGAAGAAGCGCCAGTAGGAGTTGGATACGCCCCAGTAGCCGTCGAGGGTGACTTCCCCCTCGGGCAGCGTCCAGTTCTTTGTGATGGAGACGCCGTTGGTCTCGTTGGTGGTGGAGATGGAATACAGCTCCGGCGGCAACTGGGCCGGTTCGTAGGTGACGCCGACGTCCAGGTTGGCGCTGTTGAGGTAGTAGGGGACGCGGAAACGCCCCAGGCGCAGGAGCAGTTCGTTGTGGGGGCGCCAGGCGAGGAAGGCCCAGGTGAGGGTGGGATCCCAGCCGCTATCGTTGCGGATGGAGGGGGCCAGCTTGGCCTGGGCGACGAAGCTGAACTGCTCGCTGAGGCGGGCATCCACCTGCAGGCCGAGGACCGTGTCGCGGTTGAAGGTGCCGGCCTGGTCGACGAAGCGCTGGTAGGCGTAGGGCTTGTCAGACACCGCGTAGCCGACGGTGCCGAAGCCGGAAACCGAAACCTGGGCGTGGGCCGTAGCGGCGCCGAGGAGGCCGGCGAACAAGAGAGGGAGGAGGCGCATGGGGCGGGCGGGAGTCTTCATCGTGGGGAAGGGGTTCAGTCGGCCAGTTGCTCGGCGATGGCGGCGAAGGTTTTCTCCGTCGCCAGCAGGGCCGCGACCAGCTCCGGATCAAAATGGGTGCCGCGGCCGGCGGCAACGATATCGAGGGCGCTGGCGTGGGAGTAGGGTTCCTTGTAGGGGCGGCGGGTACGCAGCGCGTCATAGACGTCGGCCAGGGCCATCAGGCGGGCGGGCAGGGGGATGTCCTCGCCGGCCAGGCCGTCCGGGTAGCCGCTGCCGTCCCATTTCTCGTGGTGGTGGCGGGCGATCTGCTGGGCGTAGAGGAGGTAGGCGGAGTCCTCGCCCATGTACAGGCGGATCTGGGCCAGGATCTCGAAACCCCGCTCGGCGTGGGTCTTCATGATGGCGAATTCGGCCGGCTCCAGGGGCCCGGGTTTGAGCAGGATGTGGTCGGGGATGGAGATCTTGCCCACATCGTGCAGGGGGGCGGATTTGACGATGCCGGAGATGGTTTCCGGGGTGAGGAATTCCTGGTGGCGGGGGTCGGTGGCGATGTGCTCGGCAAGGAGCCGGACGTATTCCTGGGTGCGGCGGATGTGGTTGCCGGTGCATTCGTCCCGGAATTCGGCCAGGCCGATCATCGCCTGCAGGGAGGCGTCCTGGAGCCGGCTGACCTGACGGACCCGGTATTCGACCTCGTTCTCCAGCCAGGCGTTCTTGTCCTCGAGAAAGCTCTGCCACTGGCGGTTTTCCAACTGGGTCCGCACGCGGGCGAGGACGATCCCGGGGCTGAAAGGTTTGTGGATGAAATCGACGGCGCCCAGGGCGAAACCTCTTTCCTCGTCATCGGGTTCCACCTTGGCGGTCAGGAAAATGACCGGGATGCGGCTGAGGGTGGGGTCGGCCTTCAGGCGGCGGCAGACCTCGAAACCGTCGAGGCCCGGCATCATGATGTCGAGAAGGATCAGGTCGGGTGGCTGGGCGGCGCAGAGTTCGAGGCCGCGCTGCCCGTTGTTGGCGACCTTGACGCGATAGCTCTCCTTGAGCAGTCCGTTGAGGAGGCTGAGGTTGGCGGGCGTGTCGTCGATGACGAGGATGGTTGGTTGGGGGGCGTGGTTTTCCATCATGCTTGTTCCTTCCCGTCGGACGGGAATGGCGCGCCGCCGTCGAGGAGCCGCAGGGCCTCGTCGAAATCGAAGGCGCCGATGGCCTGGGCGATGCGGGCGGCGGTCGACGGGTCGATGGCGGTCAGGGTGGCGGCGGGCAGTTTGCTCCAGCAATCCACGGCCTCCCCGTCGCCGGCCGCCAGGAGGCGGCGCAGACGCCCGACGGCGGATTCCGGGCTGGCCGGTGGATTGTCGTCCGAAACCGTGCTGCGGGGGCTGGGCGGGAGAGCTGCCAAGGCTTGCAGCAGTGGCGACAGGCGGGCGTCGATGTCGATGAGCAGGGTACGGATGGCCTCCGCATCGTGGCCCTCGACGGCGGATTCCAGCTTGCGCAGGAGGCGTTCCAGTTCCACGGCGCCGATGGTGCCGGTGATGCCCTTGAGGGTGTGGGCCCGGTGGGCGAGTTCGTCCCAGCGGCCAAGGTCGAGCAGGCTGGCCAGTTCCATGACGATGTTGGCGAAATCCTGGGCGAACTGGGTAAGGATGCGGTGGAACAACTCCAGCTTGTTGGCGGAGCGGCCGAGGCCGATGGCGATGTCAAGCCCGGGGACGGTCTGCAGGTATTCCGCCAGGCTGGTGTCGGAAGCGGCCACCGGGGGCGGAAGGGGGGCCTTGGCCAGGGGCTTGCCGCCATAGCGCGCCAGGAGGTCGAAGAGCTCTTCCGGCTCGAAGGGTTTGCCGATGTGCCCGTTCATGCCAGCGGCCGCGCAGCGGGCATCTTCGCCGGTGAGGGCGTGGGCGGACATGGCGACGATGGGTAGGGTGGCGAAGGCGGGTATGGCGCGCAGGCGGCGGGTGGCCTCGTAGCCGTCGAGGACCGGCATCTGCAGGTCGAGGAGGACCAGGTTGTAATGGTCCGGGGCGCGGCTGCGCAACTGGTCGATGGCCTCCTGGCCGTTGCCGCAAACGTCCACCGATACGCCCCAGTCGGTGAGGATTTCCGCCGCCAGTTGCTGGTTGAGGGGGTTGTCCTCGACGAGGAGGACGCGCATGCCCCGCAGGGTCGTGGGCACGGCGTCGGCGGCGGCCGGGCGGGGCGCCTCGTCGCTGCGCAGGAGCTGGTGGAGGTCGGCGGCAAGGATGGGTTTGGGCAGGACGCGGCAGTGGGGCGGCAGGGCGGTGGATTGGCGGACCACGTCCATGTCGAAGGCCGAGACGATGGCCGTCCGGGCGGGGCAGGGGAGCCCCCGGGCGCCGATTTCGCGCAGCAGGGCATCGCCGGAAAGATCGGGCAGCACCCAGTCCAGGATGAGCAGGTCGAAGGGCCTGCCGGCGCCGGCTGCCTCCGTCATGAGCGCCAGGGCGTCGTTTCCGGTGGCCGCCGCCTGGAGGGCACCCGGATCCCCCGCGCCGACGCCGAGGTGGGCGAGGAGCTTGCAGATCAATTCCCGGGAGGCGTCGTTGTCGTCCACCACCAGGGCCCGCAGTTCCGAGAAAGCCCGTACCGGGACGGTCGCCGGAGAAGCCGGCGCCTTCGGGCAACGCAGGGTAAGGGAGAAGCAACTCCCCTCGCCGGGGTTGCTTTCCACCGCGACGGTGCCGCCCATCATGGTCACCAGGCGCTTCGTGATGGCCAGGCCGAGGCCGGTTCCGCCGAAGCGGCGGGTGATGGAGCCGTCCGCCTGGGTGAATTCCTGGAAGAGGCGGGCGGTCTGCTCTGGCGCCATGCCGATCCCCGTGTCGCGGACGGCGAGGATCAGGGTCAGGCCGTCGGCGGTCTCGTCCCGGGCATCCACCTCCAGCCTGACGAAGCCACGGTCGGTGAACTTGATGGCGTTGGACAGCAGGTTGATGAGTATCTGCCCGAGACGCAGGGGGTCGCCGAGGAGGGTCGGCCCCGTCACCAGCGCCGGGTTGCGCACGTCGAAAAGCAGTTCGAGCCCCTTTTCCTCCGCCTTCTGGCGCACCAGGGTCATGGCATTGCTCACCACGTCGTCGAGGGTGAACTCGGTGCTCTCCAGCTCCATGCGGCCGGCTTCGATCTTGGAGAAATCGAGGATGTCGTTGATGATCCCCAGCAGCACGTTGGCGGAGGATTGTACCTTGCTGATGTAATCCCGCTGGCGCGGGGTGAGTTCGGTGCGCAGCGCCAGGTAGGACATGCCGATGATGGCGTTCATCGGCGTGCGGATTTCGTGGCTCATGTTGGCCAGGAACTGGGATTTCGCCTCGGTGGCCGCTTCCGCCCGGGAGCGGGCTTCCTCCAGTTCGCGCTGGGTCGCTTCGCGATGGAGGATGTCCTGCTGGATCGATTCGGCCATGATGTCCATGGTCTTGCCCAGGAGGTGCAGTTCGGCGACGGTATTGCCGAGGTGGGTCCGGGTCTCGTAGCGGCCCTGGGCCAGGCGTCCCGCAGCCGCGCGCAACTGCTGCACGGGCACCAGGAGCTTTTGGTTCATCTCGATGAAGCCGACGACGACGACCATGATGGAAAAGAAAGCGCAGACCGCCGAAATGGTGATCCACAGCTCCAACTGCTGGTCGGCCTCGCGGGAGGCGGCGCCGGTACGGTGGTCGGTGGCCTGAAGGAGCTTCTCCACCGCCAGGGCAAGATCCGCCTGTTTCTGGTTGTAGTCGGCGCTATGGACGAGCCTGGCGGCGAACGCCAGTTGCGGCCGCCCTTCCGAGACGAAGCTGCGGGTATCCGGATCGTAGAGGCCCTGGGTGGCGGCGAAGGCGACCTGCTCCTCGGCCTTGACCGCTTCCGTGGCGCGCATGACCTCCTTCAGGGCGGCGAACTCCTCCTGGTCGAAGCCGAGCTCGCTCATGCGGGTCGCCAGCGACTTCTTCGTCCCGTCGGCGGGAATGGCGTGGCGCAGGCGCCCGGCCACGACCTCGTCCCAATAGGCCCCGCCGTGGTAGTTGGCGGGCATGGCCTTCTCGCCGTCCCGGATGGCGAGGATGTCGTAGTAATAATTGAGGTAGCGGGTCTCGCCGGTGGCGGTGAAGGCGCGCACCAGGCTGGCCAGTTGGCCCACCTCCCGTTGCAGTTCGCCGATGAGGGCCAGCGCGTCCTGGCGATGGGCCTGGGCCGTGGCGGTGCTGTTGTGGGCCCGCATGACGAGCAGGGCGAACAGGCCATTTACCCCCAGCGTGATCAGGAGAACGATCGAGTAGGCGAGGGAGAGACGGCGCAGATTCAGCACGGCGTAAGGACTTATTCCAATGGCGAGGCGCGAAATCAGGAAAATGGCATAGCTTGCGCGCCGAGGCAAGCGCTAGTTGCCCGAAGCCCAGTCCTGGAGCCGCCGAATGTCGTCTTTTTGGCCGGAAGGCGCTACTGGCGCGTCTTGCCGCGCAGGGCGCGGACCGAGAAGCCGACGGCGTCGATGGCGCGGCCGCCGGCGTCCTCCAGGACCAGGCGATGGGTGCCCGGCACGGGGAGCCACAGGGACGAAGGCGTGACCGGCAGCGGCGGCGCCGCATCCAGCCGCCAGCGCCATCCGGGGCCGGCGCTACCGGTGAGCCGCAGGGCGATGCGCTGGCGGCCGGGCGGGATGTCGGGGTCGAGGGCGATGACGGTGCCGTCGGCGGGATAGGCGATGCGGGCCAGCGTTGCGGCCCGGGCCTGCTGCACCACGGCCACGGCCGTGCCGCCCAGGAACCACTCCTGGCGGGACGGTTCCCGCGGCGGTTCGAAGCGGACCGGTCGGCGCACCAGGCCGGCTGGGGGCGCCGGTGCGGCCGCCGGGGCGCCCGTTTCCCGGTGCAGCCAGTCCATGATCTCGCGCCAGACCGGCGCGGCGCCGGAAGTCCCGGAGACGTCGTGCATCGCTTCCCCGCCGGCGTTGCCGACCCAGACCAGCACCGTGTGGCGGCGGGAAAAGCCGGCGCACCAGTTGTCGCGCATATCCTTGCTGGTCCCGGTCTTGGCGGCGCTCCAATAGGGGGTGGCGAGCCAGGATTCGAGGCCGAAGGTGGCGGCGCGGGCGGCCCGGTCCGCCAGGATGTCGGCGACGATGAAGGTCGGTGCGGCCGGTGCGGCCTGCCGCGCCGGGCCGGTGAAAACGCCGGCACAGCCACCCTCGCGGCAGGGAACCCGCGCTCCGTCCGCCGTCGCCCGCAAGGGCGTCCAGCGCCCGCCGTTGGCCAGGGTGCGGTAGGCGTTGGCGAGCATGAGGGGCGAAACGTCGGCCGAGCCGAGGGCCAGGCTGTAGCCGTAGTAATCGCCGCCTTCCCGCAGGCTGGCGAAACCGAAATCCTGCAGCCGGGCGTGGAAAGCGTCGGTGCCGACGCGTACCAGGGTGCGCACCGCCGGCACGTTGAGGGAGCCGGCCAGGGCCTGGCGGGCGCTGACCCAGCCGCGGTACTCAGGGGAATAATTCTGGGGGATGTAGAGGCCGCCGGCCGTGGCCAGGGATGCCGGCGAGTCGTCCACCAGGCTGGCGGCGGTGAGGGTGCGCCGCTCGAAGGCGAGGCCGTAGAGGAAAGGCTTGAGGGTGGAGCCCGCCTGGCGCAGGGCGGCGAGCGCGTCCACCTCCGGGGCGCTGGAGAGGCCGCCGCTCGACCCCACCCAGGCGCGGATTTCCCCGCTCGCGTTATCCACCACCAGCACGGCGCCATCCTGCACGTTCTGGGGGGCCAGTTCCCGCAGGTGCCGGCGCAGGGTGTCGGTGGCGAAGCGCTGGAGGCGGGCATCGAGGGTGGTGGTCAGCCGTTCTCCCGGCCGGGCGAGGAGCTTGCGGGCGAGATGGGGCGCCAGTTCCGGGGATTGCTCGCCGCCCAGCCACGAGGTGCGCAGGCCGCCGGAGAAGGCCAGGCGGGCGAGCCCGGGCAGGCCGTCGCAAGCCGCCGGCGGGCGGCCGAGGACGAGCAGGATGGCGCAGGCGCGGGCGGCGACCGGCTCGGCGCCGGCGCCGGGACCGCGCAGGAGGGCGACGGCGATGGCCGATTCGCGCTCGTCCAGGCCGTCGGGCCATTTGCCGAAGAGCCCGCGGCTCATGGCGGCGATGCCCTGCAGTTCGCCCCGGAATCCCGCCAGGTTGAGATAGGCTTCGAGGATCTCGTCCTTGCGCCAGCTTCGCTCCAGGCGTAGGGCGGCGGCGGCCTGGCCCAGCTTTTCCAGGACGCTGCGGCGGCCGCGCTGGCGGATGTCCTCATCGAGGAGGCCGGCCAACTGCATGGTCAGGGTGCTGGCGCCGCGGCCGCGTTCCCGCCACAGGTTGCCCCAGGCGCTCGCCGCCACCGCTTCCCAGTCGATGCCGCCGTGGTCGTAGAAGCGGCGGTCCTCCGAGGCGACCAGGGCCCGGGTCAGGGCGGGCGATACCGCCGCCAGGGGAGTCCAGGGTAGGCGTCGCACGGCGTGGTCAAGGCGCAGGGCCTGCAGCGGCTGGCCATCCCGGGCCAGGAGCCAGGCATCGGACTCCCGGTAGGCCGTGCGGACCTCGGCGAACGAGGGGAGCGCCTGGGCAGGGAAGGCGACGAAGGCCAGGGCCAGGGCACAGAGCCCGGAGATCGTGCGCAACGCCGCTGCCATGGGGCCGGGCGGGAGTCAGAAGGCGAGCAGGGCGAAGAGCAGCAGGCCGAGGCCAGCCGCCACCGCTTCCATCCAGTTGCCCGGGCTGGTGCTGAGGACCGAGATGTTTTCCGGGCGGGCCGGGTCGTAGTGGATCACCGTCTTGCTGCCGTTGGCCAGGCGCTTGAGCATGCGGTTGGCGGCGGCCGGGGCGGCGGGCAGGGTGAGGGTGAGGGGGCGGCTGTCGATGGCGCGGTTCTTCACCCGGTAGCGGAAGGCGACGCTCAGGCGGTACTGGTTGTCGGCGGAGGACTCCAGTTGGGAGTGGATGACCGTTCCCTTGACCGCCGGCCAGCGGTCGGCATGGCGGTTGCGAAGGCGGGCGTGCAGGCCAAGGGCGACGGCGGCGAGCCCGAGAACGATCATCAGGCTGCGCAGGAAGGGAAGGGCCTCGGGCGTTGCGAGGAAGGTCTTCAGGGTTTCCATAGGGCGAAACATACACCAAAGTCATGGCTCCGGCATGATCGGCGTCAGGGCCGCCGCGGCTGCCCCTTCACCGCCGGCCAGGAGTGGCATAATCCGGCCCAATGCTCGCCTACATCGTCCGCCGCCTCCTCTATGCCATCCCCATCCTGCTGGGAGTGAATCTGGTCACCTTCGCCCTCTTTTTCGTGGTGAACACACCGGACGACATGGCCCGCATGCAACTCGGCGTGAAGCGGGTGACGCCGGAGGCCATCGAAAAATGGAAGGCGGAGCGCGGCTACGACAAGCCCCTGCTGGTCAACGGCGAAGCCGAGGGCATCGGCGTCGTCACCGACACCATCTTCTTCCGCAAGTCGGCCCGCATGTTCGTCGGCGATTTCGGCAAGGCCGAGGACGGCCGCGACATCGCCCGGGAGATCGGCAACCGCATGGGGCCGTCCCTGGCCATCGCCCTGCCCACCTTCATCCTCGGCCTCTTCGTGACGGTGAGCTTCGCCCTCACGCTGGCCTTCTTCCGTGCCACCGCCTACGACTTCTGGGGCGTCGTGCTGTGCGTGGCGCTGATGTCCATTTCCGGCCTCTTCTACATCATCGGCGGCCAGTACCTCATCAGCAAGATCTGGCGCCTGGTGCCCATCTCCGGCTTCGGGGAGGGGCTGGACGCGTGGCGCTTCCTGATCCTGCCGGTGGTGATCGGAGTGATTTCGGGGATCGGCTCGTCCACCCGCTGGTACCGCACCATCTTCCTCGAAGAGGTGAGCAAGGACTACGTGCGCACGGCGCGGGCCAAGGGCCTGCCGGAAACGGCCGTGTTCTTCGGCCACATCCTGCGCAACGCCCTGATCCCCATCCTCACCGGCGTCGTGGTCGTCATTCCGCTGCTGTTCATGGGGTCGCTGCTCACCGAATCCTTCTTCGGCATCCCGGGCCTCGGCTCGTACACCATCGACGCCATCAACGCCCAGGATTTCGCGGTGGTGCGCTCCATGGTCTTCATTGGCTCGGTGCTCTACATCGTCGGCCTGATCCTGACCGACATTTCCTATACCGTGGTGGACCCGCGGATACGCTTCGAATGATGGGATTCCAGGTCGTCGTCCTCTGGTCCGACGTACTCATCTGGCTGCTGGTGGCGGCCGGGATCGGCCTGGGCCTCGTCATCGCCCGCAACGAGCCGTTGTTGGCGGCCTGGCGGCGGGTGGGGGGGAGCCGGACCGGCATGGCGGCGGCCACCGTGCTGCTGGCCTTCGCCCTGATCGGCCTCCTCGATTCCCTCCACTACCGCCTGCAATTACCGGGCAAGGCAGGGCAGAAGGCCACCTACGCCGTGGAAGTGCTGTCGGTTCTCGACGCCCTGGCGGCGCCTCTGCGCACCCGCAACGAAAAGACCTATTCGGAACCCTTCGCCACCCGTCTCTACGCCAAGGAGACCCTGGAGGTGCCCGGTGGCGGGCAGGTCCGCGACTATCCGCGCCTCCGGTACGGCGGCGGCCACCTCGGCGACCGGGAATCCGAGGTGGCCGCGGACGTCGGCCTCGCCGTCTTCCGGGCGGCAGCCCTGGCCTTCGTCGCCTGGTGGGGCGCCGCCGCCCTGGCGGCGGGGCTCGTGGCCCGCTACCGGGGGGTTTCCCGCGCCGAAGCCTGGCGGCGCATCTGGCGGGGTGAAACGGCCTTCGCCTGGAACGCCGTCCTCCTCGCCCTGGGGGGGCTGCTGCTGACGCTCTTCCCCCTCTTTTCCCTGGCCGCTTCCTACCACGTCTTCGGCACCGACAAAGTGGGACAGGACGTGCTCTACCAGGTCCTCAAGAGCGTGCGCACCGGCCTCATCATCGGCCTGGTCACCACCCTGGTCATGCTGCCCATGGCCGTGCTGCTGGGCATCGTCGCCGGCTATTTCCGCGGCTGGGCGGACGATGTCATCCAATACGTCTATACCGTGCTCAATTCCATCCCCGGAGTGCTCCTCATCGCCGCCGCCGTGCTCATGATGCAGGTGGTCATCGACACCCATCCCCAATGGTTCTCAACCGCCGCCGAGCGGGCCGACCTGCGGCTCCTCGCCCTGTGCTTCATCCTTGGCATCACCTCCTGGACGGGACTTTGCCGGCTCCTGCGGGGCGAGACCCTCAAGCTTCGGGAACTGGAATACATCCAGGCCGCCCGGGCCTTCGGCGTCTCGCACCGGCGCATCATCCTGCGCCACATCCTGCCCAACCTCATGCACATCGTCATCATCGCCCTGGTCATGGACTTCTCCGGCCTGGTGCTGGCGGAAGCCGTGCTTTCCTACGTGGGCATCGGCGTCGACCCCACCATGGTCAGCTTCGGCACCATGATCAACAACGCCCGCATGGAACTGGGGCGGGAGCCGGTGGTGTGGTGGTCCCTGGCGGCGGCCTTCGCCGCCATGTTCATCCTGGTACTGGCTGCCAACCTCTTCGCCGACGCCGTACGCGACGCTTTCGACCCGAGGGCCGCCTGATGGCCGAGCCGCTCCTTTCAGTCCGCGACCTGCGCCTGGGTTTCGCCGCCGGTGGCCGCACGCTGCTGGCGGTGGACGGCGTGTCCTTCACCGTGGCGGCGGGCGAGACCTTCGCCCTGCTCGGCGAATCCGGCTGCGGCAAGTCGGCCACCGCCCAGGGGCTCCTGCGCCTATTGCCCGGCGCCGGCCGCATCACCGGCGGCAGCGTGCGCTTCAACGGGCAGGAACTGCTGGCCCTGCCGGAAGCGGCGATGCGCGACATCCGCGGCGGCCAGGCGGCGATGATCTTCCAGGAGCCGGCCACCAGCCTCAACCCGGTCCTCACCGTGGGCCGGCAGATCGGCGAGGTGCTGGCCCGCCACCGCGGCGTCACCGGCGAGGCCGCCCGCCAGGCCATGGCCGGCCTGCTCCGCCAGGTGGGCATCGCCGACCCGGAGCGGCGCCTGGGGGAATACCCGTTCCAGCTTTCCGGCGGCATGAAGCAGCGGGTGATGATCGCCATCGCCCTGGCCGGCGAGCCGGAACTGCTCATCGCCGACGAGCCGACCACCGCGCTCGACGTCACCATCCAGGCCCAGATCCTCGACCTCCTGGGCGGGCTCCAGGCCGCGCGCGGCATGGGCATGCTGCTCATCACCCACGACCTCGGCGTGGTAGCCCGCATGGCCCACCGCATCGGCGTCATGTACGCCGGCGAGCTGGTGGAGACGGCGCCCCGGGAGGACTTCTTCACGGCGCCGCGCCATCCTTACACCCAGGCCCTTTTCGCCGCCTTGCCGGAAGTGTCGCGGCGCGGCCTGCCCCTGGCCACCATTCCGGGACAGGTGCCTTCGCTGGCGGCGATGCCGGCGGGCTGCCGTTTCGCCGAGCGCTGCCCCCACGTCATGCCGGTGTGCCGGGAACAATCCCCGCCCTGGCGCGACATCCGGCCCGGCCATGTAGTCCGCTGCCATTGGCGGGGGGAGGGCGCCGCCGCCCGGGCGGCAGACGAACTCCGCCGGGCCGTCCTGCACTCCCCGGACCGCCACGTCCTGGAAGTGGCCGACCTCAAGGTCCATTTTCCCATTCGCCGCGGCCTGTTGCAGCGCACCGTCGGCCACGTCAAGGCGGTGGATGGCGTCTCCCTGGCCCTCACCCCCGGCCGCACCCTGGCCCTGGTGGGTGAATCCGGCTGCGGCAAGACTACCGTGGGCAAGGCCATCCTGCAGCTCATCCCGCCGACGGCGGGCAGCGTCCGCCTGGGGCAGAGCCAACTGGTGGGCATGCGGCCAAAGCGCCTGCGGGCGGTGCGCCGCCACATGCAGATGGTTTTCCAGGACCCCTTCGCCTCCCTCAACCCGCGGCTGCGGGTGGGGGACATCATCGCCGAGGGCATGACCGCCCTGCGGGTCCACAAGGCCGGCGACACCACGGCTGCCGTGGCGGCGCTACTCGCCCAGGTGGGCCTGCCGGCGGACGCGGCCGGCCGCTATCCCCACGAATTCTCGGGGGGCCAGCGGCAGCGCGTCGCCATTGCCCGGGCCCTGGCGGTGCAGCCGGAAATCCTCGTCTGCGACGAGCCCACCTCCGCCCTGGACGTCTCGGTACAAGCCCAGATACTCAACCTGCTCAAGCGCTTGCAGGAATCCCTGGGGGTTGCCTACCTGTTCATCACCCACAACTTCGCCGTCGTCGAGTACCTCGCCCACGAGGTGGCGGTCATGTACCTAGGCCGCATCGTCGAGCGCGGTACGGCGGAGGAGGTACTGGGCGGCGCGCGGCATCCCTACACCCAGGCGCTGCTTTCGGCCGTGCCGGTGCCGCGCCTGGAGGGGCAGCCCGCCGCGGTGCGCCTGCCGGGGGAAACCCCGTCGCCGGCCAACCCGCCGCCGGGCTGCCACTTTCATCTGCGCTGCCCCCACGCCACGGACCTGTGCCGCCAGGCCTACCCCGGCGTGACCGCCATCTCCGACAGCCATATCATCGCCTGTCACCTCTATCAACAAGAAACGCGGCCGTAGCCGCGTTTTGTCGTGGTAGGCGGGGTGCCGTCAGCTACGCCGGCCGCCGGTCGCCTTGGCCACCTTGGCGGGAGGCCGCGGGGCGGATTTCGCCGCCGCCAACCGGCTGGGTGCCGCGGCCTTGGCGGACTTGCCGGCATCCTTGCGGGCCAGCGTGGTGCGCTCCTTCCCGCCGCCACGGGCCGCCCTGGCTTCCTGCTTGCCGGCGCCGCCGCGGGCGCTTCCACGACCGTCCCGGGCCAGGGTGGCAGCGGGCTTCTTCGCCTTGGGCGGCTCGCTTTCGACGATCTGGGGCAGGGCGGGTGCCGCCGGCAGGTCGTCCAGGTCCGTCGCCCCCGGCCCGGCGGGAACCAGCAGCGTGGCGCCGGCGGTGATCCGGAGCTTGCCGTGCAGGCCGTTGACCCGCTTGAGGTCGGCCAGGGCGATGCCGAAGCGGGGCGCGACCTTTTCCAGCTTCTCCCCCGGCTTCAGGGTGTAGGCCTGCCAGCGGGAAAGCGGTTCATCGTGGCTTTCCAGGTTGGCCTGGAAGGTCTCGATCTTCTCCGCCGGGATCACCAGAGTGGTGTCCGCCTTGATGACCGGCCGGTTGTGGGCCGGGTTGAGGGCCACGAATTGTTCCACCGGCATGTCGGCAAGCTTGGCGGCGGTCTTGATGTCGATGGGGCGGCTGGTTTCGATGGTGGCGAAATGGGGCCGGTTGAAGACCTCCGGCAGCTTCAGTTCGGCCATCAGGCGCGGGTTGCCGAAAATGTTCTTGAGGGCCTGCAGCTTGGGTACGTAGTGCCGGGTTTCGGCCGGCATGGTGAGGCTGGAGAAATCGGTGGGCAGTCCCTTGGCCAGGTTCTTCTCGACGGCGCGCTTGACGGCGTTTTCGCCCCAGTTGTAGGAAGCCAGCGCCAGGTGCCAGTCGCCGTTCATCTCGTAGATGGCCTGGAGATAATCCAGGGCGGCCTCGGTGGAGGCAAGGATGTCGCGGCGCTGGTCCTGCCACCAGTTCTGCTCCAGGTTATAGCGCTTGCCGGTGGCGGGGATGAACTGCCAGAGTCCGGAGGCGTGGGCCCGGGAGTAGGCCATGGGATTGAAGGAACTCTCCACCATGGGCAGGAGGGCGAGTTCCGTGGGCATGCCGCGCTTTTCCAGTTCCTCGACGATGTGGTGCAGGTAGGGGCGGGCCCGTTCCACCATGCGGCGCAGGGCGTCTGGCCGGCTCATGTACCACTGCTGGTGGGTCAGCACCACGTCGTCGTTCAGGTTCGGCATGGCGAACCCGTTGCGGATGCGCACCCACAGGCTGTCGGTGGGCGCGGTCAGGTCGATGGTGTCGGGCAGGGCCGGGGCGGCCCTGACCTCATGCACGGCGAGGGCGTCTTCCGGGGCGGCGAAAGCGGGTGCCGGGGCGGGGGTGAGGAGGGCGATGAGCCCGAAAGAATCCTGGGCCTGGGCTGCGCAGGCGGTTGCCGCGAGCAGGACGGTGCCGGTGAAGCGGAAAAGCCGCGACAGAACGTTACGATGCTGCATAGAGGGTTGCTCCTGGCACGAACGGGGTCGACGAAAAAACGATTATACCCCACATGCCAGGTGGCGCATCCCTGGCGGACGGGCAACAAAAAACCGGCCGAAGCCGGTTTTCTGCGTGCATGGGTTGGCGGAGTGGACGGGACTCGAACCCGCGACCCCCGGCGTGACAGGCCGGTATTCTAACCGACTGAACTACCACTCCGCGCTTGACTTGTCGGGCTGCTCGGCAGCCCGGAAATCCTTGCCTGCAGCACCTTTCGTACATCCCGTGTGCTGAGCGAGGTCGCCATTATAGGGATTTCGTCGGGCGATGCAAGTGCTTTGGCGAGGATTTTTCCGAAATTTCCCGGCGGGCCGGTTTCCTCCGTTTCACGCCGGCGGCCCGCCGCGATTTTTCGTACCATTGGCGCCTTCACGCCAATCAACGCCGCCATGGATACAAGAGACCTCGATCCGGTATTCGCCGATCTCGAACCCGCCGCCGTCTGGCGGCACTTCGCCACGCTCTGCGCCACGCCGCGCCCCTCCAAGGCCGAGGGGCCGCTCCGGGAATGCCTGCGGCGGTGGGCGGAGGCCCGGGGGCTGGCCACGGCCGTGGACGGCGCCGGCAACCTGCTCGTCCGCAAACCCGCCAGTCCGGGCCGGCGAGGGGCGCCGGCGGTGGTCCTGCAGGCGCACCTGGATATGGTGTGCCAGAAGAACGCCGATACCTGCCACGACTTCACCCGCGACCCCATCCGCCCCCTGCGGCGCGATGGCTGGCTCGCCGCCGAGGGCACGACGCTGGGGTCGGACAACGGCATCGGCGTCGCCCTCATGCTGGCCGTGCTGGAAGATGCCGGCCTGCGCCACGGCCCCCTGGAGGCCCTGTTCACCGTGGACGAAGAGGCCGGCATGGGGGGGGCCCGGGGCCTGGCCGGCGGCTGGCTGCAGGGCCGTCTGATGCTCAATCTCGACACCGAGGAATGGGGCGAGTTCTACCTGGGCTGTGCCGGCGGCCTCGACGTCAACGTGCGGCGGCCGGGACCGGGGGAGATGCCGCCGCCGGGCTGGGTCGGCCGGCGCATCGCCGTGCAGGGTCTGCGGGGCGGCCACTCCGGGGTCGATATCCACGAGGAGCGGGGCAACGCCATCAAGATTCTGGTGCGGCTGTTGCGCAGCCTGGAAGGGCGTTTCCCCCTGCGTCTGGCGGCACTGAACGGCGGCACCGCCCGCAACGCCCTGCCGCGGGAGGCCTGGGCGACGTTGGTGGTGCCCGCCGAATGTGCCGCGGCGGTGGATGAGGCAGCCGCCGCGTGGCAGAACTTGCTGCGCCGGGAACTGGCCGGCATCGACGACGGCGTCGCCGTGCATTGCCGTGACGCCACCTGCGACGGCGTCCTGGCCGGCGCCGAACAGGCGGTCTGGCTGGCCTCGCTGCATGCCGCTCCCCACGGTGTCTGGCGGCAGAGCCGCAGCGTGCCGGGGGTGGTGGAGACGTCCTGCAACCTGGGCATGGTGGACCTCGGTCCTGCCGGCGGCACCTGCAATTTCATGGTGCGCTCCCTCATCGACAGCGGCGCCGAAGCGCTGGCGGACCAGATCGTCAGCCTCTTCGCCCTTTCCGGCACGGTCGCCGAAAAGGCTGGCCAGTACCCCGGCTGGGCGCCGAATCCCGCATCACCGCTGTTGGCGCGCTGCCAGGCCGTCTACCACCGGGAGTTCGGCGGCGAATCGAAGGTGCAGGTGATCCACGCCGGTCTCGAGTGCGGCCTCATCGCCGCCCGCTACCCGGGCATGGACATCGTCTCCTTTGGCCCCACCATCCGCGGCGCCCACGCGCCGGGGGAGGCGGTGGAGATCGCCTCCGTCGGGCGCGTCTGGCATCTGCTCGTCGCCATTCTGGAAGATCTGGCAGCGTGAGCCCGGACGATCTGCAGCGGCTGGTGACCACGGAAATGCCCTTCGGCAAGTACAAGGGGCGCCTGCTCGCCGACCTCCCCGGCCATTATCTCAACTGGTTCGCCCGGACCGGTTTTCCGCCGGGGCGCCTGGGGCAGTTGCTGGCGTTGATGCAGGAGATCGACCACAACGGCCTTTCCGGTATCCTGGAGCCCTTGCGCCAACGGCGGTGAATCCTGTTTTTTCGAAGTGTCGTTTAGTGTGGTGCTGATTTATCGAACCTGTGGGGAGGGTTATCCTTCTCCTGTTTCTTTCCCATAACGGAGACATCCATGAAATTCCTCACCCTCCTGACCGCCGTGCTTGCCCTCGGCCTCAGCGTCGCCACCGGCGATGCCGAAGCCGCCAAGCGCTTCGGCGGCGGCACCTCTTCCGGCATGCAGCGCCAGGCCGTCACACCGCAGAAGGCGCCCAGCGCCGCCCCCGCACCCACCACGCCGGCCACGGCCGCCGCCGCCCCCGCCGCCCAGCCCAAGCGCTCCTGGATGGGCCCCCTGGCCGGCCTGGCCGCCGGTATCGGCCTGGCCGCCCTGGCTTCCCACTTCGGTTTCGGCGAAGAACTGGCGTCGATGATGATGATCGGCCTCCTGGTCGTGGTGGCGATGATGGTGATCGGCTTCATCATGCGTCGTCGGGCGGGGCCGCAGCCTGCTATGGCCGGCGCCAATGGCATGCAGTATTCCGGCAACCAGCCCGCCTATGATGTCCAGCAGCCTGCCGCGGGCGGCGCGTCCGGCGCTGCCGGCAACATCCCCGCCGGCTTCGACGTGGACGGCTTCGTGCGCAACGCCAAGGTCAATTTCATTCGCCTGCAGGCCGCCAACGATGCCGGCAACCTGGAAGACATCCGCGAATTCACCACCCCCGAGATGTTCGCGGAAATCAAGATGAACCTGGCCGATCGCGCCGGTGCCGGCCAGCAGACCGACGTGGTCACCGTCAATGCCGAGGTGCTGGATGTGACGGAGGAAGCTTCGCGCTACATCGTCAGCGTGCGCTTCAGCGGCTTGATCCGCGAGGAAGCCCAGGCCGCCGCCGAGCCCTTCGACGAGATCTGGCACATGGTCAAGCCCAAGGACGGCGGCCGCGGCTGGGTCGTGGCCGGCATCCAACAGGTCCAGTAAGCGGCTGGTGTCCGCAAGCGCCGGTGGGTTCGCCCACCGGCGCTTTTGCGTTTACAGGCCCCGCAGCCAGGCCGGGCGCAGCGGCGCGGCTTCGGGCCGGGCGATGGCCTGCCGCACCTGGGCCAGCAGGCGTTCCTTGTCGGCGCCCAGGGTTCCCTTGAGCACCAGCCAGTTGGAGGCATGGTCGCTGCGGAAGACCGTGCGGCGAAGTTCCAGGCGATCCAGGAAGATTTCCATTTCGGCGAACAACTCCGGCGGGACGAGGGGCTCCCATTCCGGGAAATCGGCCCGGAAGCGCGCTTCGCCCAGGGGGAAGCTCACCACAAGGGTGGCCAGGTATTCGGGCTGGGTGGCGTTGGCGAGGCGGGCGGAGTTTTCGGCATGTTGGCGGGAGTAAGCCTTCCCCCCCCAGGCCGTTGAGGATCATCACCGAGCGGCTGATGCCCGCCTCGCCCAGCTTGTCCAGGGCCTCCCGGGTGCTGTCGAAGGTTTCCCCCTTGCGCACCCGCTCCAGCACCGTGTCGTCCCCCGACTCGGCGCCTACATAGACCATGGACAGGCCGGCCTCGGCCAGCGCCCGGATGTCGGCAGCGGATTTCTTGCGCAGGTTGCGCGGCAGGCAGTAGCTGGAGATGCGGCGCACCGCCGGCAGGTGGGTGCGGATGGCTGCCAGGATGGCCAGCAGGCGGCGGGTAGGCAGCACCGTGGCGTCGCCGTCGGCGAGGAAAACGCGGCGCACGTCCGTGCCGAAGCGTTCGCCGCAGCGGCGGATGCTCTCCATCACCTCGGCCTCGTTGCGGGCACGGAACGCTTTCTCGGGCGCCGTATACATCTCGCAGAAGGTGCAGCGGTTCCAGGAACAGCCGTCGGTGACCGGCAGAACGAGCGATTCCGCCTCGCTGGGCGGGCGATAGACCGGTTCGACGTAGCGGATGGGCAGGTTGGCCATGGCGTTGAGGATACCAGAGCGCCGCCGGCAGAGAGGGGCACGGCAAGGGAGGCCGGCGCAATGCTCCGTCCCGTGGCGATTGCGGCCGGCAATGGCACGATTTTCCTTGCGCCGCCTGGGAAGCGCCAGCATAATCGCCCCTTTTTCAACATCACCAAGGGATCAAGCATGAACAAGACCGACCTGATCGACGCCCTCGCCGCCCGCTGCGACATGTCCAAGGCTGCTGCCGGCCGAGCCATCGACGCCCTCACCGAGATCGTCGGCGAAACCCTGGCCAAGGGCGATTCCATCAGCCTGATCGGCTTCGGCACCTTCTCCGTCGCCGCGCGCGCTGCCCGCACCGGCCGCAATCCCAAGACCGGCGCCGAACTGAAGATCGCCGCTTCCAAGGCTCCCAAGTTCTCCGCCGGCGCCAAGCTGAAGGCCGCCGTCAACGGCAAGTAAGCCTTCCGAACATCCCAGGAAAACCCGGCTGCGGCCGGGTTTTTTGTTGGCGTCATGCAAACGAAAAAGGCACGGTTCCCATTGGAAGCGTGCCTTCGGAATCCCTGGCGTCCCCACGGGGATTCGAACCCCGGTTACCGCCGTGAAAGGGCGGTGTCCTAGGCCTCTAGACGATGGGGACCCGGACGGTGCTGCGTTTCTTTCACGGTTGCTTGGTGGAGGTAAGCGGGATCGAACCGCTGACCTCTTGCATGCCATGCAAGCGCTCTCCCAGCTGAGCTATACCCCCGTGCCGTGAAAGAGCGCGCATTATAGGGACTCGGCCCCGCCTTGTAAACACCCGGGCGGGGCAATTCCATCAATGGCGGGCAGCCAGCTTTTCCAGCACCTTTTCCCGGCCGATGAGGGCCACCACGGCGTCCACCGACGGCGTCTGGGCCTGGCCGGTGAGGAGCACGCGCAGCGGCATGGCCAGCTTGGGCATCTTGAGGCCATGCCTGGCCACCGTCTCCTTGATGAGGGCATTGATGGCCGGGGCTTCCCAGGCCACCGTGGCGATGCCGGCGGCGAAGTCGGCCAGGGCGGGGCGGGCTTCGTCGCTCAGGTGCTGGGCCAGCAGCTCGGCATGGGGCTCGACAGGGACGTAGAAAACCTCCACGGCGTCGGCCAGCACGTTCAGGGTGTTGCAGCGGTCCTGGTAGAGGGCGACGGCCTGGGCGAGGTCGGGCCCACGGCTGGTATCGACGCCGCGGGCGGCGAGGCGGGCCTGCACCTTGGCGGCCAGTTCGCTGGCCGGGGTCAGCTTCATGTAGTGCTGGTTCAACCAGAGTAGCTTTTCGGTGTTGAACTGGGCGGCGGAGGCGGTGATGTGGTCGAGGTCGAACCATTCCACCAACTGCTCCCGGGAAAAGATCTCGTCATCGCCATGGGACCAGCCCAGGCGGGCGAGGTAGTTGATGACCGCCTCGGGCAGGTAGCCGTCCTCGTCATACTGCATGACCGAGACGGCGCCGTGGCGCTTGGAGAGCTTGGTGCCGTCGTCGCCCAGGATCATGGAGAGGTGGCCGTATTGGGGCACGTCGGCGCCCAGGGCGGCGAGGATGTTGATCTGGCGGGGCGTGTTGTTCACGTGGTCGTCGCCGCGGATGACGTGGGTGATGCCCATGTCCCAGTCGTCCACCACCACGCAGAAGTTGTAGGTGGGCGTGCCATCGGCCCGGGCGATGATGAGGTCGTCCAGTTCGGCGTTGGCGAATTCGATACGGCCCTTGACCTGGTCGTCCCAGGCGACGACGCCGTCTTTGGGGTTCTTGAAGCGCACCACGGGGGGAACGCCGGCAGGTGGTGTAGGCAGGGTCTTGCCCGGTTCCGGGCGCCAGCGGCCGTCATAGCGCGGCTTTTCCTTCCTTGCCTCCTGCTCGGCGCGCAGGGCGTCCAGTTCCTCGCGGGTGGTGTAGCAGTAATAGGCGGTGCCGGCGTTGAGCATCTGCTGGATCACTTCCTTGTAGCGGTCCATGCGCTGCATCTGGTAGAAAGGCCCTTCGTCGTGGGCGAGCCCCAGCCACTCCATGCCGTCGATGATGGCCTGCACGGCCTCGGGGGTGGAGCGGGCGACGTCGGTGTCCTCGATGCGCAGGATGAACTTGCCACCGTGGCGGCGGGCATAGGCCCAGGAGAAGAGGGCGGTGCGGGCGCCGCCGATGTGCAGGAAGCCGGTGGGGCTGGGGGCGAAACGGGTGCGGACTTGCGACATGGAAGGAAACCGGTGGATGCGTGAAGGGCGCTATTCTAGCCGAGGGCCGGTTTGACCGTCCCGGCAACTTGTGGTTAAATGCGCGCCTTCCTGAATTGGGCGGCTAGCTCAGTGGTAGAGCACTGCCTTCACACGGCAGGGGTCACAGGTTCGAACCCTGTGCCGCCCACCAGTTCCCGGATGACTAAAACCCGCTCAGCGCAATGCTCAGCGGGTTTTTTGTTGCCTCGGGGGACGGCAAGGGATCAGCGGGCGGATAGTGCCCATCGTACCCCCTGCATGAGGGGGCCCAGCGCCGGAAGCTTCATGTAGAGCTCCTCGGCTGTATCCCAGTAGTCCCGGTGGAAGGCGACACGGCCGTCCGCGTCGAATCGCAGGTGTGACACCCCGCGCATGACCGTCGGTTTGCCGCAGCCCCAGACGGGGATGCGGAAGTGGAACTCCCAGATCAGGAAGGCGCCGCCGTTGTCCCCCATCCGCTCGGTGACGACGAAGCGCGGTTCCGACACCTGGGTGAACATGTGTTCGAAGATGCGACAGATGGGTTTGAGGCCGCGCACCTCGTTGAACGGGTCCTTGAAATAAGCGTCCTCGGCGTAGAAATCGCCGAAGCGGCTGACGCTTGCCGGCGTGAGGGTTTGATAGAAGTCGATGAGGGCGTCGAGGTTCATGTCAGCCTCCGGTGAATCGGCGCACCAAGGAGAAATACCAGCGATACGGCAGCAGCGCCAGTACCTTGAGGACGCGGGTGAAACGCTTGGGGAAATGGATTTCGAAGCGGCCTCCGGCAAAACCTTCGACCATGGCGCGGGCGGCGGATTCTGGAGCAAGCAGGGCAGGCATGGCGAAATCGTTGCGGGCGGTGAGGCGGGTGGCCACGAAACCGGGATTGATGACCCAGACGCCGATGCCCCTGGGCGCCAGATCGAGATGGAGGCACTCGGCAAAGTGGATCAGTGCCGCCTTGCCGGGCCCGTAGCAGAGGGCCCTGGGCAGGCCACGATAACCGGCTACGCTGGCGACGAAGGCGATGCCGCTCCCCGGGGCGAGGTCGCCCAGCACGGTGGCAGCCAGGCGCATGGCGCCGAGGAAATTGACCGCGACGACCCGCTCGGCGGTGGCCAGGTTGACGTTGTCGGCCCCCATGGGCACGTAGTCGCCGGCCAGATAGACCACCAGGTCGAGGCCGCCGAGGGCGTGCCGCACGATCGTGCGGGCGGCGGCCAGGGCCTCGCTGTCGGTGGCGTCGCAGGGGACGAGGAGGGCCCCGGCGAGCCCCAGGGCGGCCAGTCGGCCCGGGTCGCGGGCGGAGAGGGCCAGGTGGGCGCCCCGCCCGTGCAGTTCCCGGGCCAGGGCGGCGCCGATGCCGGTGGAAGCGCCGACCAGCCAGACCCGCCGGCCGCTCCAGTCGGTGATCCGGGGATTCATGGTGCCGCCGGTCGCTTGACGAAGGTCAGGGTCACTTCGCCGAGGCTGATGCCCCACTTGGACATGTAGGAGCGGTTGAGCATGATGCGGTCGTCCATCAGGAACATCCAGTCGTCGAAATCCACGTGATAGGTCTTGCCGTCGACCGGCAGGGCCAGAACATAGCGCCAACGCAGGGCGTTGCCGGCCAGCTCACCGACGGCTTCGCCGATGACGTCGTCGGCTCTGCCGCGGTAGGTGCCGTCGGCCTGGCGGGTCAGGGTCCACACCCGGCGCGAGGTCGTTCCGTCGGACCAGGAAAAGCGTTCGTCGAGAACGCCGGTATCCCCCTGCCAACGGGCGTCGATGACCACGTGGAACCGCTTCTTCACCTCGCCGGAACGTCCCTGGAAAACGCCCCAGGCGTCCAGGGTGCCATTCAGGTAGTGCTGCAGATCCAGGGTCGGCTTTTCATTGCGGTACTGTTCGACGCCCAGGGAAGCGCAGGCCCCCAGGCCGAGGACCAGGCAAAAGATGGCGGGCAGTTTTACGATCATGTCCGGATCTCCAAAGAGTGACGCCAGCGCCAGAGCAGGGCCGCCGCCAGGGCCTTGAAGACCAGGGGCAGCAGGGCGTAGGCGATGGTGAGGGCGGCGAGCCCCGAGGCCTGACCCGGGACATAGCCGAGCCGGTCCAGCAGGGGCAAGGCGAGCCCGGCCGCCAGGGCCAGGTTCAGTTTGGCGACGAAATTCCACAGGCCGAAGCAGGCGCCGGGCCGCCCCAGCCGCTCGCCCAGGTCCGCGGCGATGGCGGCCGGCAGGGCCAGGTCGGCGCCCAGGGCGAGGCCCGAGGCGATGCAGATGATGGCGAAGGCTGTCAGCTCCCCGGGGCCGAGGGTGGCGGTGCCGGCGAAGGCAGCCATGGCGAGCAGCATCGCGGCGAGCCACGCCGTAACCCGACCCCAGCGTGCGGCGAGGCGCACCCACAGCGGCAGGGAAGCCGCCCCGGCGGCGAAGTAGAGGGCCAGGAGCCAGCCGCTGGCCGCCTCGGCCTGCAGCACATCGGCGACGAAGAACAGGAAGAGGGTTGCCGGCAGGCCGGCGGCGATGCCGTTGGCGACGAAGACCAGCAGCAGGCATCGGAACGCCGGGTCGGCGGTGACGGCCCGCAATGCGTCGATGATCGGTTGATGGTGGGCCACCGCCGGGGTGCCGGCGCGGGTCGGGAGGAATGTGACGAGGGCCCCGAGGACGAGGAGCGGCGGGAGTACGTAGGCCAGGCGGCCGATGCCGGTGGCAAGGTCGGCGGCGAGCAGGGCGGGCAGCGCCACGGCGAGCAGGACGCCACATAGCCCGAAGCCCTCCCGGGCCGCGGTGAGCCTGGTGCGCCGGATGGAGTCGGCGCCGAGATCGGCACCCCAGGCCTGGTAGGCGATGGTGGCGGCGGAGAATCCGCCGTAGGTGAGGAGCAGGGTAGCCAACAGCCATGGGGCTGCCGAAGCGGCCGGGGGGTTGAGGAGGGCGACGAAGCCCAGGCCGAAGGGGACCAGGGCCCAGCCCAGCAGGCGGCGGCGGGGCAGGCGGTCGGCCAGCCAGCCCAGGCAGGGGTCGATGAAGGCATCGCCAAGGCGGGCGATCAGGAGCAAGGTGCCGAGGAGGGCCAGGGACATGCCGGTGGTTTCGGCATAGAAGCGCGGTACGTGCACGTACAGCGGCAGGGCGGCGAAGGCCAGGGGCAGGCCGAGGGAGCCGTAGGCAAGTACCAGGCGGAGGGGCATGTCAGCCTCCCGGCGGCCGCAGGAGTTCGGCGCGCAGGCCCGGCGCGCTGGTGCGGGGATCGAGCCAGATGGCGAAGAAGCGGCGGGCGAAGGCGGCATCGTCGATTTCGCCGAGGGGCTGGCCGTTGTAGAGGAACACCGCCCGGTCCGGCTGGTAGATGCCGGTGATGTGGTCCCCGGGCCGCACGTCGGGGAAAAGGCGGGCCAGGCGCTCGCCCCATTCGCCCAGGGCCGTCTCGTCGCCACCCAGGCGCCGCATTTCGCGGATGCTGGCATCGGCGATGGCGGCGCCGCTCAGGGTACGCCGGTAGTCGAGGCGCAGGGCCAGGGGCGGCCGCTGGGGGTCGTCCCCCGCCCACAGGGTCGCTTCGTAGATGAGCAGGCCGAAACGGCGGAACTGGCCGGTGCCCCAGCGCCGCAGGCCGGGGGAGGGCGGCAGGCCGGCCCACGCCGCCAGGGGGGCCGCGAGGAACGCCCCGAGCAGGCTACGGCGGCACCGGGAGCG
>JRYG01000144.1_pt1 | contig 36811 bp, 28 predicted proteins | sample 235341 | NCBI WGS metagenome assembly JRYG01 (sample SAMN03074218, study PRJNA261478) | activated sludge metagenome | biome: Wastewater Treatment Plant; feature: Wastewater; material: Activated sludge; isolation source: activated biomass of a wastewater treatment plant treating hydrocarbon... ...
TTTTCTTCGCGGACAATACGAGGCGTGTTCTCGCGCGGCTCAATCGTCACCGGCTGATACACCACACGACCTTGCTCAGGGTCGTACCGCATCTCAACGTAGCCGGAAATTGGAAAATCCTTACGGAACGGATGCCCGACAAAACCATAGTCCGTCAAAATACGGCGCAAATCGGGGTGGCCGACGTACATGATCCCATACAAATCAAAGGACTCACGTTCGAACCAGTTGGCACCTGGCCAGACATCCACCACGGAATCAACGACCGGAAAACTGTCGTCGGGCGCAAACACCTTCAAGCGCAAACGCCAATTGTTAGCCACCGAGAGCAAATGCGCTGAAGACGCAAACCGCCTCCCTCCCCAGCGACCATCTGCGTACGTCAGATAATCAACACCACTTAAATCAACCAACTGCTCAAAACCAAGCGCGGGGTTATCGCGCAACTCTTTTGCCACTTCGAGGTAAGCCGAAGCAGCCACCACCAGCGTCACCTCCCCGCAAGCAATAGCCACATCGGCAACACGATCACCCAAGACCTCGCGAAGCGATTGCACCAACACATCAAGTCTAGAACTCATGGACACCAAACCCCGCCTCAGCGCGCAATCGTGTACGTACGCTTGATCTTGTTCTGCAATTGAATAATCCCGTACAACAAAGCCTCAGCCGTCGGCGGACAACCCGGCACATACACATCAACCGGCACAATGCGATCACACCCCCGGACCACCGAATAGGAGTAGTGATAATACCCCCCGCCATTCGCACACGACCCCATTGATATCACCCAACGAGGCTCCGACATCTGGTCGTACACCTTGCGAAGCGCAGGCGCCATCTTGTTGCACAAAGTCCCAGCCACAACCATCAAATCAGACTGACGGGGACTAGGGCGAAACACAACCCCAAACCTATCCAGGTCGTACCGCGAACAACCTGCGTGAATCATCTCCACCGCACAGCAGGCCAAACCAAATGTCATCGGCCACAACGAACCCGTACGAGTCCAATTAATAACCGTGTCGAGCGATGTGGTAACGAAACCCTGCCGAAAAACCCCCTCAATACTCATTGATCACTCCCACTCCAGCGCGCCTTTTTTCCAGACGAACACATAGCCGATCACAAGAATACCGAGAAAGACCATCATCTCAGCAAAACTGAAAATACGAAGAGCCTCGGGAGAGGAAGGCGAAATAAAGTCCTTCAGCACCGCCGCCCACGGGAACAAAAACGCAATTTCCAAATCGAAGACTATGAAGATGATGGCAATCAGGTAGTAGCGCACATCAAATTTGATACGAGCATTCTCAAATGGCTCAAAGCCACACTCGTAGGCGGAAAGCTTCTCCGGATCAGGCTTATTCGGCCCCAACAACCACCCCAAAAGAATTGGGGCACAGCCAAAGGCAACGCCAACCAGGATAAACAGAAAAACGGGGAAATAAGTCTCGAGCATGGCTTGCTTGCACCCCTAAGCGATCACCCCTGACAGGGCCAGGATAACTCTCGTAATGTTTTTTTAATGGTGCCGACGATGAGACTCGAACTCATACGGCTTTCGCCACCGCCCCCTCAAGACGGCGTGTCTACCAATTTCACCACGTCGGCACTGCTTGCAGCCAATCTTTAAATTATACGTCTTTTCGTAGCTTCAGGAAAGATCTGCTGGAAAGCAGAACTTCACTTCGGAATCTCTTTTGCCTTAGACGCATCCGCCGACGGCGCTTCAACAGCCGGCTTTGCACTATCTGCCGGCACAGGAGCAACCACCGAATCCATCACACTCCCCGTACCGGCTGGCCGAGTATTGGACATATAGCTCAACCCCAGACTAGTCAGGAAGAAAACCGTCGCCAACCCGGCCGTGGTTCGGCTCAGGAAGTTTGCCGAACCTGAGGCTCCAAAGAGGCTACCTGACGCTCCACCACCGAAGCTCGCCCCCATATCGGCACCCTTCCCGTGCTGCAGAAGCACCAAGCCAATAATTCCGATTCCAACCAGAATATGCACTGCCAACAAGACAGAATACAGAACACTACCCATCAATCAACACCCGTCCTTAATTTAGCCCGCTTCACCGGACGCCCGCGGCACAGATTGCCACGAAATCCTTGGCGACAAGAGCAGCGCCACCGATGAGACCCCCATCGATATCCGCCATGGAGAAAAGCTTTGACGCATTATCAGCCTTGACACTGCCGCCATAGAGGATCTGCAGCCCTTCGGCGACCCCTTTTTCTGATTCCGCGACTCTCTGACGCAGCCAAGCATGCACCTCTTGCGCCTGATCAGGCGAGGCGGTAAGCCCTGTGCCAATCGCCCACACTGGCTCGTAAGCCAACACGCTAGCGGCAAGCCCACCGGGGCCCAGTATAGTCAGCACGGCATCGAGCTGAGCGCAGACCACTTCGCGCGTCTGCCCCGCTTGCCGCTGCTCCAGCGTTTCACCCACGCAGACGATGGGAGTAAGCCCGTGCCGGAGGGCAGCCGCCGCCTTGTGGCCGACCAACTCACTCGACTCACCGTGGTACGTACGTCGCTCGGAATGCCCCACGATGGCAAAGCGACAACCGAACTCCTTCAGCATCGCGCCACTTACTTCGCCCGTGTAGGCACCCTGATCGTGGCGGCTGACATCCTGACTGCCCAAGGAAACGGCAGAATCGGCCAGCATTTGCCCGACTTGGGCAAGGTAGGGAAAAGGCACGCACACTGCGACGTCGACACCGCCTTGGCCGCTGACGCCTTCGAGAACCCCTCTTAACAACTCCGCGTTGCTGGCAAGACTACCGTGCATCTTCCAGTTGCCGGCGACGAGCTTCTTGCGCATGGCCCCTGCTCCCATAAAAAATTGAAAAAGCCCCCGATTCTAGTGCCGCCGGCGCGCCCTGGTCAATGAAGTGCAACGCCAACGAGCAGTGTTTGCACTCAGTTGAGCCATGCCCAAAAATGAATCAGGGGGCTGCCCCGAACGGTGCCGCCCCCTTGCGCCGTACTCCCTCTCAACTCAGCCGAAACGACCCGTGATGTAATCTTCAGTTTGCTTCTTGGTTGGTTTGATGAACAACTGATCGGTCACCCCGAACTCGATCATTTCGCCCAAGTACATGTAGGCCGTGTAGTCAGAGACCCTTGCCGCCTGCTGCATGTTGTGCGTCACGATCAGGATCGTCACCTTGCTCTTCAATTCAGCAACCAGTTCCTCGATGCTGGCCGTAGCGATTGGATCCAGTGCAGATGTCGGTTCATCAAACAGGATGATTTCCGGGTCCGTCGCTAGCGCCCTTGCGATACACAGACGCTGCTGCTGCCCCCCCGAGAGATTGGCGCCCAGGTCGTTCAGACGGTCTTTCACCTCATCCCACAAAGCAGCGCCGCGCAACGCAGCTTCAACCTTTTCATCGATTACAGCCCGCCGCCCTTCTCCCCGCACCCGCAAGCCGTAAGCCACATTCTCATAGATGGACTTGGGAAAGGGGTTCGGCTTCTGGAACACCATACTGATGCGCATGCGGACCTCGATGGGGTCCACGTCAGGAGCGAGTAGATTGGTCTGATCGGGGTAGAGATTGATTGCCCCTTCGTAGCGATTGCCCGGATACAAATCGTGCATTCGGTTGAAGCAACGCAGTAGCGTCGACTTGCCGCACCCCGAAGGCCCGATCAGCGCGGTCACCTTCTTGTCGTGCACCGGCAAGTTTACGTTCTTCAGCGCATGGAACTCGCCGTAATAGAAATTGAGGTTCTTGACCTCCGCCTTCATGGAAAGGCCGCTCTCAACGGAACCCATGTTTGTTTTCCCGTGAAAATTCTTTATCCGGCAAGCGATTGCTTACCACTTGATGTTGCGCCGCAGCCGATAGCGCAACCAGATAGCAGCCCCGTTCATGGCCAGAGTCATCAACACGAGGATGAAGCCAGCCGCTGCCGCGTTGGTCTGGAATGCAGCCTCGGGACGGGACGTCCAGTTGAACATCTGGATCGGCATGACCGTGAAGGGTGCCGACAGCCACTCAAAGTTGATGAAAGGCGCTGTTTCCTGAATCGGCGAAGGCGGCAGGAACGCAATGAACGTCAATGCCCCGATCGTAATGATGGGCGCGGTTTCACCGATCGCACGCGCCATGCCAATGATCACCCCAGTCAGGATGCCCGCACTGGAGTACGGAAGAATGTGATCCCGCACCGTCTGCCACGTCGTCGCGCCGCAGGCGTAGGACCCCTCGCGGATCATCTGGGGAATCGCCCGGATGGATTCCCGCGTTGCCACGATCACGACGGGGAGGATGAGCAGGGCCAGCGTCAGCCCTGCGGCCAGGATGCTGTGACCGAGTCCAAACTGGTAGACGAACAACCCCAGAGCCAACAGGCCATAAACGATGGAGGGCACCCCCGCCAAGTTGGTGATATTGATCTCGATGACGTCGGTCACCCAGTTCTTGGGCGCATATTCTTCAAGATAAACCCCCGCAGCCACCCCCACCGGCACCGCAGCCACGGCCGTCACGATCATCACCAGCGTCGTCCCTACCCAAGCCGAAAGAATGCCGGCGTTGCCCGCCCTGCGCGAGGGAAACGAGGTGAGGAAATCGGCGTCAATCCGCGCGAGCCCTTGCATCGCCATATCAGCAAACAATGCGGTAAAGGTCAGCACCCCGACCATCAGGGACAGCACCCCAAATACCCCGAACGTTGCATCCCAGCGCTTATGCTTGGCAATCAGGGAGCGGATGGCCTGCAGATCTCTCGCTTCCATCAATAAACCTCCCGGAATTTCTTGCGCATGTAGTAGCCGATCAGGTTGAACACCAGCGTCAGCAGCATCAGTGAAAGCCCTGCCGCAAAAATCGTCTGGTAGCCAACCGACCCATGAGGCAGGTCACCCAAGGCCACCTGAACGATGTACGCAGTAATGGTGGCCGCCGGCTCCAGCGGATTGAAGGTCAGGTTGGGCTGCATCCCCGCCGCCACGGCCAGGATCATTGTTTCGCCTACCGCGCGGGAAATGCCCAGGATGTAGGCGGACGCCACACCAGAGGTGGCCGCCGGCATCACCACGCGAATGGCGGTCTGCAGCCGGGTGGCGCCCATGGCGTACGACCCTTCGCGCAAACTCATCGGCACGGCGCGCATGGCGTCCTCCGCCAGCGAACTGACATACGGGATGATCATCACACCCATCACCAGTCCTGCGGAAAGCAGGTTGAAGCCCGGCAGATCCGGGTAGATGGACTGGAGCAGCGGCGTGACGAACACCAAGGCAAAATAGCCATAGATGATGGTCGGCACCCCCCCCAGAAGCTCCAGGAAGGGCTTGGCGGCCTCCCGCACCTTGAAGGGCGCGAATTCCGAGAGGTACACCGCGATCACCGTACCCAGCGGAATCGCCACCAGCAAGGCCACCATCGAACTGGTGATGGTACCCGACAGCAGCACCATGATCCCGAAATGCGCGTCGTCGAACAACGGCGTCCACTGGTTATCCGTCAGGAAGTCCGACAGCGGAACATGGTCGAAAAAGGTCAATGATTCACTGACCAGGATGTAGACGATGGCGGCGGTGGTGAACACCGACAAGGAGGCAGCGAGAAACAGAACGCTCTCGATCACGCGTTCCTTGATATGTCGCGACGCCCGCTTCTTGAGGCGGTCGCTGACGTGAGCCGGATCGGGGGTCATGGACGCGGACGCTGCAATGGCAGACATGGTCGTGGAAGGTACGTAATTGTAGGCGTTGATCGTTTCCGACAGCGATCAGAAACCCGCCCCGGCACCTGGTGCGCGCCGGGGCAGATGAAGGCGCGAAGAAACGCTTACTCCTTGGGGTCCCGCTTGAGCAGATCGGACACCTTCACGCCCACTTCGGAGTGCCCACCGAAAGCAGTACCCGTCTTGCGTTTGGCAAAATTGTCCGCCGCATGCTTGTAGTCGGCATCCGTCAGTGGCACGTACTTCACCTCCTTGGCCAATGCCCCGCCATTCTTGAGGTAGAACTCCACAAATTCCTTCACCTCAGGCTTGTCGATGGACTTGGCGCTCACGTAGATGAAGATCGGACGGGACAGAGGTTGGTAGGCTCCACTGATCACGTTCTCCAGGGACGGCTCCACCGCCTTGCCCGTCTTGGGGTTCACCACCGGCACCGCCTTCAGCTTGGCCTTGTTTTCGATGTAGTAGGCAAAGCCGAAATATCCAAGGCCACCGTTGTCCCGAGACACCCCCTGCACCAGAACGTTATCGTCCTCCGAAGCGGTGTAGTCACCCCGACTGGACTTGGCCTTTCCGACCACGGCTTCCGTGAAGTAGTCGAACGTGCCCGAATCCGCTCCCGGGCCGAAGAGCTTGAGCTTGGCATCGCTCCAGGCGGGGTTCACGTCCTTCCAGTTCAACACCTTGCCCTGGCCGGCCGGCTCCCACATCTTCTTCAGCTCTTCCACGGAAATCTGTTTGAGGAAGGCGTTCTTGGGATTCACCACCACCGTCAGCGCATCGAAAGCGATAGGGAGTTCAACGTACTTGATACCGGCCGCCCGGCAGTCCGCCATCTCCTTTTCCAGGATCGGGCGCGAGGCATTGGAGATATCCGTCTCGCCACGGCAGAACTTCTTGAAGCCGCCACCGGTACCCGAAATGCCGACGGTGACCTTCACCGCCCCCTTCTTGGCTTTCTGGAACTCTTCGGCAACCGCCTCGGTGATGGGATAGACCGTGCTCGAACCATCGATGGCAACCAGAGGCGCCGCAACAACGGCGGAAGAAGCCAGCATCGACGCCAGCAGGGGCAGAACAGCAAATTTGGAGCGTTTCATCCAGTAATCTCCCGGTGGATAGCAGCGCATCAGTACGCAATGCTCAGGGATTCTAGGAACGCTTTGTTACAGTGATGTGAACAGAAACAAAGCGCCGCCGAAGCAGCGCTCCCAGGGGGTTGAGGCCGCCCTCCGGCATCACCGGTCGCCGGTCGCGCCCCCGTTACCCATGCCTGCCGCAGCCGCTCAGTTCGCGATCTCCCGCCAGCTCACCCGGCCGGGCGCCACCGGGATCGAGAAGGGCTGCTTGAACAGCGCCGGGGGCTTGGCCGGATCGAAGTAGGTCACCCGCCAGTGGTAGTCATTGCCGATCTTGACCAGCTGGATCGAAGAAATCAGCGAGTCCGTCAGCTTGCCGGCGCCCCCCTCCAGGATCGAGCCCGCCCCGGTGGTGAAGTCGATGGACAGGAAGTAACTCTTCCCCCCCGCCTCGCAGGCGCCGTTCTCGTTGGGCACGTTCACCGCAAAGCCCACCACGCCTACATCGAGGACCGGGTCTACGACGATTCTGGAGGAGGTGGGGTCCGCCAGGTCCACATACCAGCCCGCCTTCGTGCCCAGATCCACCGTCGTGCTATCCACGCGACGCTCCCCGTCGGTGGTGGTGGTGATCGTCTTCTGCTGCATGTCGGCGTTGCTGCGCAGGGTGCCCAGCCCCGCATCCGTCATCGGATCCTTGAAGGCCCAGATGCTTTGCACGGGTGTGCTGCCGATATCCGAGGTACCCAGATACCGCCCAGTGCCGAAAAACAGCAGTGGCTTCTCGTTGTAAAGACCTATCTCGGGAGCGGTCGTCACGGGTTGGGGATCCTTGGACGGATTGGTCAGGCGTGCCAGATTGGTCGCCTTGACACCGGCGGCCGGGAACGCGCCATCCTTGTCAAAGCGCCACACATAGCCCAACTGGTCACCGCCATAAACGCCCACGATGGAGTTGTTCTTCACCGGGTCGGCCGTCCGCACGGACACGGGCCCCAGGCCGCTGGGCGTGTCGGTCCCGCCCACGTTGGCCGAGCCGGAAAGCGTGGGCACCTTGTTGAGGATGGCGCCTGTGACCGCATCCACCGCATACAGGAACCCCCCGCCCGTGCCCGGGGAAACATTGTTGATGCCGGAAGTGAACAACACCACCCACTTGCCGTCGCCCCGCTTGCTGATCACCGGCTTGCCGACGGAATAGCCGATATCGCAATCAGTCACCGTATCGGCCGGGATGGACGAAGTGGGCTGGCAGGTCGTGCCCACGCCCACCTCCCACATCCCCTTGGGGTTGGCCGGATCCGTGATATCCACGGCCACGTAGCCGCGCCCGCCGGCCCCCATGCCCGCCACCAGGATGGTGCGCCAGTTGCTCCCATCGTAGATGTCCCCGGTCGCCAGCTTGCCATCCACGTAGTAGCGATGGTTGCTTGCGTAGCTCTTGTCCGCCAGACGGTACAGATCCGCAAAGAGCAGGCTTGGCGCGTAGGCCCATAGCTCGGAGCCGTCGGACGCCTTGAAGGCGTGCAGCAGGCCATCGTTGCTGCCTACGTACACCGTGGTGGCACGGCTTGCCTTGTTGCTCTTGAAGGTCCGATAGCCCGTATCGTCGTAGTCGTATTGCGGGGCGCGAACAACCAGGGTTGAACTGCCCACGATGTCACCCAGCCGCGCCACCCGCTTCCGGAACAATGCCGTGGCGCGTCCGTCAGCCACTACACTGGTGTTGCTCTCCATCTCGTTGCCATACTGGCCACGCAGATAGTTGACGAGTTTTTCACCGCAGCCAGAACAGGAGAGATTCGACTTCTGCGCAGCCGAAAGACTCGAATAGTGGCCGATCTTGGTCGGGTCAAACAGGCTCTGCTCGGTCGAGTTGAGCTTGCTCCAGAGGAACTCCCGCAGTTTGTTGCTGGTGGGGCTGGCGCTGTCCTGAAAGGTGTAGATCTTCCGGGAATCACCACTTGCGGTAACCGCGGCATTGATCAGCGCCTGTGCCGACCAATCCACATCGGAGTACGGCTCGCCCGTATCCGGGTCCAAGGATCGACGCACCAGATCCCCGATCCAGCTGGACGTACGGTAGCTGGTTTCGAAGGAATAGGCGTCACCGCTCTGGATCACCGGGTTGCTGACCGCCGCCCCACTGCCGGCCCCCGCCTCGGAGATCTGGGTCAGCGCCCGCTGCAAACCCTGGCGCAGGGCCTGGGCATCGCTCACGTTGTAGTAGGTGCCGCGGCCGTTGACGGCCGCATGCCACAGGTCATCGACTTTGTTGGTGCCCCACACCTTGGAGCCCGAGGTCAGCTTGCTGTAGGTGTCGCACTTGGGAGCGGGGTCGGTCTCGTCGTAATTGGGGCAATAGTCGAGGGAACCGGAAATATCCATGCCCACGGTGTAGGTGGTCATGTGCTGGTGGGTGGCGGTGTCCTTGCCGGAGATGGGGACGTTGTTCGAGATCACGTCCTTGCTCAGGGCACCCGTCGGGTTATGCGCGGAGGTGCGCAAATCGGTGCTGTAGTAGTACAGGGCCACATCCGCCAGGCTGGGAACGAAACTGCTGGACGAACTGGACGAAGACCCTCCGCCGCCCCCGCCCCAACTCCAGCCCCATCCCCACCCCCGGCGGCGGGACGAACTCGAACTGGAACTACTGGTGCTTGATCCGCCGTAGTAGGGTCTGTCCGCCGCCGCATCCACGTCACCGAGCTTGCTGCCATCCAGATCGGGAATGTCGTCGTCGCAGTTCCATTCCCCATCGGTGAACAGAATCGCGTAATTGCGCTGGCACGAGTACTGCACCGGATCGCCCACGCCCTTGGTCGCCGCATGGTTGCCGGCAAAGTAGCGCCCCGCCTCCGCCAGCGCACTGCGCAGGGGCGTACAACCATTCGCCCCCTGACTGAACAGCTGGCTGTACCACGTGGTACGGGCGGTGCCAGTAAATTCCGCCACCGGCAGGAAGGAATTGTCGAACTTGTTGTTGATGGTGAGTTGCCCCACCCGGAACTGGTCGTTCAACCCGGCAAACGCCAGGGATGACGCGGATTTCAGCGCCAGCATGCGAGTTCCGTAGTACGCCGCAAAGCGGGCAATGTTGATCGCCTCGGCCGTGCAGGAGCGGGTCACCGTCTCGCTGGTATCGGGATTGGTGTAGCTGTACGTGGCCTTGGTACACGCCGCCGCCGCGTTGTACGCCCACTTGAGCCCCAGATCCACGAGATTGGCGGTGGAGCCTGCGCCCTTGAGCGTATCCGGCGTTTTCACGTGGCTGAAATTGGGTACGTCGGAAAAATCGGGAAAGCTGCTGGCAGGGCTGGAGCCCGACTCGTCCACCGGCACGGGGTACGTCACCCAGCCTTTGTAGGTCTGCTCGTCCGCCATGCTGCCCGAATCGTCGATGATGAACATCACGTTCGGCTTCACCGGGGTGGATGTGATGGTGGGCAGCGGAGTCTGCGAGACATCGGTGGTCCCGGCCAGGGCTGTCCCCAGCCACCCGGCCAGCCCGGCCCCTGCGGCAAGGCCCCTCACCAGGGAGGAATCGCGATCGAAGATGGTCTTGCGCTTCATGACAGGCCTTTCACTCACACGCGCAAAATGGTCTGGACGATGGTGACCGTATTCCGTGGCCCCACCACCCGCGCGGTAACCCGGTAAAGATGCAGGGTGCCCGACGAGGAACTACCACTCGCCAGGGGCAACGCCACCGCCCCGGCCTTCAGGCTTGTTGCAACCGTCCCGCCGGCGGCAGAGAGCGTGCCGGTGGACGACAGGCAGGTCACCGTGCTGCCGTTGGAGCACAGCCGGTGAATCACGTAGCTCACCTTGTTCCCCGCCGAATCCGCGGAACTCAAGGTCTTGGCCGCGTTCACCCAGTCGTAGGATGCCCAGCTTCCTCCGGTAGGCTCGGCCACAAAACGGTAGTACCCGTTGGCCGTATCGTCCCCTGCTGCCAGCGGATCGCCGGTTACCACAGCCTGCGCTCCCAGATAGGCGCGCGCCGATTCCGCCGCCAGATCAGCGGCCAGCACCGTCCCCTGCTTGAACGCCAGGTTGCCGGCGATCACCGTACCCGTCTCCACCGAACGCAGGGTGGCGATCCCCGCCAGCGACAGGGCCACAAGAATGATGAGGGCGATGAACACCACGACGCCCTGCTGCAGACGGCGGTTCACACTTCGCTCCAGATCAGATTGCGCAAGGGGACCGAAGTCTCGAACACCCGGTAGCGGTAGCAGCGGGCCTGGCTGGATTCCCCGAAGCCCCCAGGCACCCTGAAACTGCCGCCACTCCAGGTGGGTGCGCTGGTGGTGGCCGAGCACGCGCTGGCACCCACGTCCGGCTTCTGATACTCCCCGTTGCGCGCCAGAATGCCTACCCGGATGGCCTTGACCTGCTGCCATTCCGCGTTGGTCGTGGGGGTGGTGCTGTTCCAGGTATCGACGATGTTCTTGCCATCGGCGAGATTGGTGTCCTTGCCGTACTGGACCTGCATGTCCACGACCCCGGATGCCACCACGGCTGCGTCGGGCGAGGGCATGGTCGCGGTCGTTTCCCGAACCACCAACCGGCCATTTGCGTCGATGCTGTACTCCCGCGCCAGCATGGAACCAAGGTTGATCACCTTCGCCCCGCTACCGTAGCCAGAGGTGGGAAGCTGGCTGGCGGCGGAATCGTTCCACTTGTGGGTCGCGCTCGCCGCAAAGTCCACCCCGCTGGTGCTCCCCGACACCAGCCCGCTGGCCTGCACCAGGGCGCAGTTCTTGCCGGCTTCGAAGATGACCAGCAAATCCCCCGCCACCACGCCAAAGTTAGCCTCCAGCGACAAGGCCGAGTACGGGGTCTTCGGGAGCGAAGCCGTGGTTTTGACGGGCAGGCTGAAGCGGGACTGGTTGCTGAAGGAAATGCGCAAGGTATCCGAGCCCGTATCGCCACCATCGGTGATCAGCGCCGGCGTCATCGTCCACGTCTGCAGCTTGGGGGAACGATCCGCATGGTAGGTCGAGGTAGTGCACCCCAGGGCATCCGCAACGTGCATGCCATAGCCCGCCATGCGCAAATCCCGCTCCAGGGTGAACAAGGCAATGTTGCCGCTGGTCTGGGCGTCCGACCCCTCCGCTGTCGCCCGCCGGCGCTGCTCCGCCCCTTCAAAGGCCTGCATCATGATGACCACGCCGAGTACGCCGATGGCCGCTCCGACCATGGTTTCCACCAGCGAGAAACCGCGCTGGGGACACTTGGCTTGCCTATTGGTTGACATAGGCGACCCCCACATGGCTGTGTTTCTCGCTGTCCCGGGGAACCTGCCAGCACAGGGACACCGTCACCCGCAAGGTACGCTGCCCACCGAGGGAGAGATCGTCCACCTTCACCTGTTGCAGGGCGGAACCCGCCCCGGGCAGGGTGGCATCCACCTGGGCCAGCCAGGGCTTGAGCGGCGAGGTCGTCGCGAGCGCCGCCTGCCCATCGGCAGGTGTACAAGGCTGGCCATCGGGCTGGTATTCGTAGTCCTTCAACCGCGTCCAGGTTTCTTCTTCGTCCGCCCGCATGTCGGACCACATGGCCGAAACCAGTTGATTCACCAGATAGGCCGCATCGGCCCGGTACTTGGCGTCGCTGTTCATCTGGATGGCGACCGCCTGCATGCCCACCAGCGCCAGCACCCCGACGGAGAAGATCAGGATGCCGATGAGTGCCTCCACCAGCGCGATGCCACGCTGGGCTGACACACGCCCGGGGCGCAGGGAGCGCTGAGCGTTCAACATGCCCGGGTGTCCCCCGTCGCCACCACCGCCGGGTCGCATAAGCGGGGCTCTCCGCTGGTATCGACGGTGATCCGCAGGCAACGCACCCGCCCGCTGTCTTCGACGCAACTGCCGCCGCCGGGGTTGGTGATGTCGATCCGGAATGCGGACGCCGGGGAAACCAGCCGGCCCAGGCCGTTGAACACCACCGTATCCACCGCCACCGGCGTCGTCGCAACCGTGGTCGCGGTAACGGCCGCCGCCGCCGAGTTGTCCGCATTGGCGTGACGGCGCAGGATCTGGGCCTTGGAGCTCACGTCCGGATCAAGAAAGTCCACGACCGGCGTTTCGTTGCATTTACCGTCCGGAGCATGGCGGCTGATCATCCAGTCCGGCCCGGTGTTCGAGAGCTTGCAGTCTCCGGTAAGGCTATCCACCAGACTCAGACGAACCTGGGTATTGCGTTTGACCGCTTCGCCCCGGGCGTACTGCAAGCCCGCCATCAGGTTGCGCCCCGCGTTGCGCACCTGGTTGTTGGCCAGATAATCACCAAAAGCAGGCACCGCCTGGCTCAGCAATACCAGCAGCAGGGTCAGGGCGACCACCAGTTCCACCAGGGAAAAACCGCGCCCGGATGCCGGCATGGACAGGCGACCCTGGGTGTGCGGGTTACGGATGCGGAGATTCATGGTGGATGAGTGCTAGCGGCGGCAATGGACCAATCGTTGTCTGCAATCTACGGCGCGCCCGGCGCGCCCTGCAGCGAGCCACGACTGGCGGCGAGCCCTGCGGGACCACCGGTTAATCCCCCGGGCGCACACATGCGAATCAACACAGGCCGGGTTTCTTCAGAACCCAGCACGAGTCCCGGGTACTCCACCCCAGGCTCTTGCCCTCCGGCCCCGTGGGTACGCTGGTGGTCGCGCGCAAATCGTTCTGATTCACGGTGTAGGTGAAGCCCTTCATGGAAGCATCGCCCCCCGTGACCCCACCGGTAGCCGTCAGCGTGTAGCCCTGGCCACTGGCCGTGATGGCGCAGCTGTACGTGAAGTAACGCCCTGTGGGCAGGGTGATGCCGCATTTATCCTCGCTGTTGGCGTAGGTGCGGTTGTCCTGGAAATACTGCTCCATGCGGATCCGGGTGGCCGCCAGGGTGCCCGTAGCCTCGCTGATCTTGCCCCGCGACACATAGTCCGTGTAAGCCGGCACCGCCACGCTGGTCAGGATCGCCATGATCGCCACCACCAGCACCACTTCCGTCAGCGTGAAGCCGCGCCCCCGGCGCCCGCCTGTGTTCTGCCACATATCTGTCTCCCGGCCTTTCGGCCACTGCCCGCCCCGAAAGGGCCGCCGGCTCCTCCGGGTTATCGGCGCAGGTCCAGTGGAGCTTGAACAGCTACCGGCCAGAAGCGCTCCCCGTGCGCCCTCCGGGCGACCCTGCAGTGCCCCCGGGGAGACGATGAGCGATAAGGGAACAACTGCAGGAATCATCAGATCGATGTCGGCAATCTTTACATTCAGTGAGTAAGCCCTCGATCGCCCCGCGGGCCGCCCACTGGCGCGTCGCCCCCCCTTTCCCATCGGGCCCGTGCCTCCCTGTGCGCCCGCAGGCGCCTCACCCCCAGCCTCGCCGCAGCCCGCGCACCCGGGCGGCAGCGGGCGCCCTGCCTGATGGCCTTTCGTGACCGAAGTGCCCGGCGGGCTGCCTGCCCGCCGGGTTCGCCGAAGCCACCGTTGTGAGCAATTTCCGCTCGGCCGGCTTTACACCTGCCCACCCGCCGCCTTCCGGGGCCGGTTTAAGCGCCTGATTCCAAGGCGCCTTTATCGGCTGGCACCGATCCTGCTCAGGCAGGGCTGCTCATCACAATCACACCAGCGGGAAGATGAAAAAAATACTGACCGTGGTCGGCACCCGGCCTGAGGCCATCAAGATGGCCCCCCTGATCCGCCTGCTCAACCAGACACCCGGCTTTACGGCCCGGGTATGCGTGACCGCTCAGCACCGGCAGATGCTGGACCAGGTGCTGCAGCTCTTCCGCATCACGCCGGACTACGACCTGGACCTGATGCGTCCTGGCCAAACACTCACCGGCCTCACCACCGCCATCCTCCACGGCATGGAAGGTGTCCTGGCCGATTTCGAGCCCGACGCAGTCCTGGTCCACGGCGACACCACCACCACCCTGGGTGCAAGCCTGGCGGCCTTCTATCGCAAGATCCCCGTAGGCCACGTGGAAGCCGGACTGCGCACCGGGGACCTCTACTCCCCCTGGCCGGAGGAAATGAACCGCCGCGTCACCGACGCGCTGACCGCCTGGTACTTCGCCCCCACCCAGGAGTCTCGCGCCAACCTTCTGCGCGAGGGCGTGGACGACGCCAAGATCGTGGTCACCGGCAACACGGTCATTGACGCATTGCTGGAAGTGGTGCGCGGCCTGGAGCGTGACCCGGCGCAACAGGCACGCCTGTCCGCCAACTACCCTTTCCTCGACCCGACCAAGCAGCTCATTCTGGTCACCGGCCACCGCCGGGAAAACTTCGGCGAGAAATTCGAGCACTTTTGCCGGGCCCTGCGCCAGATCGCGGAGAGCCGGCCAGATGTGCAGGTGGTCTACCCCGTACACCTGAACCCGCAAGTGCAGCGGCCGGTGCGCGCCATCCTGCAAGGGGTGGGCAACGTCTTCCTGATCGAACCTCAGGATTACCTCCCCTTCGTGTACCTGATGACCCGGGCCCACCTCATCGTCACCGACTCGGGGGGCATCCAGGAAGAGGCCCCCGCGCTTGGCAAACCGGTGCTGGTGACCCGGGACACGACGGAGCGCCCGGAGGCCGTGGCAGCCGGCACCGCCCGCCTCGTTGGCACCGACACCAACACCATCGTGGCAGCGGTGCAACGGCTGCTGGATGACCCGGCCGAATATCTGCGCATGGCCCAGGCCCACAACCCGTATGGCGACGGCACAGCCAGCGAGCGCACGGTGGCACGGCTGGTGGAAGCCCTCCGACCCGCAGCGGAACTGCGCTCGCCCGCCCCACTGGCTGCCTGATGCCGGCTTCGTCCGTATTGCACTCAAACACCCGGATTCGCAGGAGAAAACTCAAATGACACACACCCTGGCAACACAAGCCAAGCTCTTCGCAGGGGCTTTGGCTGTCACCACTTCCTTGTTGAGCCTGGGCGCGCTGGCCCAGACCACAGCCAGCTCCGCCACCGTCACCGACCGCATGGTCATGTTGTTGCCCGACGGGCTCACAAGCAGCGATCCGCGCGTGCGGGTGTGGGCGGAAGCTGCTGCTGAAGAAGGCTACAAACTCGACTTCATCAGCGACTCCCAGTTCCTGCAACTGGGCACCGGCGCCCTCAAGTACAAAGGCTTCATCCTGCCGGACCAGGCCCACATCCAGGCCTCCGACGCCTTGGTCACCGCCATCCAGACCTACGTCAACCAGGGCGGCACGGTGATGCTGGTGTATGACTTCGGCGCGCTCACCGATACCGGCTTCTACCCTGTCCCGAAATCCCGCTTAAGCGCCTTGGCGGGGGTGGACTACGTCCTCTACGAAGAACTGCGGGACCAGGTGATCGGCCTGGGACCTGTCACCGGCAAGCAAAGCACGCTGCGCAGCCTGCAGGTGCCCCCGGGCAAGTCCATGGTGTACGCCACCACCACGGCCACCGCCTCAACCCTGAGCACCGCGACCGAAACCCCCACCGCCGCCGCCACCACGGCGCAGACGGCAGCGGTGACCGCGGTCAACCAGCCCATGTTCCTGCCCCCCACGACGACCGACCGGAACGGCTTGGGGCGCTACCGCCATCATCTGCAGTTCAAGACCAGTGCCGAAGCCCGCCACAAAGCCTCCAGCACCACGTCCTCCAGTACCCTGGCAGCCACCTCCACAACTCAGTTGAGCAGCCAGACGTCCACCTTCCTCTCCAATCTGGGCATCCAGTTGGGTGGGATCTTCGGCTCGCTGATCAACAACACCTTCAAACCGCCCGGCTCGACCACCACCGATCCCACCCATGCGGTATCCGGCTACTTCTACGGCTACCTGAGCTATCCGAGCTGGGTGAACCGGGGCGCCTACTCGGGCACGCCACTGCTTGCCTCCCCCAACCACGGGCTGGTGGCGGGTGTTTCCAAGTACGGCAGCGGCAAGGTGCTGTTCGTCAACACGCCGCTGGGTTACCTCACCAGCCAGACCGACGGCATGCTGATGCACGGTTTCCTGCGCTACTTCGGCGACACCATGCTGGGCTTGCCCAAGCTCGCCACCCACCCCAACGGCAAGGGCGGGCTGACGCTGAACTGGCATTGCGACTACGCCCCCTGCATCAACGCCGTCGCCCAGTTCGACAAGGTTGGCGTGTGGAACCACGGTCCCTTCTCGTTCCATGTCACCGCCGGGCCGGACACTGTGGCCATCGGCGACAAGCTGGGAATCGATTTGCCCAACAACCCGACCGCCAAGGCCTGGCTACGCTACCTGGACGGGAAAAAACACCAACTGGGGAGCCACGGCGGCTGGGTACATGACGTATTTGGCGCCAACGCCAACGAAACCAACCAGTCCACCTACGAGCCCTGGCTGGTGCTGAACACCCAGGCGGTGGAAAACGCCATCGGCCACACCACCATCGAGTACTCCGCCCCCCAGGGCAACAACCCGACCTGGGCGATGAACTGGCAGGAAAACCACGGGGTCACCAGCTTCTACACGGGCGGCCACACCGGGCTTGGGCCCACCCGCTTCTGGGCGGACAACGGCATCCGCAACGGCAGCATGTGGGCCATGCCCTTCACGCCGCTGGGTAAGGCAGCCACCTTTGAGGATTTCGAGGAAAACAACGTGCCCGACAGCGAAGTGCTGGCCTGGTACAAGGACCTCATCCAGTTCAACATCAAGAACCGCACTAGCCGCCTGATCTACATGCACCCCCCGGGCGCCATTGATCACCTCTCCACGGTGCAGTCGCTGCTCTCCTACGCCAAGCAGCAGGCGAGCTACGGCAAATTCGCCTGGTACACGATGGCGGATCTGGCCAAGTTCAACACCGCCCGGCAACAGGTGAGCTGGTCTCAAAGCGGCCCGACGAACGGCACAACGACCTTCACCGCCAGCCACCCGGTCAGCCTTGCCGGACAAGCCTGGGTATTGCCCAAGGCCAACTACAACCTGGCCTACGTGCTCCAGGGGACGGCCACCGTCGAGAACGGCGGAGACCACTGGCTGGTCAGGGTGATCTCCGGCAAGACCGTCAAGTTCGGTGCCTGGACGCTGACCCGCTGAGCCCCGCCGCTTGAGTCAAGCAGGTTCCGGCCGTTGATTGCTCAGGCCGGTCGGTTGCGAACAGCCCCGGGGGCAACCTTGGGGCTGTTGCACGATTTTTTCCTCGCATCCTGGCGTACTCCTCGAATCCGCCCGACACAATGCCCCGCTCAGCCCACAGCTACATCCAGGTTCTCGACGGAATCGAGTCAGCCGCCCGCGCACCGGTGCAAGCCCCGGTGAAGGCCGCGCGCCCCCGGCCGGAGTGCGCCCGCTTCTGGCGGGCTGCCTGTCTTACCCTGCTGGTCGCCGTGTTGCCCGCCGCGGTGCTTGCTCACGGCGAGGGGCCCACGCGCAAAGTCATGGCCCCTTCCCTGGCGGGCGATCATCCCCGGGTCAGCGCCCAGGATGACTACCTGGCCACCAATCCCCGTTCGGCTACGCCCGATCTGGCGCCGCGCGCCAACGAAGCCCCGGAGCTCGCGCCCAAAGCCGCGCCGCCCCTGCAGGCCATGGGCAGCAACTGGCTGATCCGCGGCTTGAGTGTGGCGTTGATGGTCATCGTGGCGATGATCCTGGTCTACACGGTCCGCCATTACCATTTCACCCTGAACCGGCTGTTTGGCCGGCAGCGCCATCCCTACATCGACATCGACGCGGCCGAATGGCCGACGGTGACGGTCTTCATCGCCGCCCATAACGAAGAGGCGGTGATCGCCGGCTCTCTCTCGGCCTTGCTGATGGTGGACTATCCACCGGAAAAGCTCACCATCATGCCGGTGAACGACCGCTCCCAGGACCGCACCCGGGAGATCATCGACGAGTTCGTCGCCCGCCACCCGGGACGGATCCGCCCCTTCCACCGTACCGGAGGCAAACCGGGCAAGGCCGCCGCCCTCAAGGACGCGACCGAGCTGGTGGACAGCGAAATCATCATCATCTTCGACGCGGACTACCTGCCCTCCCGCGGTCTGATCAAGCAGCTCGCCGCCCCCTTCTTCGACCCGGAAGTGGGCGCAACCATGGGCCGGGTGGTCCCGCAAAACGTGGGCAGTGCGCTGCTGACCCGCCTTCTCGACCTGGAGCGCTCGGGCGGCTACCAGGTGGACCAGCAGGCGCGGATGAATCTCGGCCTGGTGCCCCAGTACGGCGGCACGGTGGGCGGCATCCGCCGCCGCGCGCTGGAAAGCGTGGGGGGCTGGCACGAAAACGTGCTCGCCGAAGACACCGACCTCACCTATCGGCTGCTCGTCAACAACTGGAAGACGGTGTACCAGAACCGTTCCGAGTGCTACGAAGAGGTGCCCGAGAGCTGGGCTGTCCGGGTCCGGCAGATCATGCGCTGGGCCAAGGGCCACAACCAGGCCCTGTTCCGCCACGCCCTGCGGGTGTGGCGCACCAAGGGCCTGAGCATACAGGAACGGCTCGACGGCCTGCTGCTGCTGGGCGTGTACCTCATGGCGCCGGTGGTCATCGTGGGCTGGATCCTGGCCTTGCTCATCTTCTACTTCAACACCTCGCCCCTCATCAGCGCATCGGTAGCGGTACTGGGGCTGGTGTCCTACTCGGCCCTGGGCAACTTCGCGGCCTTCTTCGAGATTGGTGCGGCCGCCTATCTGGACGGCAGTCGCCAGCGCATCCGCCTGCTGCCTTTGAACATGCTGGGCTTCCTGGTCAGCGTGGTTTCCATCAGCCGCGCCACCTACAACCAGATCGTGTTCGACACGCTGCTCAAGCGCGAATTCAAGTGGGACAAAACCGTCCGTTACCGGAAATCGAGCTGATCCATGTGGCCCACCCTGCTCCTTGCCCTCACCCTCGTGGTGTTCACGCTGCCGCTCCTGCCCGCCCTGATCGAATGGCGGCGCAAGGACGACGTGCTCCCCCTGAAGATCGTGCAGACGCAGGAAGGCAACGTGTTCTATTTTGCCGACAGCTTCCGCACCTTCATCGAAGGCGAACTGCATGCCCTGGCCCATCGCCGCAACACCCATGAGCCGAGCGAGAACTACGCGCTGGTGCATGAGGAGGGCTTGTTCGTGCCCGACGCCAAGGAAAGCCGCTCCCGGCTGATCAACCGCATCCTCATCGCCATGCGGCCGCTGCACCTGCCGGACAACCTTTCCTTTCCCCGCGAAGTGTTTGCCCGCCAGGCGGTGACCACCGGCAGCAACAACCGGTTCCGGGCCATCCTGGCCGAGGGCACTCTGGTGCTGGGCCGGAACACCACGGTCTTGCGCTGGGCCCATGGCCGCAATGTGCAGGTCGGTGGCCGGGCCAACCTGATGGGCCGGCTGTCGGCTGAAGAGTCCATCTCCCTGGAGCCCGGCTGCCGGTTCTCCCGCGTTCACGCGCCCACCATCAGTTTCGGGCGGGACCCCTGGCAACAGAGCCGGGCCGAGCAAGCCGCCACATCCACGGCCGGCAAGGTCAGCCGGGTGCTCAAGGTGGCCACCGACAACGCCGGCCGGTGGCTGATCGATGGAGATTTCACCATCCCGGCGTATTCCGCATTTCAGGGCGACATCATCGTCCACGGCAGCCTGCGCATCGAACGGGGCACTCATATCTCGGGCAGCATCAAGACCCATGGCGATCTGGTGCTGGTCAGCCGCTGCCACGTCAAAGGCTCCATGGTGAGCGGCGGCTCCATCATCCTCGGCCCGGATTGCACGGCGGGCGGGCCAGTGGTGGCAGAACAACGGGTGGACCTGCACCCCGGCGTGGTGGTGGGCACTCTGAAAAAGGCCGCCACCATCACCGCCGGGGAAGTCCGCGCCGAATCCGGAGTCGTGGTGCACGGAACCGTCTGGGCCCGGGAGCGAGGCATGACCTTGCCGTACTCCCGCAAGGAAGGGTGAGCATGGGCCGGCTTGTCCGCCTGGTGGCCGGCTGCCTCGCCGCAGCGGGTCTGGCGCTGATCATCCCCGCCTGCGCCGCACGGCCCGCAGTGATTCAACTGGCCAACTATCAGCGCAGCGACGGTGCCATCACCGTCCAGAGCCAGGGCGATTTCGTCGACCCCTACTTCGCGGCCAAGGCGCTCCTGAGCGCCCGCCAACTCGGGCTCGAGACCACCGAAGCCAGCCGCCGCTGGATCGAATGGGCCCTCCCCATGCAGTTGGCGGATGGCCGGTTCGCCCGCTACTGCCTGACGGATGCCGGCGCCAGGGCGTGCAAACCCGCCGATGCGGACGACTCTGCGCTCGCCCTGTGGCTGGAACTGCTGGCGCTCACGGCGGCGGGTCCGCTCCCGCCCCACTGGCAGGACAGCTTCGAGCGGGCCGCCGCCGCGCTGGAACGCTTGCTGGATGCGCCGCTGGGCGTCTATCGGGTGTTCGCGGACGACCCCACCGCGCTGCTCATGGACAACTGCGAGGTCTACACGGCGCTCGGTATCGTGGCTGATCACTTCGAGCGCCTGGGGCAAGCCGACACCGCCCGGACGTGGCGGGATCGGCAAAACCGCCTGGCGGTCGGGATCAACGGACTCTTCTGGCAGCCGGCCTCCGGCAGCTACCGGGTGAGCAATGAAGCGGTGAGCTACCAGGGGTTCTACCCCCTGGCCCTGGCCCAGCTCTACCCCATTCTCCACAACCTGCCAACCGGGTCGGCCGCTTCCCGTGATTTTGGACAGTGGTACCGAGAGCACGCTCGAACCTGGTTCCGCAACGCGGAAACCGACTATCCCTGGGGCCTGGTGGCCCAGGCAGCCCACCAGCGGGGGCAAGGCGCGGGGATCGGCTGCTGGCTGACCCGGGCCCCCCGCTTTCGCCATGGCGAGCGCTGGAACGTACTGGAAGAAGCCATCTTCCAGGCACTCGCCAACCACACCCCCAGGCCGTCCGCCGATGACTGCCCTCAGGACATACGCTGAATGACAAACCGAGGCCAATTGATGAACACTGCTATGCGACGATGGCTCGCCCCCCTGGCCGCGGCACTGTGCCTGCTTGCCCCGCACCGCAGCGCCCTGGCCGCGCCCGCAGACGCGGGGGCCAAATCCAGCCCCGCCTACAGCATGGGTTTGCTGCTGCCCCACGATGCGGACCCGAAACAGCCCGCGCTGACCGCCTGGATCGACGCGGCGGAGGAGGAAGGCATTCCCCTGGCCACCGTTTCGGCCAACGATTTCCTGCGCGAGGTGGGGGGCAAGAACGCCCAGCATTTCGCCGCTCTCATCCTGCCCGACTCCGTGCACCGCGCCGCGCCCGACGCACTGGTTACCGCCCTGGACGCCTACGTGAAGAACGGCGGCAAGCTGATGGTGGTGTATGACGCCGCCACCCTCACCTTCCCCAACAAGGCCTTCGCTCCGGGCAAGTCCCGCCTGTCCGCCCTCGTCGGCGTGGACTACGCGCTCTACGATGAACTCAAGGACAAGACCACGGCGGTCAATGAACTCATCACCAGTGGTCAGTTCATGCACGCGCTACGCGTACCGCCGGGCAAGTATACCTATCCGATGACCAAGGCCGACGGCCCGGCCCCGCCCCAGGCCCATGGCCAGAAACAGGTGCGCCTGCTGGGCTACGCGGAAGAAGCCATCCGTTATCCCCATTTCACCACCCGCGGCCCCTACGCCGGTACGCCCCTGATGCAGGGCGCCGATGGCAGCATCCTGGCGGGCCAGCGCAACCACGGCGCCGGCAAGGTGCTGTACGTGAACGTCCCCCTGGGCTACCTGAAGACCCGTACCGACGGACTGCTGCTACACGGCTTCCTCCAGTACTTCTCGCGGGAAATGCTGCAACTGCCCACCCTGGACAACGTGCCCAACGGCGTGGGCGGGCTGGTGATGAACTGGCACATCGACTCCAACGCCTCCCTGCCGGCGCTGCGCAAGATCAAGGCCACACGCATCTTCGAGCAGGGCCCGTACTCGGTGCACCTCACCGCCGGGCCGGACACCAAGGCCTTCAACGACAGCTTGGGCCTCAACGTGCCAGGCAACCCGGAGACGCAGGAGTGGCTGCGTTTCTTCGCCCAGCGGGGCGACCGGGTGGCCAGCCACGGCGGATGGATCCACGACTACTTCGGCTTCAACCTCTCCGACAACAACCGCAAGGATTTCGAGCCCTTCCTGGTGCGCAACAAGGAGGCCATCGAAGCGGTCACCAAACAGCCCATGACCGAGTACTCCGCCCCCCTGGGCAATCAGCCCCTGTGGGTCACGGAGTGGCTGCGCGCCCACAAGATGAACGCCTACTACTTCACCGGCAACTCCGGCATGGGCGCCACCCGAACCTATCGGGAGGACAAGCGCTCCTTCAGCGACATGTGGGCCTTTCCGGTGATGATCATGGGCGGCAACGCCTCCTTCGAGGAAATGATCAAGGCTGGCGTGCGGGAAACCGATGTCTCCCGCTGGATGCGGGAGCTTTCAGACTACGCCGCCCAGACGGGTTCGATACGGCTGGTCTACTTCCATCCCCCCGGCCTGCTCTTCTTCCCCAACGCCATTGACCAGTGGCTGGACAAGACCGCCGAGTTGAAGAAGCAAGGCAAGTTCCTCTGGTACACCATGACCGAGGTGGGCCAATACCAGAACGAGCGCATGCAGGTGACCTGGTCCATCCGCGCCGAGCCCGCCGGTGAGATCACCATCAGTGCGACCCATCCGCGCAGTCTCGCCAGTCAGGCCTGGCGCCTGCCCACGGGCCGCTTTGGCAGACCGTCGGTGGCCAAGGGCAACGCGGAGGTTTCGAATACCGGCGCCTATTGGCTGGTTCGCGCCAAGGGCGACGCGGAGTTGATCTTCAGGGCCCGGGTTACCGACCGTTAAGCATCCGGAAGCCTGCACGCGCACCCATGATCCACGACGCCCCACGCCTTGGCACGCTCATCCGAAAGCGCCCCGCCAGTTCCCCAGGTATGTCGAATTGAGGCACCCGTCATGACACCCCAGTCCCGTCTGCGGCCCCAGGCCGTTCTGCTAGCCGCCTTGCTGCCGCTCACCACATCCGTTTGCGCCCAGACCACCGCCGCCGACAGTGAATTGCGGGTCAACGGCTACACCCAGGTCGGCGTCAGCCGCGCCTTGCTGTCCGACGGCAATCAGAATTGGAACGACCAGTATCTGCGCGCCCACTGGCAATACGGCGCCACCTTGGGCCTGAATGCGGAAGTGAGCCGCCAGAACCACTTCGGCGACCGGGGGGTGTTCGTCGGTGCCGGCTTCACCCGTGTCTTCGACGAGCGCTGGTACGCGACCGCCGCTGCGGGTACCAGTTCCGGCGGGTTCTTCCTGCCCCGTTTCCGAACAGACGTCTTCCTCCATCGCAAATTGCTGCCCGCCGCCAACCTGGATGCCAGCGTGGGCCTGGGCTATTACCGGGCCAAGGACGGCCACCAGGACAACGTGTTGCACTTGGGTGCCGCCTATTACTTCGAGAACGCGCCCGTGATCGCTGAAGGGGGCTTGCGCTTCAACCGCAGCAACCCCGGCGGTGTGACAGCGAACCGTGCGTTCGGCGCACTGACCCTGGGCCGACACCAGCACAGCCAACTGACGTTGCGCATGGAAGCGGGGCGGGAAGCCTATCAACTGCTGGGGAGCGACAAGACCATCAGCGACTTCTCCAGCAAGGAGGCCTCGGTTAACTGGCGGCACTGGATCACCCGGGATGCCGGCATCTCCCTGCGCGCCGAGCGTTACACCAACCCCAGCTACAACCGCCGCGGCGGCGAATTTGCCGTGTTTGCCGACTACTGACCCCCTGGCCACCTCGAGTCTCACCATGAATCAATGGCCCAAACCCGCCCGGCTGCGGGAGCTTTCTGCCACCAATATCAGCGGCCGCCGCATTGCGCCCCACCGTGCCATCCACCGGCTGGAGTTCCCCGCGCAGCGCTGGTTGAGCGTGCTGCTGCTGCCCGCGGTATTCGATCTGCTTGTCTGGGCCGGACGCGGGCCGCTGGCCGAGGTGTGGGCAAGCATGTTCCAGATGTGGCTCCCATTGCTGGAACTGGGCGGCGAGGTCACCCGCTCCAGCGCCGACGGCGGCTGGCTCGGCCTGGCACTACCGTGGCTCGCCCTGCCCTCCAGGGTGCCAAGCACCCTGGAATGGTGGAGCATCGCGGCAGTCACCGGCATCGCCCTGATCGGCTCCCGCTGGCTCGACGAAGCCTGGCTCCCCGCCCGTTACCTGGTGGTGTTCGTCGCGGTCATCCAGGTCAGCGCACTGGCGTTCTTTGCCACCATCCCCGCAGCCTTCCCGTATTCAGTGCCGGACTACCTCAACAGCCAGTTGGTCGGCGGTTTGTGGATGATGCTGGTCCTGCCATGGGTGCACGGGCTCATCTACTACGTCTTTGGCTTCGCCCTGTGGCAGAAGGCGGCGCTGACCACCTTGTCCCTGGCCTTTCTGGCCGCTGCCGTACCATTCCAGGCCTTGAGCCACGCGCTGCTGCTGGTGGAGTTTTCGCTGCTGCTCCTGCCCGTTCTCTACCTGGTGTTCGGCATTCTCCCCCTCATGCTGGGGTGCGTCGGACTCTATGGCTGGGCCATGAGCTGGCGCCGGAGCGACGACGAAGCCGGCAGCGACTGAACCGGTTCGCCCCGCCAGAATTTGAAAGCAAGAACAGAGGTGCGCAGCGGTTCAACACGTCCTAAAGTGCGGCCATCACCCCCCACTTGAGGAAATGCCCATGACTCCAGGTGCCCATGCGCTGGCCATCCAGGCGGACCCCCGCTGGGCAGCGGTGCTGGCGCGGGATGCCCGAGCGGACGGCGCATTCTGCTACGCAGTCCGCACCACGGGGGTGTACTGCCGCCCCTCCTGCGGGGCACGCACCCCCTTGCCCGACAACGTGGAGTTCCACCCCACCGCTGCTGCTGCCCAAGCTGCGGGTTTCAGGCCCTGCCGCCGCTGCCGCCCCGATCTGCCTCCGCTCGCCCAGCGCCAGGGAGAACTCGTGGGCCGCCTCTGCCAGCTCATCGAATCTGCCGAGACACCGCCAGATCTGGCCACCCTCGCCGCCCACGCAGGCCTCAGCCCGCACCACACCCACCGTATCTTTAAAGCCCACACCGGCCTGACGCCGAAGGCCTATGCCTCGGCGCTCCGTGCCCGGCGCTTGCAGTCCGCGCTGCCCGGGAGCACCCGTGTGGTGGACGCGGTACTCGACGCCGGCTATGGGTCAACGGCACCCCTCTATGGCACGCGGGAACAAGGCCTGGGCATGACGCCCGGCACCTTCCGCCGGGGCGGCAGAGGCGAACATATCCGATTCGCCACCGGGCGCTGCTCGCTTGGCTGGCTCCTGGTTGGGGCCACTGCCCGGGGCATCTGCACCATACTGCTCGGCGACGACACGGATGCCCTGAATACCGAGTTGCACGCCCGATTTCCCCACGCCACCCTGAGCGCGGCCGGCTCCGACTTTAGCGCATGGGTTTCCCAGGTGATCACGTTAGTGGAACACCCGGAATGCGGGTTGCAACTTCCCCTCGACCTGCGAGGCACGTTATTCCAGCAACGGGTGTGGCACGCGCTATGCGCGGTCCCCCCGGGCGAGCGCATTAGCTACACCGAACTCGCCAAACGGGTGGGTCGCCCCGGGTCGGTACGGGCCATCGCCAATGCCTGCGCCGCAAACCGGCTGGCCGTCGCCGTGCCCTGCCACCGGGCCGTCCGTCAGGACGGCGGCCTCGCCGGCTATCGCTGGGGCCTGGCTCGAAAGAAGGCACTCCTCGAACGGGAAGCCTGGTCGTTGGAGACAGCGGCTGAAACGAAAGAAGCACGGTACCCCACAAAAGTGGCGCCGCACGCTGCCACGCTGGAGGAGACGACCGACAGCAAGGGAAACACGGAGGGAAGAAACGAAAAAGCCCGCTGAAACAGCGGGCTTTCGGAATTCCTGGCGGAGAGAGAGGGATTCGAACCCTCGGTACGGTGATAAGCCGTACACACGCTTTCCAGGCGTGCACCTTCAACCACTCGGTCATCTCTCCTGAGCTTCGCGGTCAGGGCTTGCCGTCCGCGAAGCTCAGCATTATAGGCCACTGAAACGCCTTTCGCCAAGTATCGCCGCGCTCAAGTGTCACGGGCCCGGAGTGGGTGAGCGAACCCGGGCGAGCAGGTAATCGATTTCCGGGCCCGGTGCTGGCGTCAGCAAGCTCACCACGATATTGGCCATGAACCCGAGAGGCACCCCGAAGACGCCTGCCGAAATGGGCTGGATGTCCCAGATGATCGCTTCGCTGAGCGGTACGCTCACCTGGAACACGGAACGCAGCCACGGCTGGGTAAGACACATGTAGCCAAACGTCACCCCCAGCCCTACCAGCATCCCCGCCGCTGCACCCCACTTGTTAGCCCGGCGCCAGAAGATCCCGCATACCAGCGCGGGAAAGAAACCGGCAGCGGCAAGCGAAAAAGCCGCGGAAACCAGAAACAGGATGTCCGCGGGTTTCTGCGTGGCCATCCAGGCTGCGCACAGAGCCACCACCACCAGCAACATCTTTGAAATCACGACACGGCGCTGGGTGGTGGCCTGGGGATCGACCATCTTGTAATAAAAGTCGTGGGAGAGCGCACTCGCAATGGTGAGCAACAGGCCATCGGCGGTGGACAACGCAGCGGCCAAACCGCCCGCGGCAATGAGGCCGGAGATGACGTAAGGTAGCCCCACCATCTCGGGCGTAGCCAGGACGACGATGTCACCGTCGATGGCCATTTCACCCAGTTGAAGGATGCCGTCCCCGTTAACGTCGGTCACTGAGAGCAGGCTGCGGTCTACTGCCGACCATTTGGCAATCCACTCGGGAAGACGGGAGATATCCTGCCCGACCAGATTGCTGAAAACTTCATATTTCACCAGTACCGCAAAGGCTGGCGCGGTGATGTAGAGCAGGAAGATGAACAGCGCCGACCACACGACCGACTCCCGCGCCTCGCGAACACTGGGCGTGGTGTAGTACCGCGTGAGGATATGGGGGAGCGCTGCGGTACCCACCATCAGGCAGAACACCAGCGCGAGGAAATTCTTGCGCGCCGCGCCCTGCTCGGCTTCGTCCCGACCGGGGAACGGCTCGGCATGGGGCGGCATACCGGCAAGGGGCCGGGAACGGGCCTCCGCTGCAGTCATGGCGCGGGTCCAGGCGGCCCGGGCGGCGGCCTCGTCCTTGGGCAAACTGGCCAATGCACGCTCTGCCCGGTGAATCTGGGCGGCAGGCGCCCCTCCGTTCTTGAGGCGCTCAACCTGCTGGACTGCGGCTGCCCGTTCGGCCGACAGCGATCCGCGGACGTCCCTGAGCTTGGCCTCGTAATCCGCAGCCCGCCCCCGAAACACGTCCTGAACTTCGTGTTCCCTGGGGTCGGCCACCAATTGCCGCTCCCGCTCCGAAACTTTTTCGAGCACCGAGCCATACACGATCTGCGGGAGCGGCACATGGGTGTGCTTGGCCGCCAGCCACACCACGGGAATCATGTATGCAACGATGAGAATGATGTACTGGGCTACCTGGGTCCAGGTGACCGCACGCATGCCACCAAGGAACGAGCAGACCAAAATGCCTCCAAGCCCAAGGAAAATCCCGAGCTCGAAGGAAACACCGGTGAGACGGGTGGTGATGAGGCCCACGCCATAGATCTGCGCCACCACATAGGTAAACGAGCACAGCACGGTGGCCACCACCCCCAGCAGGCGAGGCAGACTCCCCCCGTAGCGGGCACCGAGAAAATCAGGAATGGTGAACTCGCCGAAGCGCCGCAGATACGGGGCCAACAGCAATGCCACCAGGCAATAGCCCCCGGTCCAGCCCATCACGAAAGCCAGGCCCGCATAGCCGGAAAGGTACAAGGTGCCGGCCAGGCCGATGAAGGAGGCGGCGCTCATCCAATCGGCGCCAATGGCCATGCCGTTATAGACGGCGGGAACCCGGCGCCCGGCGACGTAGTATTCCGCGAGATCCGAGGTGCGGCTCAGGATGCCAATGGCGGCGTACAGCGCCACCGTGGCCAGGAGAAAGGAATAGCCGATCCAGCGCTTGGATAACCCCACCTGCTCCAGCGAGGTCAAGAGCGTCAGAAAGAGGATGAACCCAACCGTGTACCAGCCATACACCCGCCGCAGGTGCCGAGCGAAAGCTTGCTGGGAAATCGCGGAGAACATTCAGGCAGCCACCGCCGGGGTGGCGCCGCCTGCAAAGTAGCTGTCAAGCTCACCGTGCATGCCTTGACCGGATATGTCTGCCATGTGCCCCCCTCTGGATGCGAAGGAGTGTGCCACAAACGCGGCCGGTCAAGATGCCGGGTGTGCGCCCGGCAACCGGCCCGGACGCACAGGCGAGCACCTCAGATGCGGTAGTCGAGCTGTAAGCGCTGCTGCAGCTTTTTGGCTTGCTTGAAGGCCTCTTTCAGCACGTGGCGATCCAGCTCGTTCAGCTGGTCGGGATTCACCCGGTTCGGAGAACCCTCCTCCGAACTGGCTTCCAATGCGTGCTGATGCTTCAGGCGCAGTTCCTGGATGAAGTAGAAACCTTCGATGACCGCATGGATGTCCTCTTTGCCGAGGCGCATCTTTTCCGCAACCGCGCGCAGCCGCTGCACCGTCCCGGTATGGCCGACTCCACTGGCCAGTGCAAAAATTCGTGCTGCATCAACGAACAAGCGTGACCCCATGAGTTTGAGGTCGATGGTGTGGGGAAACTCCTTGGAATCATCGTAGACGAAATCCCGGATGATCCCGATGGGTGGCGAGAACTGCAGGGCGTTGGCCGCCATCATCCTCAGGAACAGGTTGGCGGACCCCGTCAGCGTCAGCAGCCAGTCCCGCAACTTGTCGGCAAGCTCCTCGGCGCCATAGAGGGCCCGGAAATCGAAGAAGATGGAGGCATTGAGCAAGGCTTCTGGTTTGGGCTCGTAAATCCAGGTGGAGAACTGGGAGCGCCACTCCTCCAGAGAGAGACACCATTCCGGATTGCTGGCCATGATGTTGCCCTTGCACAAGGGGAACCCGCATTCATCCAGCTTCTGGTTGACCGCCAGCGCAAAGGGCAGGAAGCGCTCGCGTACTGCAGCAGCCTCTCCCGAAGGGCAGTCGAAGATGATCCCATTATCCTGATCGGTGCTGAAGGTTTGCTCGAAGCGCCCTTCCGAGCCGAGGGAGATCCAGCACCAGGGCACGTCCGGCAGATCGAATTCCCGCTCGGTGAGTTCAATCAGGCGAAGCGTGAGCAGATCATTGAGGGTGGAGATGAAATGCGTCAGCCACTCTGCCCCCACCCCCTGCCCCAGCATGGTGTCGGAGAGGCGGCGGATGGATTTGGCCACCCCTTGTAGCTGGCGCACATCTTCCGCCTCGCGGATCTCGATGCTCACCTCCTTCACCCCCGCCCGCTGAATGGCGTAGAGGTCATTCTGCGACACGATGCCCATCAGCCGGCCGCTGTGATCAGTGACGACCAGATGGCGGACATTGCGCCGGGACATCATCACCGCTGCCTGATACCCCGTGCTTTGGGGCCGCATGGTGATCAGGTTCCAGGTCATGACCGAATCCACCGGCTGTTCCAGGGGCACCTCCTTCAGCGACACCCGGCGCAGCAGATCCTGCAGGGTGAAAATGCCGCGGGGCCGTTCGGTCGCCTCGTCGATGACGATGATGGCCCCGATACGGTTGCTGTCCATTGCCTCCAGCACCTTGCGCAAGGGGGTGCCCATGGGCACGGTGACCGGCCGGCGCCGGATCATGGCGCCAAGCGGACTGTAAAGGGTGGATTCTTCCTGCTCGCCGAACGACTCGAACTGCTCTTCCAACACGATATAGGGCCTCAATATTTAACGCGGGCGTAGTAACTCTTTTCGGACGCCTCCCGGGCCTCGCGCAGGGTGCGGATGCCTTTTTCCGCCAGGAGCGGCAGCATCTTCAGGAACACCTCCCCGGTGACGATGGAATCGCCCACGGCGTTGTGCCGACCGATGATGTTGACCCCCAGCCGCTCGGCAATCGCCTCTAGGCGGTGGGACTCCTGATTGGGATGGATGACGGCGGAAAGCAGCAGTGTATCGAGCAGTGGCTGCGTGAACTTGATTCCCGTCACATCTTCCTTCATCTGCAGGAAGCGCATGTCGAAGGCCGCGTTGTGCGCCACCAGCACAGTGTCGGAACAGAAGGCGTGAAAAGCCGGCAGCACCTTGTGGATGGTGGGCTGGTTTTCCAGCATTTCGGCCGTGATGCCGTGGATATGCGCCGATTCCGGGTCCAGTGGCCGACGCGGGTCGACCAGCTGGTCGAACACTTCCTGCCGCAGCAACTTGCCGTTGACGATGCGAGCGCCACCGATCTGGATGATCTCATCCCCTTCGGACGGACGCAGCCCGGTGGTTTCCGTGTCAAAGACGGTAAAGGTCAGCTCGGAGAGCAGACGGTCATCCAGCTCGTGACTGCTCTCCTGCGTGCGGAAGAGGTCGAAATCGTAGTACTCCGGCCGGCTGTCACCCCGCAGGTAGGTTTCTGCCGCCAGACTCTCCTGAGGCGAAGCGGAAGGCAGCAGCAGACGGAAGAACTGCCTGTGGGAAACCTTTTCCCGCTGCGCCCAGATCTCGCCGCCGTGGCGGTCGATCACATCGCGGAGGGTGAGCGGGCTGGTTTCCGCACCGATGTTCATGGACTCCAGCTCCCAGTTCATCAGGGTTTCGGTGCTAACCATGGTGCCGGTCCAGATCAAATCCAGATGGACGAGGCGCCCCGCAGGCTGCATGCGGAAGCGTACTTCGCGCACTTCCAGGTCATCCTTCAGGCGCCAGGCAAGGTAGGCCAGCCCCTGAATGAGCGAGAAGCTGTCCACCTTGACCCAGGCATCGGGGTCCAGCTCTTCGAGTTTGGTGGGCAGGCTCATCAGGCTCTCAATGCGCCGCTGCGCCGCCGCCACCAGATCTGTGCCGAGCATTTCCTCCAGCGGCCAGCGCGCCTTGAGCGCCCCCGCAAACTCGTTGGAGGTGTTATCCAGCCGCTGACTCATGATGCGCACTTCGTCGCTGATCACGCGTACAAAGCGATCCCGGTCCTCGCCCTCCATATCCGGGTAGTCCAGCAGGGTTTCCACGGCCGCCCGCACGTTGGCCAGAGAAGCACGGCTGCCCTCCGTGAGGGTCTGCAGGATTTCGTCCCGATTGGACTCCGTCTCGAAACTGCGGGTGATGTTGTCCAGAGTCAGCACATAGCCGGTGACGACCCGCTCGGGCGCCTCTCCTTCGCTCCCGGTCACGGCCCCCATTACAGGCGCCATGTTCACGCGGATCAGCTGGCCGGCGCGGGTGGTGGTCACAAAGTTCGCCACCGGCTGTGCCCCCTCCCGACGCAACCGGTGCTGGATGCTCTCCAGCGCGTGGGAAATCAGATTGCGTTCGAAGAGCGTATAAATCGAGCGGCCCAGACCGATCAGCTCCCCCCCGCCCGCCGCCGTGGGCGTATCGGACAGCGCCTTGAACTGCAGCCGGGCTCGGCTGTTGTAGAGCAGGATGCGGCCATCCAGGTTGCACACCACCACCGCCTGGGCCAGTTCCGACATGAGGGCCGCCAGGCGGTTCTTTTCCTCCTCGACGGAGGCCTTGGCCCTGGCCACCTGGGCATCGACGTCGTCCATCAACTCATCCCTCTGCTGGGCCAGGTCGTTGGCCGCCTTGGCCAGGGCCTGCACCTCGGGGGCACCGTCGAGGGCCACGCGGAAATTGCGGTTGGCGCCCAGCATGAGGCGCAGGGTCTCGGCCATGCGCAGCAGCCCCTGCACGTACTGCTGGAAGAGCTTGTGCAGGACGCCGACGCCGAGGATGAAGCCGAAGACCGTCATCAGCGTTCCCACGGGCAGGCGGGAAAGGAGCAGGTTGGTGAGCAGGGTGCGCTCGGCGTCCTTCATGTCCAGCCAGACCAGCAAGGACGTGACCACGAAGGGGCCGGTCATGAGCAGGCCGAGGACGACGACGGCCAGGTAGAAGCGGTGCTTGGCTTTCATTGTTATGCCTCCCGGGTCGCAGTATCGCCCTCACGCCATGCCGAGCATGCCCTTCACCTTGGCCACCAGGTCCTTGGTGGAAAATGGCTTGGTGACGTAGGCATCGGCGCCCAGGGCGAGGCCCTTGGCGACCTCGGTATCCCGGCCCTTGGCGGTGAGCATGACGATGAGCAGGCCGCCGTTGGCGGCGTCGGAGCGCAGGATCTCGCAGACCTCGAAGCCGGATTTCTTCGGCATCATCACGTCCAGCAGCAGCAGGTCCGGGCGGAAGGACGCCACCTTGGCCAGGGCTTCCTCCCCGTCGGCGGCCACCGCCACCTCGAAGCCTTCCCGCTTCATGAGGAATTCGAGGGATATGACGATGTTGGGCTCGTCGTCAGCAATCAGTATCTTGTAGGCCATCTTTGTCTCCCTAGTTATCGTTACGTGCCGGCAGCGGCACGGTGAAGATGAAACGGGCGCCCCGGCCAGGTTCGCTTTCCGCCCACAACCGGCCGCCGAAGTACTCGACGATCTGCCGGCTGATGGGCAGCCCGAGGCCGGTGCCCTGAGGCTTGTCGGTCAGGGTGTTGCCCCCCTGCCGGAATTTCTCGAAAACCACTTCGCATTCCTCGGCGGTCAGCCCGGGGCCGTTGTCGGCCACCGACACCCGGACTTCCCCGGCGTCGGCGCGGACCGCCACGTCCACCCTGCCCGTCCCCGCCGGCACGAACTTCACAGCGTTGGACAGCAGGTTGATCATCACCTGCATGAGGCGGTCCCGGTCGGCTTGCACCACCGCCCGCGCCGCCGGCAGATCGACCTGCAGGGCGACCCCCTTGTCCCGGAACAAGGGCCCCACCGATTCCGCCGATTCGCGGACCACCTCCAGGATATCCACGTCCCCGGTCACCCATTCGGCCCGCCCGGATTCCAGCTTGGCCATGTCGAGGATCTGGTTGATGAGCCGCGTAAGGCGCTCCGCCTCCCCGACGATGATACCGAGAAAACGCTTGCGGTCGGCCAGGTCGGTGCGCGGATCCTCGCACAGCATCTCCGACAGGGCGCGGATCGAGGTCAGCGGCGTGCGCAGTTCGTGGGTCACCGTCGAGATGAAATCGTCCTTCATGCGGTCCAGTTCCCTCAGGCGCTCGTTGGCCGCCCGCAGTTCCGCCGTGGCCGCCTCCAGCTCCCGGGACTGGCGCTCCAGTTCCCGGCTGTAGGCCCGCACCTGGGACGCCTCGTCCAGGATGTCGAGCACCTCCTCCAGACCCAGGGCCTCCTCCTGCACCACCGAAGCCACCATCACCCGGGCGCTGGCCGAGCCGATGGCCCCCGCCAGCTCGGTCTCGGCGAAATGGACGAATTCGGCGTCCGCCGGCAGCTGCCGCCACTCCGCCACGCCCCGGGAAGCGGCAAGGGCCGCCAGCTGCTGGCGCGTGCGCCCCGGCCCGAGAAACCGCTCGAGCAGCCCGACCAGCTCGTCGGCGGAGGCGCTTCCCCGCCACAGGCGGGCGCCCGGGCCGCCGCCCCGGCGGCGGAAGACATCCACGAAGCGCTGGGCCTGGGTAAGCTCCATGGGATCGGGGCTGGAAGCCAGGGACACACCGACGTAAAGCCCCAGGTTCACGAACATGCTCCAGAACAGGCAGTGGGATATCTCGTCCAGGCCGGCCAGGCCGAAAAGCGCCTGGGCCTTGAGCCAGGAAATGCCGAAGAGCCCCGCCTCGACGAACTCCTTGTCGATCCAACCCGACTTGGCGAAGGACGGCAGGAGCAGCGTATACATCCAGACGGCGAAGCCCCCCACCAGCCCGGCGATGGCCCCCCGGCGGCTACCCTGGCGCCAGTACATGCCGCCGAACACCGCCGGCGCGAACTGGGCCACGGCGGAAAAGGAGATGAGGCCGATGCCCACCAGGGCGTAGGCCTCTCCGGCGGCGCGGAAATACACGTAACCCAGGCCCAGGATGCCGGCGATGGCCCAGCGGCGGATGCCGATGACCAGGCCCGACAGATCCTTGCGGGCGGTAACGTTGAACGCCCGCGAACGCAACAACCAGGGCATGACCAGGTCGTTGCAGACCATGGTGGACAAGGCGATGGTCTCGACGATGACCATCCCCGTGGCCGCCGAGAGGCCGCCGATGAAGGCGAAGATGGCCAGCCCGTGGCCCTCTTCGGCCAGCGGCAGGGTGAGGACGAAGGTGTCGGCGTTGTAGCCCCGGTCGCTGAAATGCAGCAATCCGCCCACTGCCACGGGCAGGACGAAGATGTTGATGAGCAGCAGGTAAAGGGGGAAGAGCCAGATGGCCCGGCGCAGATGGCTCTCGTCAACGTTCTCCACCACGGCGATCTGGAACTGGCGCGGCAAGAGGATGATGGCCAGCCCGGAAAGGATGACCAGCGCCGCCCAGTTGCCGCCCTTGGCTGAATCCAGCGCGAGGAGCCGGGCCGTCTCGGGGGACTCGGCGGCCCGGCGGAAGAGATCGCCAAAGCCGTCGAAAACGGAATAGGTGACGAACAGCCCCACCGCCAGGAAGGCCGCCAGCTTCACCACCGATTCGAAGGCGATGGCCGCCACCATGCCTTCGTGCCGCTCGGTGGCATCCAGGTGGCGGGTGCCGAAAAGAATGGTGAACACGGCCAGGATGGCGGCGATGGCGAGGGCTGAATCCTGCCACCAGGGGCCCAGGGCGCCGGGGGGCTGCTCAAAGAGGATGGCAAAGCTGGCCGACACCGCCTTCAGTTGCAGGGCGATGTAAGGCACGATGCCGATCACGGCGATGACCGTCACCAGCCCGGCCAGGCGCTGGCTCTTGCCGTAGCGGGAGGCGATGAAGTCGGCGATGGAGGTGATGCGCTGTTCCTTGCTGATGCGGATCATCTTGGCGATGGCGCCGCCGAAGAGCAGCATCAGGGTGGGCCCGATATAGATGGTGAGGAAGGATAGCCCGCCGGAAGTGGCCCGCCCGACGCTTCCGTAGAAGGTCCAAGACGTGCAATACACCGCCAGGGAAAGGGCATAGAGGTTGGCGCTGAGGATGGAGCGGCCGGCGTCGGCCCGGGCGTCGCCGAAACGGGCCACGGCGAAGAGCAGGCCCATGTAGCCCATCGCCACGAATGCCGCCAGCCAGGAAGTGGGCATGTCAGTTGCCCCCGCCCTCGGTGAGCCAGGCCGCCAGCCCGATGAGGGCTGCCCAGATGCCGAAGAGATAGATGAACACCGCCGGCACCCCGCCGATGTCGCCGGCGGGAACGACGACCAGCGGGTAACTCAGCAACGCCGTCCCCAGCAACCCGAGGGCAGTCAGGCGTTGGCGCAACGGACTGGCTCGTCTCACGTCACCCCTCTCACAATAAAAACGGCCGACACGCCATGCGTGCCGGCCGTCCCCTTGTGGCTTTCTGGCCACTGGCGGTCACCATGCAGGCGACCATCTTGTCTCCTCCTTGCCTTCTATTCCTACAGGCCGGCGGGGCAAGTCCGCCGGCCCTGCGTCACAACCTGGCCCTCAGACGGAGTTCTTGAGCTGCTCGAGGATGGCCGGGTTTTCCAGGGTCGAGGTGTCCTGGGTCAGTTCCTCGCCCTTGGCCAGGCCGCGCAGCAGGCGCCGCATGATCTTGCCCGAACGGGTCTTGGGCAGGTTGTCGCCGAAGCGGATGTCCTTGGGCTTGGCGATGGGGCCGATTTCCTTGCCCACCCAGTCCTGCAGCTCCTTGACGATCTTCTTGGCGGCTTCGGCGTCGGTGGGACGCTGACCCTTGAGCACCACGAAGGCGACGATGGCCTCGCCGGTCAGGTCGTCCGGACGGCCGACCACGGCGGCTTCCGCCACCATCGGGTTGGCGACGAGGGCCGATTCGATTTCCATGGTGCCCATGCGGTGGCCGGAAACGTTCAGCACGTCGTCGATACGGCCGGTGATGGTGAAGTAGCCCGTCTCGGCGTCGCGGATGGCGCCGTCGCCCGCCAGGTAGTACTTGCCCTGGAAATCGGCAGGGTAGTAGGACTTGACGAAGCGCTCGGGATCGCCCCAGATGGTGCGGATCAT
>JRYG01000318.1_pt1 | contig 36744 bp, 33 predicted proteins | sample 235341 | NCBI WGS metagenome assembly JRYG01 (sample SAMN03074218, study PRJNA261478) | activated sludge metagenome | biome: Wastewater Treatment Plant; feature: Wastewater; material: Activated sludge; isolation source: activated biomass of a wastewater treatment plant treating hydrocarbon... ...
GGCCTATCCCCGCGTGCGCGGGGGAGCCGGGATTACTATCGGGGCTGGAGCATTCATCGCGGGCCTATCCCCGCGTGCGCGGGGGAGCCGCCGCGGCGTCTGATCGCGCGAGGGCGCAGTCGGGCCTATCCCCGCGTGCGCGGGGGAGCCGGTTCCAGCGGCTCATCAAGCCCGTCCAACGGGGGCCTATCCCCGCGTGCGCGGGGGAGCCAACGACATCGAGTGGGAATATGGGTACGGGACGGGCCTATCCCCGCGTGCGCGGGGGAGCCATCATGATCCCCGCGGCGATTGTTGATTTCGCGGGCCTATCCCCGCGTGCGCGGGGGAGCCGGTGAGCGATACAGCCATTGCCGCCGATGCCAGGGCCTATCCCCGCGTGCGCGGGGGAGCCGACGCTTTGGTGATCGAGCGCAGATACTTGAAGGGCCTATCCCCGCGTGCGCGGGGGAGCCATTAGGGGTTGCCATGCCCACCCGTCAAAGTTGGGCCTATCCCCGCGTGCGCGGGGGAGCCCATGAGGACACAGGCATGGGACTAACGTTCAAGGGCCTATCCCCGCGTGCGCGGGGGAGCCCAGTGCGCAGAGGTCATGATCGCCCACGACGAGGGCCTATCCCCGCGTGCGCGGGGGAGCCGCGATACGGGCCATGCCCTCTTCGGCCTCAACGGGCCTATCCCCGCGTGCGCGGGGGAGCCATCCGGTGCGCGTCATTGGTCGCGTCCTCCTAGGGCCTATCCCCGCGTGCGCGGGGGAGCCGGCCGAGATGTAGAACACATTGGAGCCGGCCGGGGCCTATCCCCGCGTGCGCGGGGGAGCCTCGGTGCGCACCTCGTTGTGGACGCTCGCCTGGGGCCTATCCCCGCGTGCGCGGGGGAGCCAGCCGGCGATCGGCGGCCAGCAGATCGCCGAAGGGCCTATCCCCGCGTGCGCGGGGGAGCCCGCATCACGGAATTAGAGGTCGAACTGGAGAAGGGCCTATCCCCGCGTGCGCGGGGGAGCCTCTTGGAGCCAAGGCCATAACTCCAAGAGGAAAACACACAAATCCATCCTTCCGGATTATTAAAGAGCGCGGCCTTACCGTCGAACGCGGGCAACCCACATGCCGTCCATCTCGACCAGTTCCCTTGGCGGTTCGCCCAGGTGGGCGAGGCCGACGCCGCCAGTGAGATTATTGTCGCGCCAGACCATGACGACACTGCCGCGTCGTTCGGCGTCGTGCCACTCGGTGAGTACATTCCAAGTTCGCTCCCGCACGCCCTTGCTCATGCGCGGCGAGACGTAGATGGTCGGGGCAACTTCCAGCATCACCGATGCGAGAAAGCCGCGAAAACGGTCGGCGACGTCACGCGTCACTATTACTGCCAGCGGCATCGGTTTCCTCCATGCGCAAGACAGACTTGATGCTGTCGATCATCGACGGAATTACGGACTGCTTGCGGAACACCGTGGCGGCCTCACGTCGCACCAGGCGGTCGATAGAGTCGGGCGCGCCGTCAAGCGCCTTCCGTGCCGCGGCGAAAGCGATAGGCAGCGTGATCGCATCGCGGAACAGGTCCGCGATGTCGAGGACGAAAGACTGCCCCGAGTCTTCGTGGATGAAGCCGAGCTGCGGAATCGCGGCGAGCGATTGCACGGCGATGGCGGCAGCGGCCTGCACCGCCGTGGCTGCGTGGTTGATGGCCTGATTGGCTTCGTCGGCCGATTCGGGGTCGGCGCGGTCGTAGTGGCGGCCGTTCCACGGGATGCGGTAGCGCTCGGCAGTCAGCCGGTAGAGCGTTTTTACGCGCGAACCTTCGATGCCGCGCAGTGTGTCGAGATCGCGGTGCGGCAGGATTTCGCCCAGGCGCAGGGCGTACATGCGGCGGGCCACGGCGATGCGCCGGCGCGGGTTCCCCCACAATTCCGCTTGGCGGCGCGCGACGTCCGAGCGGTCGGGCAGCAGCGGCGGCGCCGTGTAGCTGCGCACGCCGTCCACGCCGACGGCGGCCATCAGCGTGCCGTGGCGGGCAAGCAGGCGCAGCGCGTCGTGGGTGACGCTGCTGCCGGGGCCGAGCAGGATCATCGATACAGCCTGGTGCGGGATCTGGTCGACGTAGGGCGTGAGGCTGTCCTTGCCGGCCACGAAGTGCAGGCAGCCGTCGATCACGCACAACTCGCCGCGCTCCAGCCACAGCAGGCCGTGGCGGTCCGTGTGCGGGATGCGCGCGGTCTCCAGCCCAAGACGGCCTTTCAGCATGAGGCGGGCGGGCGCAGGAGCAGCATGCCGAAACCGAAGGCGCGATGGCGGCCGACGCCGCGCGCGAGCAAGGCGGCGAAGCCGGTCGGGTCGCGCACTGTAAGCTCGCCGGAAAACAGTGCGTCGGGGCCGGCCACGCGCTGCGCCGGGCGCCTGCCCGCGGCGGCGCTGCCCTTGCGCAGGCTGGCGGTGAGCTTGAAGCCGTCGAGCTGCGCGCGATCCACTTTGGCCGCCTCGCCGCGTGCCAATTCGCGCGCCATCCATTCGGCGTACACAGCCTCACGCGACAGCTCCGCGTCCGGTACGCCCCGCTTGTCGATCTCGGCCAGGAAAACGTCGCGTTCGCGCCCCTCGTGGGTCCGTAGCACCGGGCGTACCCGCAGCTCGAAGCCGAGGCGCCGACCCGCGGCCCAGTCGGTCGGAAAACTGCGCGTGGCAAAGCGCTCCAGGCCCAGCGCGGCGTGCACGTCGGGCGCGGCGGTCTGGGCGGCCAGTTGCAGGCTGTCAGCGTCGTGCGCGGTATAGGCAAGCAGGCCGCGCGCGTCGCCGAAATGCCGGAAGGGCTTGGGTGCGGCCTCGCCGAAGGCCGCTGCGAGCAACGTGTGCAGCGCGTAGCCAAGGTCGTCGCCACCGGCCGTCAGGCCAAAGCGCGTGGCCCAGGCGGCGAGTCGGCGCGGGTCTGGGTGGCATTGCAGTAGGGTCAGGCTCATGCACACGCCTCCCGCTGCAGGCTACCTTCGCACACCGGGCGCCAGCCGCCATGCACGCCGCTGGTCCAATTGCGCTCGTCGCAAAGGTCGACGCGGCGACTGCCGGGTAGTTCGCCTTCGCCGGCCGGCCAGAGCACGCGCGGGCGAGCGTTGGCGGCCAGCGGCGCAGCGTCTCTCAGTGCGGTGAGCACGTTCGGCGCATCGATCCAGCCTGCGAACAGGGGCGCGGCAGGCAGGCAGGGCTTGCGGCCGAGGAAGAGTGGGCGCGCCGGGCGTCGCAGGGCGTCGGCGACGGTGTCCAGCGAGGGCGCTTCGTCGGCGGGTTCGAGGCGCAGTGCGACCAGCACGGCGGCGTCGGCGTGGTGGTCGCGGTAACGCAGGTGCTGGCCCTTGTAAGTGCCCTCTCCGCCTGCGCGACCCTCGGGCTGGCCGCTTGTCGTCCAGCCGCGATCGTCGCGCCCCAATTCGGCGGTCTGGAAATCGGTGAAACGCGAACCGGCACGGTCCAGCCGCGCGCCAAAAACCAGCCGCGCCTGCAGCCGGTCGTGCGCGGCGGCGTCTTCGCGCCGCCAGCCCAGCGCGTTGGCGATCAGCCCAGTCAACATAGACTGCGCCGGGAAGTCGCGGATCACGCCGAGGTTGTCGATGGTCTCGCCGCCGAAGGCCATCAGCGGGCCTTCGAGGCGTAGCAACAAGTGCCGGGCCATCTCAGCACGCGCCGTCGCGGACGATCTGCGCGACCCACTCGCCCAGTTGCGTGAGCGTCGCGCGTTCGGCGGCGGGCACCGAAACCTCGTCCAGCGACAGGAAGCGGCGCGCGGTGGGCATGCCGTAGGCCGCGTCGAACGCGGCGATTTCAGCGGCCAGCTTGCCGGCGGCACGGGCGCGGATGGGTGCATCGCCTTTGAGCGGCAGCGGGTCGTGGAAGGCCGCGGCGAGGCTGCGCGGCTGCCAGTCGCCGGCTTCGACCAGCACGAACTTGGCCCAGTCGTATGGCGCGGTTGAACCCCGCTTGGCACCGGGGCTCACGGTCGCGATCAGGTGCAGCAGGTGCTGCGTGACCTTGCCGGCCAGTTCGCGCTTGTCGGAGTCGATCGCGAAGACTTCCTGCGCGTTCACGCCTTCCAGGTTGGCGACGAGTTGCGGCACGTCGACGACCACATAGCCGTAGTACAAGCCGGAGGCGAGTTCGGTGTCGAAGATGCCGGCCGAGCCGGCGCCGTCCTCCTCCTGGGCGAAGTCGTCGACGACGGTGAAATAGTCGTTCTCGACCTGCGCTTCGTGCACGGTGAAGGCGTGGGCCACCGACACCGAGGCGTCGCGGTTGGCGAGCGCGTCGGAAGTGACCATGCGGCCGAACAGCGCAGATTCGAGGCCGCTGCCGAGTTTCATGGTCTCGATGTTCTTTTTCTCGTCCTTGAGGAACTTCGCGATCTCGGTCTTGAGCGCGGCGGGCTCGGCGAAGTCGCGCGCGATATCGCGACAACGACGGGTCAGGTAGGCGATCTCTTCGTTGCCGAACAGAACCGCCTGGCCGGTCTGAAGCGCCTTGGCGCCCTCCTTCTTCTTGTCGGCTTTGTCGCCGAACAGTGCTTCAAGCAGTGCTTCGGCGGTGGCGAAGGCGCGCGCTTCATCGACCCCTTGCTCGACCAGGCGCTGGCGGATCAGCTCGGCGACGTAGCGCGTGCGTGTGGCCATCGGCTGGCCCAGCTTGGCCAGCGCGAAGGCATCGTCGGCGACACGCCAGTGGCGCTTGAGACACTGCGACGAAATGCGCGTGCGGATGGCGCCGCCATACGGCAGGCGCTTGGCGAGGCCGGCGTCATCGCGGTTGAGCAGGGCGGCCGGGTAGGTGTGCAGGGTGTGGATCTGGATGAAGCGCGGGAGGCTCATGGTGGTGTCCTGTACGAGTTCGATTGGGTGGATTCGGTTCAGCGATGGGTGGCCGAGTAGTAGTTGCCAGCCACGCGCAGGCGCAGCGTCTCGGCGCGTGTTTCGTCGCGGTCGGTGGCGAGGATCAGCGCACCGAACTCAAGCCAGTTGGGCGCGACGCCGCGGCTTGCCATCAGGCGCAGCAGGCGCGGCACCTGCTGGCGGAAAGCGTCGCCACGCGCGGTCAGCAGGCGGGTGATGCGGCTCTCCGATACTTCGGCGCGGGCGAGTTGGGTGCCGAGCCGCGCGGAAGCGTCGTGCCCAGCCAGCGCCATGCCGTGCGCCAGCAGCGCCCAGCGCTGCCAGGTTTCCGGCAGCCAGTCGTCGGGAGCGATGTCGGCGAGCACCAGCGCGCGGGCCAGCGCGCCGACCTGGTGCGGCCGCGGCGCCTCGGGGTCGAGGCGCGCCAGGGCGGCCTGCTCGCCGTTGTCGAGTGCGGCGGTGTCGCCGCGGAAGTGCTGCCGTCGTGCGATGACTTGTGCAAGGCGGACGAGAATAGACGCATACGTTGTCGTGTCGGTGTCGGTGTCGGTGTCGGTCATGATGCGGCCTCCTCTGCCGCAGGCTGTGATTGAAGGTGCTGTGCGAGCAATGGGAAATGCTTGCCGCTGCGCAAGGCGCCGTGGAAGTAGGACAGTGCCCGCGAGCGAGCGCGGTAGCGCCGTTCGCCGCATTGCGGGCCGATGGCGAAGGCGGCGCGCAGCACCGTTTCGGCGCGCCCGGCCAGACCGATCAGCCACGTCAGCCGTTCGGCGTTGGCGTCGTCCGCCTCGATCTCGCGGTTCAGATCGTCGAAAAAGCGCGCATCTTCGGCGCGCTCGAAGGACTGCACGAAGGGTTCGATCTGCTGCTTGGCGGTGCGGCGTTCGAAGTCGATCTTCTCGGTACCGGCTTCGAGCAGGCAGAACAGCGCGGTGCGAAGGATCGATCCGCGCATCGTCGCCACGTCTTTCACCCGTGCGGCGGCGATCGTCGCCGGAACATCGGTCTGCCCGCTGCGCAGAAAGCCGATGGCCTTCTTCGTGATCGGGATGCGGCGCTCGTGGTAACCCTCGGTCTTGCCGTTCCCCCGTACGAGGCCCTGTGCAAGTACAGAGATGCCTGTCACACCGTCTTCCGCGCGCAGAGTTTGCGCGACAGTCTTGCGGTACTTGGTGCCCCAGACTAGCTCGACGGCGACGCTGTAGTTGAAGCCAGCCGCGCCCAACGTCAATGCCTTGTCATCTTCAACAGGCATCCACGCGTCGCCGGTGATTCCATTACGTCCTTCGGCATTCACGCGCTTCGCCTTGCTTGTTGTGTCACTAGCCCGGACACGTCCCGCGGCGTCAATCGAAAGTCGAACACGGCGGCAGATTTCGACGTAGAACGGGTCAAGCGCCTCAAAAGCGATCCCCTTCGTGCCGTCCCATAGGGGCAGCCACAGCAGCGTAGCGCCACCCTCGTGTTTCAAGCCCATCTTGTCCGCGATGTCGTCACGTGCGGCGAGAAGCGCCGCAACATCGCGCTTCCAGCGTGCACCGACACCGCCCCGCGAAGCGATCCCCACGGCCGGTCTGTTTCCATATCCGCTGTTCATCCGCGAGATGCCGTATTTGCCGCTGCCCAATACCCCTTCCTGCGTTTGCAGACTCACCAGCGCAAACAACCAGTCGTCTGCCTCCGCCAGCCGCATCCGCTCGCCCTTCAGGTCGTGGTTCTTCGACGTGACCAGCATGTCGAGCGCATCGGGGGTGGCGATGTCCTTCCACCCGTCTAGCTTGCCGCCCGGCACGGGCGCTTGCAGGAAGGCCGGCTGGTCATGGGGTGCGATCAGGCTGAAAGCGCAGCCATCGGGGTGCTCCGGCGTCAGGGCGAGCAGGGCGGTGCGCCAGTCGGCGGCCTCCCCCCAGGGGCTGTCCTCGCCGGCGGCGTGTAGCGCGAGCGCAGCCAGTTGCACCAGCAGGGCGTGCCAGGGGTGGCGCTGGTGTGGGCGCAGCGCGGGGTAGTCGCGCACGGCGTCACGGCCCAGGGCGACAAAGAGTTCGGGCAGTGATACCCGCCGCGTCTGGCCACTGGGGTCGCGGATGCGGATCAGGGCTTCGTCAAGCAGGTTCAGGCGGGGGCTGTCCATGCGTCCTCCGGGGCGGCGGTTGGCGGGAGTTTTTCGAGGCCGAGGCGGCTGTAGCGGTAATGCGTGTCACCGAGCCGGAAGCGGAAGCCGCCAGGCTCGGTTACGGGGTCTTCGGGCTGTGCATCCGGCGATAGGCCGTGGGGCAGCAGGTGGTGCCGAATCGGCAGTTCGCGAACGGCCTTGCCGAACGGGCCGGCCTGGGGCGGGTCGAAATTCACGACGCGGTCGGCGGCGCCCAGGCGGGTGGCGAGTTTCACTTCATCGGGGAAGCCGAGTTCGGCGAACGCGGTGTCCAGCGGCAACAAGCCGAGTTTCGCGAAGGTGCAACGCGCGCTGGTATCACCGTTGACCTGCCGACCATGGGTCGCCCAGGCTTCGCCCAGTGCTTCGATCGCCCGCAAGGCTTCGGGATGCGTGGCGGACTCGACCAGGCGCCGGTTGTCGGCGGGGATGCAAACTTGTGGCTCGGCGGCGATCAGTCGGCGCGTAGCTTCCAGGATGCGCCCATCGGCATACACGCCCCCTCCATCGCGGAAGCGACCAAGCCCGTGCCGTGGGCGGGCAAGGCAGGGGGAAAGGTCGCCGCCCTCGGGCGTCAACACGAGCACGCGTGCCTCGCGGAACGCGGCGGGGCGCGCCTCGACGGGGCGCACGTGGCGGTGCAGGCGGCCGATGCGCTGCAGCAGTACGTCCATCGGGCACAGGTCGGTGATCAGGAAATCGGCGTCGAGGTCCAGGCTCTGCTCCAGGGTCTGCGTGCCGACCACGATCAGCGGGCCGCTCGGGTGACCCTTGCCGAGCTGCGCTTCGACCTCCGCATCAAGCGTCGGCCGGTCTTCGCGCGAGAAGCGGCTGTGGTGCAGGGTGATCACGCCCGCGTGGCTGAACAGCCAGTTGACGTCAGGTGTGGCTGATTCCAGCGCCGCCAGCGTGGCGATCGCGGTCGGCACGGTGTTGCGTATCACCAGCACGCGGGCGCCTTGTGCGGCCGCTTCGAGCGTGAGGGCGGCGACGCGCTGCGGATCGTCGATGGCGTCCGCGACCTGCCAGGCGACGCGTTTCTCGCGACGTGCGCTGCTTGTGGCACGCAGCCCGGTGGCGTCGCTGATCGCCGGGTAAGGCAGAGCGCTCGCTTGGGCGAGTGTCGGAAGCTGTAGGGGCTTGCGCTTGCCGGCTGCAAGGTAGCGCGCGCGGGCTGTCGCGCCGAGTGTCGCCGACAACAGCAGCGTGTGGCCGCCAAGCGCCGTCTGCGCACTGATCAGCTGTTCGATCAGCACGCCCATGTAGGCGTCCGAGGCGTGTACCTCGTCGATGACCAGCAGCGAACGCGCGGCCAGCGCGTGCCGCAGATGGGCATGCTTGACTTGCAGGGTGCCCAGCAGGGCCTGGTCGACGGTGCCGACGGCCACCGGCGCGGCGAGGAAGCGCTTGGAGGTCTCGCCCGCCCAGCGCCGGCCAGCTTCGGCGTCGGACGGCTCGTCGCTCCACAACACCTTGAATTCGGGCAGCGCCCGCGCCGTTTCGCCATCGACCGCCGCATAGCCTGCGAGCGCCCGTACTGCGATCGGGGCGCTGTCCGGCCAAGTGCGCGCGAGCGCGTCGCGCACGCGTCGGTAGACCTGCGTGGCGGCGACGCGGGTGGGCAGCGCGAAGTAGAGGCTGTCGACCTCGCCACGCGCGAACAGGTGGAAATAGCGCCACAGCGCGGCTTCGGTCTTGCCGCTGCCGGTCTCGGCTTCGAGCACGACGACCGGGCCTAACGCGTCGTCGGCCATCGCGGCCTGAGCGGGATAGGGTGCAGCGGCGTCGAACACGTCACTGAAAGTGCGCGGTGTGTGCTTGAGTTGCTGTCTGAAAGGATCTGCATTGAGGCCGATGTCGCGCACGGCTGAAGATGCGCGCTCGCGGCTTTCAGCAAGGCGGTCTTCGCCACCTTCCGAGAAGGGGAAAAAGCGGGTGTCGGAACCCAGCCAGTCGGACAGTTGCACCAAGCCGGCGAAGTAGTGTGCAAAGCGCGGAGCGTCGGGCAGGGGCAAACCCCCTTCAGAAAATGCATTGGGGACGAAGCGCTTGAGAGCCGCGCCGATGCGTGCCAATTGCTCAGCGGGGTCATAGCCGTGATGCGCAGTCCAATGGACCCGCGCGTTGAACCAGTCGGGTGCGTTCGCGATCGGGCGCCCGTGGTGCGCAATACTGGCGCGCAATAGACCGTTCAGGGTCTCGAGCGTGCCCCAGGCACACACTTCCAGGATGGGCAAGCGCAGCAGCAGCGCTTCGCCTTCTTCGGTGTGATTGCTCGCGTCCAACAGCGCGATCGCCTCGACGCTGTGTCCGGCGGTCAGCCTGCCGCGAGGCCGCTCGTCGTCGAGCCAGCGTTTGGCCTGAAATCCGGCGTTTGCTTTGCCAAGGTCATGGAGGAAAACGAGGGCAGCGAGCCGCGCAATGTCGCGCTCGTCGAGCGCGCGCCCTGCGGCAGCTTCGAGGGAGCGGCGGACAGCCCGGCAGGCGCATACCGCCTCGAAAACCGCTGCGACGTCCGCCATGTGATCGACCAGAGGATGCCATCCGATACCGTTCTGGGAACGATCGAGTTTGCCAAATGCAAATGCTTCAGTCAGATTCTGGCGCATTGGAATTCGGTGACGCGAGCTCGTTGGCTTGCGCCCGCCTTGAGCGACCAGTTGGCTCGGGCGCGTGTTGTGTGGGCGGCTGACCAAGCCCGCCGGACCGAACGAACCGATACTTGAAATTGTTGCAGCACCAACGCTGGTCGTCGTTGCGCGTGGACCAACATATGCCATACGCAAGCTGCACTATCCGCCTTGCGGCCTGACTGCACCGTGACAAATGTCACGATGTCGTCCCCCGAGAATTCCATCGGACAGGTCAGGGAGATCAGGATTCGACCGGTCCTACGCGAGGATTGATCGTGGAGTGGCCCGTTCCCGCATAGGGCAACCTTCGCCGCCTCGCCTTCCAAAATCAATTCGAGGACGCCGCGTGGGGGGCTCACCCAGATGAATGGCGCGTCTTCAGATGCGATGTCTTGCCGATAGACGTTTGGCGGCGATCCGCACAAGCATGCCCAGTGACGGCCCCCGACCCAGGCCCGACATACGATTCTCAAGCTGGCGAATGTCCGGAGCCTGCAGTACAGCTGACATCCGTGATTCTGATCACCCGGGAGCGCGCTACGCCTGGGCCCTACTGCTTGCCCGGATCTATGAGGTCTTCCCGCTGCTGTGACCGAAGTGTGGCGGCCGTAGCATTCGATGATGCGCTCCTCCTTGAAGCTGGCCTTCTGGAACTGTTCCATCGACATTGCTGGTGAATACGAAGCCACCGTGCGCCAGCAGCTCGGCGATGTCGAGCAAGATTTGAAAGCCTTCGTGCGGCTGCATCGCGCGGTAGAGTTGGTGCAGAAGGAGAAAACGATTGACGAGTATATAGTCACGTAACTAGACTCTACAATATATGGTTAACAGCACCGTCAAGCGCACCTTCTTCACGCACGAAGCGGTCGTGCTCACCGGGTTCTCCAAGTACATGCTTGATTACCTTGCGCGCGAGGACATCTTTCGTCCTAGCGTCGGGAAGGAAGGTATTCCAGGTAGCAAGCGCCAATACACTTTCGATGACGTGGTCTTGCTGCGAGCGCTCAAGACGATCTGCGCTGGAAAGGGTAGGATTCGTCACTTCACCCGGTCGCTGAAGACCTATCGTAGGACCTTTGGCCCGTTGCTACCGGGGCAGCAAATTGAAAAATTTCTTGTCGTACAGGGGGACAGACTCTGCGCCTACGATAGTGGAGAAGGCCCCATCGACCTAATCACTGGGCAGCGCACACTTTCGTTTGTGGTGGATTTGGGAATGGTGGTCCGAGACGTAGGGCGCCACGTCGTCCTTGACCCGACGACAAATGCGCTCCGGCTTACGAAGGCTGCTAAGCTGAAGGCGGACGCGGAACGGGAGCGGAATTGGGCGCCGATTCGTGAACGCCGGGTGAAGGCCAAGGCGCAAGCAGCTTAAGGTGAACCGAGTAAGTTCCAGGTTCGCATAGGACATTTGGTTGACGACAGGAGGGCGGCATGAGCATCACTTCCAGCTTCCGGGTGAATGACAGCACCGCATTGGCGAAGCAATTCGCCTCAATGGCCGCGGGGTATGTCGACAATCCTCCCAACACCGAGGCCAACCCCGGCGCACTTGTGCCTTTGGAGAACGTGTTTCGGCTGTTGGAGATGTTCCGATATGACGCTTTCGCGGACGAGAGTCGCGAAAGCGTATTGGCGATGAACGCCCCTGATCAGATCTATCGTATGCGCGTGGAAACGAAGCCTTGGCATGAGCGGATCGCTCAAGCGCTGCAGACTGCTCTCCAGCAAGCCTACGCTGGTCAACGGAAAGAAGCGGCCATAGACGAGCTTCAAGACGGCATTCGCGAACTGGTGAAGAGTCGCCCCCTCGAGGCGAACGTGGCAAACCGGGCTAGGACTTTTTTCACTGCGCTGCACGCGCAGCTAGCTTGACGCGAAATGACCCCGCAAGAGTTCTTGCGGCAAGAATGCCAAAACGTCGCGGCACTACTCGATCAGACTCTTCGTCATGAGTACGGTCTTGACGGAAGTCAGGACTTCTACGATGAATGCATCACGCGCCTGAAATTCATCGAGGGTCAGATCTCAAGCGCCTCAGACGCGAGTGAGCTTGAGCAGTGGGGGTTTGAGCTCAACGAGCTGTCGAAGTTGATCTGCCGCATCGAACGGTCGTCTCTCGGTGAGTACTCGTGGCCCTTCGTTGAGGAACTCAAGAAGATGGCGAACGCCATCTGCATTGAGAACAGCGCATCGGGCAAGCCGTCAAGGATTTACGTACTGGCTGACGGAGGCTTGGATGCGTACAGCATCTTCCCAGAGCCAAAGCGACCGTCGCACCGCAACCGGCTCCTCCTCACGATTGTTTTTCCGAAATCGCTCAAGCACTTCGTGCTGCTTCACTCGATTCTCGGACATGAACTCGGGCACGCGATCTGGAGGTGCTCCAAACACGAATACGCGATCAGGAAGGACGTGCTGGCAAAATTCGTCGGTGTGCAGGGAGTGTTTGCCGATCAAAGCGCCACTGTGGCCCACGTGTTTTCCTCAACTGCTCCCGCTGAGGTTAAGTCGCTGCTGTCGGTCATGGCCACACACGGGATCAATCAGGGAAATTTCTTCCAGTGGGCCAATTGGGAATCGTGGATCGAAGAGATTCTCTGTGACTTGGTTGGGTTGGTGGCTTTCGGTCCCAGTTTCGTGGCTGCTCAGTGCAATCTTCTCCCCAGCATCAATCCGAACACGCACGGATTCGGGCCAAACCACCCTTCGGCTGCATGGCGAATCAACTTGATTCTTCGCGGGGCAGCAATTCTTGGCCTTGATGCCCTCCCGCCTCAGGCACATCCAAGTAGCTCCAAGGTCAAAGAATTTTGGACGAAGATGCATTCGTCGAGAACAGTGGACCTTTGGTTCGACGTCCTCAGCGACGCTCAACTGAGCGATGCGCTGGGCGGTGTATCCGCGCTTCTGCAGAAGTACCAACCCGCAGGTTACACGCACCCGGACGCCGAAACCGTGTGGGAACTTGTCCGCAGTCTGGAACGGGGCGTTCCGCCCGTGGGGTTTGCACTTACAGCGGAAAGTACGCCTGCCTGCAAGCATCGTGATTTCAGAGAAATTCTCTACGCTGGATGGATAGCCTCCGTTCAGCCGGGCGCGCTGCCCTTCGAGCGGGTGAATCGACTGTGCGAACACGCGATCATGCAGCAGAGCGCGATCGACATTTACCTAAACGGCTAGCGAAATGCCCGCCGCTCTTTCGAGAAGTTCGATCGCGAAACGCATCTCCGACGGGGATCTGGTCATTTCTCCGATTCTCGATCGGGAGCAACTTGGTCCCTCGTCAGTCGATCTGCGAATGGGCACGGTGGCTTTGATGTCCCGCGCCGGTGCGCAGTCGCATGTTGATCCGGTAGACTACCTTCCGGGGACCAACGCCCCCCATGCTGACGCGCAACTACGTCAGCAAAAGCATGAGCGCGTCGATATCCCCTTCACAAGGTCATTTCTGCTACACCCGGGCTCATTGATTCTTGCGCCCACCCTCGAGTGGGTGGTTATTCCACCCAATTTGCAAGGAGTCGTCACAGCCCGTTCTTCTTGGGCGCGAGAGGGCTTGAACATTGCAACGGCAACGATCGTGAACCCTGGCTATCGGGGAATCATCACACTGGAACTTGCGAATTTCGGTGAGATACCGATCCGGCTCTACCCCGGCCTGAGAATCGCACAGATCGCCTTCTATTCGCTCGAACAGCGCGACGAGCAAGAAGACGCCATCGGACTTCAGGGTCAGTTCGATATGAGCTTTGAACCAAAGGCTGGCGAGCTATCCAAGGCAGATGAGCCGTTCATCAAGGTGGCAAGGCGGGTGTAGCGTGCGCCATGATGCGCAGGTCAGGGGCTTCAAGGTGTGGCGGTGCGAACCGGGGTACTGGTCGCCGGGCAGTTGATGCTGAGCCTCACGAACGATCCACGAACCTGTGCTTCGCCTCCGTCGCGTACGAACGGTCCCACGACGACGGCGTCGATACCCATCTGCCCACTAAAACGGGCACCTGACCGCCGATAGTAAGCCGCATGACGGGGCGGTACGGGGGTGATTGTGATCGGGCAGAATAGGGGCATGACTTCAAAAAGTGTGCCCAAGATTGTGCCCATGTTCCAGACTGGAACCACAACAACCAAGCAATGGCGCGGGTTTGCGCCTGTTCGCTAGCTTCTGCATAGGATCGAATGTTTCACGTGAAACATTCATGCCCGCTGCTAGAGCTTGGCGCCAGCTGCCAGGACGACAAGGAGATCACAACTGACGCCGCGGAGCGTCCCTTGGCGGCGTGCTTCGTTGCATTGCGTAACCGTTGGTCGGCGCCGCCGGTGTCTGCGTCGTGAAATGATCCCGCTCGATTGGCTGCTGCTATGCGCTGGGGCATTCGTCGCCGGCCTGGTCGACGCGGTGGTTGGCGGCGGCGGGCTAGTCCAGATTCCGCTGCTTTTCAGTAGCTTGCCGAATGCGGCGCCGGCTACGCTATTCGGCACCAACAAGATGGCATCGGTATTTGGTACCAGCAGCGCTGCCTGGCGCTATGCCAGTCGCGTTGTCGTGCCCTGGCGCGCAATTCTGCCGGCGACGGTATCGGCATTCGTGCTGTCCTACGCCGGGGCGATGACTGTGGCGGTTCTGCCGCCATTGCTGCTGCGGCCATTGGTGTTGGTGCTGCTCATCGGCGTTGCCATCTACACCTATGCCCGCAAAGACTTCGGCGCCACGGACCAAGGCAGGCGCCACGGCCTGCGCGATGGGTTCGTCGCTGTGCTGCTCGGTGGCGTCATCGGCTTCTACGATGGTTTCTTCGGTCCGGGGACCGGAAGCTTCCTGATCTTTTTGTTTGTGCGCTTGTTCGGCTTGGACTTCTTGCGCGCATCGGCCGGTGCAAAAGTAGTCAATGCAGCCACGAACGTGGCCGCATTGCTCTATTTCGGCCTAAACGGCAATTGGATCTGGCAGCTGGGCTTGGCCATGGCGGCTTTCAATATGGGCGGCGCCCTGGTCGGCACGAACCTGGCCCTGCGCCACGGGACCGGCTTCGTACGGCGCGTATTTCTGATTGTTGTAGTCGTCTTGATCGCCAAGTTCGCTTACGATACGGTTGTCCTAAACTACGGCTGAAGGACGCATTCCGATGCCATGGCTACTCGGGCGCAGGGAGGAGCGAAGTGATTCAAATATGGACACGAATGGCTTAACGCTTGTATCATGTTTGCAGGCTCGCCGGCGGCGACACGGAAACACCGACGATGACGCGGCGACCCGGCAACTGCAATAACATCAACCAGGAGCAGGAGGAGACCTCATGAAGTGCAGAACACTGGTGGTTGCAATATTCTCCGCCATGGCCGTCACGCTGGCCCATGCGGACATCAATGTCGGCGTCGTACTGTCGGCAACCGGCCCGGCCGCATCGCTCGGGATCCCAGAAAAGAACACCTTCGCTCTAATGCCGACCAGCATCGGCGGCCAGAAGGTAAATTACATCGTTCTCGATGACGCCTCCGACACGACTACCGCCGTGAAGAACACGCGCAAGCTCATCGGCGAGGACAAGGTCGATGTGGTGGTCGGCTCGACCATTACGCCCAACTCTCTGGCCATGATCGACGTGGTCGCCGAGGCAGAGACGCCGATGATCTCCATGTCCGCATCTGCGCGCATTGTCGATCCCGTGGATGCCAAACGCCGCTGGGTGTTCAAGACGCCACAGAACGATATCCAGATGTCCACCGCCATCGTCGAGCACATGCTCGCCAACGGGGTGAAATCGGTTGGCTTCATAGGATTCTCGGACGCGTATGGTGAAGGATGGTGGCAGCAGTTCTCCACCATTGCCGAGGCACGCAAGGTCAAGATCGTTGCCAGCGAACGCTACAACCGGGCCGACACGTCTGTCACCGGGCAGGTACTTAAGCTCACGACGGCAAATCCGGATGCGGTACTGATAGCCGGGTCGGGGACGCCGGCGGCACTGCCGCAGCTAACCCTGAAGGAGCGGGGGTACAAGGGTCTCGTGTATCAAACCCACGGCGTGGCGAACAATGACTTCCTGCGTGTCGGCGGCAAGAATGTCGATGGCACCTTCTTGCCCGCCGGGCCCGTGCTCGTGGCGGCACAGTTGCCGGATTCGAATCCAGTCAAGAAAGTCGCGCTGGATTACGTGAGCAAGTACGAAGCAGTTCACGGCAAGGGCAGCATCTCGACCTTCGGTGCCCACGCCTGGGATGCCGGAGTGCTGCTGCAGAATGCAGTTCCTGTGGCGCTTAAGAAGGCGCAACCGGGAACGAAGGAGTTTCGTGCCGCCCTGCGCGATGCTCTGGAAAACCTCAAGAACGTCGTGGCAGCCCATGGCGTGTTCAACATGAGCCCGCAGGATCATCTTGGACTCGACCAGCGCGCCCGGGTGATGGTCAAGATCGACGGCGGTGCCTGGAAGCTCATTCAGTAGCGCCGGTCGTCCGTAGCGGCTGCTTGGCGGGACCGCCGCGTTTCCCGTCACTCTCCGGTCGCCCCGTGGGGGCGGCCGGGCGGGCCGCAGGCAGTGGCGCCCCCCACCGCTGCATCGAACGTATATCCACTCAATATGAATTTCGAGATCGCGCTCCTGCTGGCGCAGGACGGCATTACCAACGGGGCAATCTATGCCCTGATGGCACTGGCACTGGTGCTGGTATTCGCTGTCACGCGGGTGATCTTTATTCCCCAGGGGGAGTTCGTTGCCTTCGGTGCGCTGACGCTGGCCAACTTCCAGGCCGGAAAAGTGCCGGGCACGATCTGGCTGCTTCTCGGGGCGGGCGTACTCGTGGTGCTCATGGAGGGCATTAGGGCGGGACGCAGCGGCGTGCCGATGCGACCGGCCAGGCTACTGCTTTGGAACATCGCCTATCCTCTGCTCGCGGCGGCCATCGCGTATTGGGCGGAGCCGGCGAAGTGGCCCCTGGTATTGCAGATCCTGCTGTCCCTGGCGCTCGTCGTGCCGCTCGGACCGATGATGTATCGGCTGGCCTATCAGCCGGTGGCAGAGGCCTCGGTGCTGGTTCTGCTGATCGTTTCCGTTGCGGTACATCTTGCCCTGGTGGGGCTTGGACTGCTGTTCTTCGGCGCCGAGGGCTCGCGCACCCCGGCGTTTAGCGAAACTTCCCTGCAAGTTGGTACGCTGCTGATAAACGGCCAGACCCTTTGGGTCGTCGGCTGTAGCCTTGCCCTGATCGTCGCGCTCTACCAGTTCTTCGAACGCACGGTCTACGGCAAGGCGCTACGCGCCACGGCTATCAATCGCACCGGCGCCCGGCTCATGGGCATCAGCACGGTCATGGCCGGGCGGTTGTCCTTTACAGTGGCAGCCCTGATCGGCGCCTTTTCTGGCGTGCTGATCGCGCCGATCACGACCATCTACTACGACACGGGATTCCTCGTCGGGCTGAAAGGCTTCGTCGGCGCCATTGTCGGCGGGCTGGCGAGCTATCCCATCGCCGCCGCCGGGGCGCTGCTCGTGGGTCTGCTCGAATCCTATTCTTCTTTCTGGGCGAGTGCCTTCAAAGAGGTGATCGTATTTACGCTGATCATACCGGTACTGCTTTGGCGTTCGCTCACCACGCACCATGTGGAGGAGGAAGAGTGATGCGCGCCGACCGGGTGCGCCAGGTGCTGGCGGTCTTCGTCGCGCTTCTGGCGCTGGGCCCGCTTTTGCTCGCCGAGTTCTACATCACGCTGCTCAACTACATCGGGCTATACACCATCGTCGCGCTGGGACTCGTCCTGCTCACCGGCGTGGGGGGCCTGACGTCGTTCGGCCAGGCGGCGTTCGTCGGGCTGGGCGCCTATACCACGGCCTACCTGACGACGACGCACGCGGTTTCGCCCTGGATTGCGCTGGCGGCGGGCTTGGTCCTGACTGCGGCCATCGCACTGCTGCTGGGATTTCTGACGCTGCGCCTGTCGGGCCACTACCTGCCGCTGGGCACGATCGCTTGGGGCATCAGCCTGTACTTTCTCTTCGGCAACGTCGAATTCCTCGGCGGCCACACCGGCATCACCGGCATCCCGGCGCTGGAGATTCTCGGCTGGCGGCTCGAAAGGGGGCGCGAATTCTACTACCTGATCTGGATCGTCGTGCTGGCGGCCATGGTGGTGACCCGCAACCTGCTTGATTCACGTGAGGGCAGGGCGATCCGTGCCCTGAAGGGCGGCAGCTTGATGGCGGCGAGCATGGGGGTGGATACGGCACGCTCGAAAATGGTCATTTTCGTCATCGCGGCCCTCTACGCCGGGCTATCCGGCTGGCTGTATGCGCACCTGCAGCGCTTCGTCAATCCGACGCCATTCGGGCTACACATCGGCATCGAATATCTGTTCATGGCGGTGGTCGGCGGCGCCGCCCATGTTTGGGGCGCCTTGGTCGGCGCCGGGCTCATCACCGTGTTGAAGCAGTGGCTGCAGGATCTGCTGCCCAAGGTATTCGGCCAAAGCGGAAACTTCGAAGTCATCGTCTTCGGCGTCATGATGGTCGTGGTCTTGCAGCGGGCTCGCGATGGCATTTGGCCGCTCCTCGGACGTTGGCTACCGCAGGGGCGGGGGGCGACAAGTCTAACGACGGGCGATGCGCTGCCGCGGCGGACGATGCCCCAGCCCGGTACGGCGCTGTTGGAGGTAATCAACGCGCGCAAGGAGTTCGGCGGGCTGGTGGCCAACAACAACATGAACCTGACGGTCAAGGCTGGGGAAGTGCTGGCTTTGATTGGTCCCAACGGTGCCGGCAAGACGACGATGTTCAACCTGATCAGTGGCGTACTGCCTCCCACGGCGGGCGAGATTCGTTTCTTGGGCGAGCCCGTGCAGAAGTGGAGTTCGCGCCAGATCGCCGCTCGCGGCATGAGCCGGACTTTTCAGCACGTGCGCCTGTTGCCGACCATGAGCGTGCTTGAGAATGTGGCCATTGGCGCTCACCTGCGTGGGCGCAAAGGCGTGGTGGCGGCGGCCCTGCGGCTGGATCGCGACGAAGAAGCAAGCCTGCTCGCGGAGGCGGCGCGGCAGTTGCAGCGTGTTGGGCTGGCCGAACAGCGCTACGAACAGGCAGGTAGCCTCGCCCTGGGCCAGCAGCGCATCCTTGAGATCGCACGCGCCCTGTGCGCCGATCCGTACCTGTTGCTGCTGGACGAGCCGGCGGCCGGGCTGCGCTACTTCGAAAAGCAGACGCTGGCCGAGTTGCTGCGCAGATTGCGGGCGGAAGGCATGGGTATCCTGCTGGTCGAGCACGACATGGATTTCGTCATGGGTCTCGCCGACCGGGTGGTGGTCATGGAGTTCGGCGAGAAAATCGCCGAGGGGCTGCCAGAACAGGTGCAGGCTGACCCGGCGGTGCTCGAAGCCTACCTCGGTGGCGTCGAATGACCAAGCTGCCGATTCTGGAAGTGCGCGATCTCACCGTTTCGTACGGCAAGGTGGAAGCCCTGCACCATGCTAGCTTGCAGGTCGAGGCGGGGCAGATCGTGACCGTCATCGGACCCAATGGCGCCGGCAAGACGACCATGCTTTCGGCCATCATGGGGTTGTTGCCCGCCCGGGGGGAGATCGTGTTCATGAACGATGCCAGCGCGAATAACGAGGTGGAACAGCTGGTTGGCCGAGGCATGAGCCTGGTTCCCGAGAAGCGCGAGCTGTTCGGGGAAATGAGTGTCGCCGACAACCTGACCCTCGGTGCCTTTCAGCGCTATCGACGCGGGGAACGTGACTTGGAGGAGACCATGGAGCAGGTGTTCCGCATCTTCCCGCGGCTCAAGGAGCGGCGCGAGCAGGCGGCGGGCACGCTGTCTGGCGGCGAGCGTCAGATGCTTGCCGTGGGACGGGCGCTGATGGCCAAGCCGCGGTTGCTGATGCTCGATGAGCCCAGCCTTGGGCTGGCACCACTGATCGTGCGCGAGATCTTTCGGGTCATTGCCGAGCTGAAGAAGACGGGCGTGGCCATTCTGCTGGTGGAGCAGAATGCGCGGGCGGCATTGCAGGTGGCCGACTATGGCTACGTTCTGGAAACGGGAGAAATCGCCCTGGAGGGGCCGAGCGGTCAGCTTGCGAACGATCCCAAGGTTGTGGAGAGCTACCTGGGTCTCGGGCACAAGCGGTGAGGGGCAGGAGAGCCGTTGGCAGATCGTCGCGTCGGCGAACCGGGGAGGGTCGTGTTCCACGTGGAACGCGAAGGGCAAAACTGTGATTTCCCGGCCATCCCGCGTATCATTGCGCGTTTCGAAGGTTCCGCCCGGCCGTATCCATGCTTTTTCCCTCCCGCTTCGACGTTATCGTGGTCGGCGGCGGCCATGCCGGCACGGAAGCGGCCTTGGCCGCCGCCCGGGCCGGTTGCCGGACACTGCTGCTCACCCACAATATCGAAACCCTCGGCCAGATGTCGTGCAACCCGTCCATCGGCGGCATCGGCAAAGGCCATCTGGTGAAGGAAGTCGATGCCCTGGGGGGCGCGATGGCAGCGGCGACGGACGAGGCAGGCATCCAGTTCCGGATCCTCAATTCGAGCAAAGGACCGGCCGTACGGGCAACCCGCGCCCAGGCGGATCGCCTTCTGTACAAACAGGCCGTCCGCAGCCGCCTGGAGAATCAACCCAATCTGACCCTTTTTCAGCAGGCGGTGGATGACCTGACGCTCGAAGGTGATCGCGTCAGAGGGGTCGTCACGCAGTTGGGCATCCGCTTCGAAGCGCCAGCCGTCGTGCTGACCACCGGGACCTTCCTCGCCGGGCTGGTGCATGTCGGCCTGACCCACTACCAGGCGGGGCGGGCCGGCGATCCGCCGGCCGTGTCGCTCGCCCATCGCTTGCGCGAGCTGAAACTGCCGGCGGGCCGGCTCAAGACTGGTACGCCGCCGCGATTGGACGGTCGTACCATCGACTTCAGCGTCATGACCGAACAGCCCGGCGACGATCCGGTGCCGGTTTTCTCCTTCCTCGGCAGCGCCAGCCAGCACCCGCGCCAACTGCCGTGCTGGATCACGCACACCAATGCCGATACGCACGACATCATCCGCGGCGGGCTTGACCGCTCGCCCATGTTCACCGGCGTCATCGAGGGTATCGGTCCGCGATACTGCCCCTCCATCGAGGACAAGATTCACCGCTTTGCCGACAAGCAGAGCCACAACGTCTTTCTTGAACCGGAGGGGCTGCACACGCACGAGATCTATCCGAACGGCATCTCGACGTCGCTGCCCTTCGACATCCAGTTGGCGCTCGTGCATTCCATCCGCGGTCTCGAGGACGCCCACATTCTGCGTCCCGGCTATGCCATCGAGTACGACTATTACGATCCGCGCGGCCTGAAGTCATCGCTGGAAACCAAGGCCATCGGCGGGCTATTCTTCGCCGGCCAGATCAATGGCACCACCGGCTACGAGGAGGCTGCCGCGCAAGGACTGCTTGCCGGCATCAACGCGGCGCTGCTCGCGCGTGAACTTGCCCCCTGGTGCCCGCGCCGCGACCAAGCCTATCTGGGCGTGTTGGTCGACGATTTAATCACCCGTGGCGTCACCGAGCCGTACCGTATGTTCACCAGCCGGGCCGAGTACCGGCTGAGCTTGCGCGAGGACAACGCCGATCTGCGCCTGACCGAGATCGGCCGCGCCTTCGGCGTGGTGGACGACCATCGTTGGACGTGCTTCGAGCGCAAGCGCGAGGCGATCGCACGGGAGCAGGAGCGGCTGCGAAGTACCTGGGTGAATCCGCGGCTGGTCAGCGAGCCTCAGGCCGTGAGCGTGCTGGGCAAGCCCCTCGAGCGCGAGTACACGCTCTACGATCTGCTGCGCCGGCCGGAGGTCGATTATGACGATTTAATGATGCTGCCCGGCGCCGGCGAGCCGCTCGCCGACCGGCGCGCAATCGAACAGTTGGAGATTCAGGCCAAGTACCAGGGATACATCGAACGCCAGAAGGACGAAGTGGCGCGCAACCAATCGTGCGAAACCCTGCCGCTGCCAGCCGATCTCGATTATCGTAAGGTGCGCGGGCTGTCTATCGAGGTGCAGCAGAAACTAAACCAGCACCGGCCGGAAACGCTTGGTCAGGCATCGCGCATACAGGGGGTGACGCCGGCAGCGATCTCGCTGCTGCTGGTGCATCTCAAACGCGGTGTCATGGCGCGCAATACGCTGCAGGCGCCCGGCCGCGCGGACGCTTCCGAATTCGAGCGGCGCAGTGCATGAGCAGCGCGGCGCAGCTCGAGCGCGGCCTCGCCGCGCTAGGCATCGATTTACCGGCAGCCGCTCGCCAGCGCCTGCTCGACTACTGCGCGCTGCTGAAGAAGTGGAACCGCGTCTACAACCTGACCGCGCTGCGCGACGACGAGCAGATGGTGAGCCATCATCTGCTCGATTCGCTGGCCGTCCTGCCCCATGTCAGCGGCGAATCCCTAGCCGACGTCGGCAGCGGCGGTGGCCTCCCCGGCATTCCGCTGGCCATTGCCTCGCCCGAACGGCGCGTGGCACTGATCGAGTCCAGCCACAAGAAGGCAAGCTTCCTGCAACAGGCCAGGATCGAGTTGACGCTCGACAATGTCGTCGTCCATAACGTGCGCGTCGAGACATGGCAGCCGGGCGAACCGTTCGACGTTGTCATTTCGCGCGCGTTCTCCGATCTGGCCGAGTTCGTCCGCCAGGCGCAGCACCTGCTAGGTCCCGGCGGCCGCATGCTTGCCATGAAGGGCGTCTATCCCCACGAGGAATTGGCACAGGTCCCCGAGCCGTTCGTGGTCGGCTCGGTCATCGGCCTGCGCATCCCGGACGTGGCCGCGGTCCGTAATCTAGTTGTCATAACCAGGAAAGGTTAAACGAACGGTGGCAAGGATTTTCGCCGTAGCCAACCAGAAGGGCGGAGTGGGCAAGACGACGACCAGCGTCAATCTCGCCGCCGCGCTGTGTGCTGCTGAGCAGCGGGTATTGCTCGTGGATCTCGACCCCCAGGGCAACGCAACCATGGGCAGCGGCGTCGACAAGCGCTCGCTGGTACGCTCTGTGTACCACGTTCTGGTCGGCCTGAATTCGCTCGCCGAGGCGCGCCGTGCCTCGCCCAGCGGCGGCTTCGACATCTTGCCGGCAAACCGTGATCTCGCCGGCGCCGAGGTGGAACTGGTTGGGCTCGACAATCGCGAAACACGCCTCAAGAGTGCGCTCGCCGGGCACGACGGCGAGTATGACTTTGTGCTGATCGACTGTCCGCCGTCACTGTCGCTGCTCACGGTCAACGGTCTCTGCGCTGCCCATGGCGTCATCATACCCATGCAATGCGAGTACTACGCCTTAGAAGGCCTGAGCGACCTGGTGAACACGATCAAGAAGATCCACGCCAACCTGAATGCGGACCTGAAGATCATCGGTTTGCTGCGCGTGATGTTCGATCCGCGCAACACACTCGGCCAGCAGGTGTCTGCCCAGCTCGAGCAGCACTTCGGCGACAAGGTGTTCCGCACCGTCGTGCCGCGCAATGTTCGTCTCGCCGAAGCGCCCAGCCATGGCATGCCCGGCATCGTGTTCGACCGCGGTGCAAAAGGATCGCAGGCCTATATGGCGTTCGCATCGGAAATGATCGACCGGGTCAAGTCACTCTAGGAAACAGTCATGACGCCACCGAAACTGAAAGGCCTGGGCCGCGGCCTCGACGCCCTACTCGCCGCCGACAGGGCGGCCGATGCCGGCAGCCAGCAAAGCGTCGCCGTCACCCACATCCAGCCGGGCAAATACCAGCCGCGCACGCGCATGGATCCCGGCTCGTTGGAGGAGCTGGCGGCATCGATCAAATCCCAAGGCATCGTCCAGCCGATTCTGGTGCGCCCGGTCACGGAAGGGCGCTACGAGATCATCGCCGGCGAACGACGCTGGCGCGCCGCCCAGCTCGCTGGCCTGGACGCGGTACCGGTGCTGATCCGCGACATCCCCGACGACGCGGCATTGGCCATGTCACTCATTGAAAACATCCAGCGCGAGGATCTCAATCCCCTGGAGGAGGCCGCGGGCATCAAGCGCCTGATCGACGAGTTCGGCATGACCCATCAGCAGGCTGCGGATGCCGTCGGTCGTTCCCGTCCGGCGGCGACCAACCTCTTGCGTCTGCTGCATCTGGCCAAGCCGGTGCAGGAGCTGCTGATGGCCGGCGACCTGGACATGGGTCACGCGCGCGCCCTGCTGCCGCTGTCGGCGGCGAGCCAGATCCAGCTTGCCAATCGCGTCGTGGCCAGGGGTATGTCCGTGCGCGAGGCGGAACGCCTGGTGCACCACGAGCTCAATCCACCAAAGAGGACCGGCGGCAAGCGAACCGATCGCGATCTGGAGCGGCTGCAGGAGGAACTCTCCGACCAGCTCGGCGCGAGCGTCACTATTCGCGCCAACAGGAAAGGCGCCGGCCAAGTGTCCATCCACTTCTCCAGTCTCGATCAGCTGGATGGCATTCTGCAGCGCCTAAAATCGGGCGAGGGCTGACGCTATTCGCCGCCCGAGGTGGGGCGGAGACGTGACTCAGCCTGCAGGCGGTCGCTCGGGATCTGCGTGATCCGCAGTCGTCTGCCCTGCTTGCGCCGCCATCTGTCGCGATAGCCGCCAGGCCATGGCGCCGAGTGCGGCAACGCCCAGCAGCAGGCTGCCCCATAGCGTCCAGCGTTTGATGTCCAGCGGCTGGCGCAGCGCCGGAGCGCCGGCATGGGTGAACGGCTCGCCCGTGCTTGCCGAGACGATGGGGATCGCCGGCGGCTCGGGCGGCCGACGATATCCCGGAATCAGGCTCTCGATGGGATAGGCGGCGTACTGCGCCTTGGCACTGCCGTAGGCGATCTGGAAGGGCGCCGCGCCGCGTGCGGCGAACACCAGCTCATGGGGCACCCAACCGATCTCGACGCCTGGCGTACCCATGCCGATGCCGTCACCCTGGCCATCGAAGCGCAGCAGCAGCCTTCGTCCCGGCACCGGCAGCACAGCAATGTCCGGGCTGGTTACCTCGCCCCGATCACTATGTAATCGGTATACAACGGTGCGCACCAGCGGTTGCCACGATTCACCTGGTTTGCCGGACGCGAGAATCGCCACCGGCGCTACCGTGTTTGGCTGTGGCAACTGCACTCTCAGACGGTCCACCGGAAATTGGCCGGCTGGCTCGACGATGTATTCGTGCGCCTTGTCCTGCCGCGCGGTCACCGCTTTCCAGTGTCTCTGTGGTTCCGGCCTTGCGGATGCCGGTTCGACTGTGAGAGCGGCCAGTTCAATCGGTGATGTACTACTCGGCCAGGACAGCCGGAGATACTTGGCCGGCTGTGCCGGGAATTCGACGCGCAGCCGCTGCAGCTGCGCGGCACCTGCGGTCAGGCTCAACACTGGCGCCTCGTCCACGAGCACGCGCCAACCGGACAGATCGTCGCTGCCCTCGACGGTCAGCTTGCCGACGAAAGGCCCGGCATCCGCGGGCCGCTCCAGTTCGAGCGCGCTGATCGATCCCTTGTGCGCACTGACATCGGCGATGTACGCAACGAGCGGAGCGCCCGGTGCGCGCGACGCTGAGCCGGGTTCCACCATTATGATCGTGCCATCGGCTCGCGTCTGGATGCGCACACCGGCGCCCTGGGCGCCGTTCAGCGGCTGCGCATGCAGTGCAAACAGCGGCGCGGCCAGACGCGCCTGCGCCTGCGGCGCGGCCACACTGCGCACCTGGAAGGCATGCGGCACCACTTCGCCGGCGCCGTTGAACACGCGCATGTCGCCGAGATCGCTGCGCACCGCACCTTCATATACCGGCGGCGGCAGCGTCACTTGGTGAAAGGCGGCGCCAGCCTCGGTGCGCACCGGCACCGCGTAAGCGAAATCGCCGGGCACCTCGGCGCCGAATACGGCGCCGCTCCATGCGAGCAGAACGATGCTTGGTTTCACCGTCGTTCCCCTTTCGGCGGCACAGGCGAAAAATAGCCGATCACCAGCATGAGCACGCCGACGCCGATGAACGAAACGATGCGCTCGATGCCGCCGACATGCGATAGATCGACCAGGAACAGCTTGGCCACGACCACCGCCATCAGGGCGGCACCGGTCAGCCATACCGCACGCAGCGCCCGCTGCGTGGCAACCACCATGGTGACCAAGGCAAGCACCGTCCAGAAGACGGAGATGGCGCTCTGCACCGTTACCGAGCGCAGCATCGCGTCGACGGCGAAGGGTACGCTGGCGAGGTGGTGCAGGGCCCGCAGCAGCATGCCATTGGCAACGACAAAACCGACGACCGCGAGGATTCCGTAGAGCGCATGCGCGACACTTTCCGGCACCGCCAGCAGCTCGCGCCGGCGCACCGCCATCAGCCAGAAGAGCGGCAGCAGCACGGCCGCAACGACTGCCAGATCGAGCGGATTGAGCAGCGGCACATATGGCAGCGGCGCCGGGTCACCGTCGCGACTCGCCGTAACGAATAGGGCCCACAGCAGCAGAAAGGCTGCCATGGGCGCAACGCCGAAGACCAGATAGCCATGCTCGTGTCGCATCACCGTGCCGCCGAGCATCCGTCCACGGCCAGCCAATCCCATAAGCATTGCGCCGGGGACAAGCATCCAGGCGATCGCCGGCCACACGCCAGCGCCGTCCACGAGCCGGCCGATCCACCAGGCCAACTCGGCGCTGCAAATCAGCGCCAGGAGCCACACACCTGCGCCGTGCAACCATGGCGCCAGCCGTGGCAGCTCGTCGTCGTGGCGGCGCAGCAACCAGAAATGACATACCACCACCGCCGGCCACGCGACGAAGCCCAGCCGCGCGGATGGATGGGCTACGGCGCCAGCCGCGGTCGCTGCCGCAGCCAGCAGCGCTAGCGGTGTAAAAGCGACACATGCCCGAGCGGCCACGCGCCACGCGCCAGCGCGCGCGACCAGGCTGAGCAGCACCGACGATGCGGTCACGTACATGAGAGTAGCATTGTCCTGATAGGGTGCCGCGACATGGCGGTCAATCTGCAGCATTCCGGCGGCCGCCCACCACAGCGCTCCCCAGATGAACAGCGGCACGACGAGCAGGCGCTCCGCCTTGTGGACCTGTGATTCGTTGCGCTCCAGATACCAAGTGCTGAATAGGCCGGCTACCGCGATCAGCACGGCGCCCAGGCAGGCGCTGTTAAGCACCGGCAACTGGCCGCCGGCGGCAGGCACGTCGACGAGGAAGGCGAAGCCGGCCGCGAACTGCAGCAGCACTGCCGCCGAGCGCGCCAACAGCCTTTGCTGCCGCACTCCCACCCAGAAGATCGCCGCGCCCTCCAGCGCCCAAGCGGCGGCAGTCCAGCGCCCCTCGAATGCCAAAGGGATGGCCAGCGTAGCGAAACCGACACCCAGCGCGAAAAAACTCTCGACCAGCAGACGATAGGGAGCACCAGCGCGGCGGTGCAGCCACCATGCGAGCACAAGGTAGAACGCACCCAGTGCCAAGGCGCTGAACGTCGCACCGTACTGCAGGTCATCGACGAGAGCGAGCTGATAGCCGAATGCCACCAGGGGTGTGCCGAAGACCAGCGTCGCGTCCACATAGCTTCGCAGGCGCCGCACCTCGCGCCGGGCGAACAGTAACGGTATGCCGACGTACATGAGGAAGAAGAGCGCCAGGAAGGGCTGGGTAGACGCGTACAGCGCCGGCCGATAGTACTGGAAACCCCACAGCCCGCCGATCAGGAAAGTGAATGCAAAGCCGAGGAGGTTCAGGCCTCGCCAGGCGCGGAACCAGGCAATGGCGAGGATGCCGGCGTCGAGCAGGACGTAGTAGGAAAACAGCATGACATGGCTGCCGCCTCCGGTCGAGGCCAGCACCGGCGCGAGAAAACCACCGCTGGCGCCGAGTATGGCCAGCGCGGCCGAGTTCTGCAGCACCGCGATCATCGCGGAGAACACCGCTAACGCCGCGAGCAGCACCAATGCCGCGCCGGCCGGCAGCAGCGCGTACAGCCGCAAGGCAGCAAAAACGGTCAGGTAAAGCAAGCCGACGCCTCCGCCCTGCAGTGCCAAGGCGTAGCCGGAACGCCGCTGGCGCAGCCGCCAGCCGACGGCGAGCAGTGCTATCGCGGCAAGGACGACGCCCATGAGTCGAATCTCGATCGGTACGGCGACGCGCTCGTAGGTGTAGCGCAGCAGAAACGCGACGCCGAAGAACAGCACCACGACACCGACCCGCACGACGGTGTTGCCGCCGAACAGCCAGCGTGCCAGGGCGCCCTGGCGCGCACCGGCAGGCTGGCCGGCTTCTATCTCGTCCGCGGCACGGCGGGCGGCGATGGCCGGCTCGCCTGCGCTGTCGGTGGGCGCCATCGCCGCGATCGAGGCGGGCGTGGCCTCCTTTGCCGTTGGTGCTGCCGCCTCGAGCGTGTCCAGCATGATCCCGGCAGCCTGTTGATCCTCTGGCGGCACCGGCGCGTCATGGAGCCGGCCGTCCTCGAGCGCCGCTACCCGCTGCAGCAGTCGCTGCTGCTCCTGGTACAGCCAATCAACCTTGGCCTCGAGGCGGCGCACGGTCTCGGCGCCGCCGGCGGCCGAGGCGTCCCCGACCCGCGCCTTGAGAAGCATGCCAACGAGCGCCCCGGCGACCGCTCCGAGAACGGCGAACTCGGGCCTCTCCGTCATGGCACCGAGCACCAACCCGGCAATCGCACCGAGGAACCACATGTTCGATCTCCGTTCTTTAGGGATGGTCCCGCCGCAGCTCGAATACAATCTGCTGTAGCGCTTCCGGCGTTACGTTGGCTGGCGCCACGGCCGGCGCCACGGCGAGTTTGATCTTGCTGAATAGACCGCGGCGAAAGGGCTTGGTCATGGCTGCACCGCCCTTGCGCGAAAAGTAACTGCCCCACAGCCCGCGCAGGGCCATTGGCACCACCGGCACCGGCGTTCGCTCGACGATGCGCTTGATGCCGCCGCGGAAGGCATTGATCTCACCTGTGTCGGTGATGCGTCCCTCGGGAAAAATGCCGACCAGATCTCCCGCCGCGAGTGCCGCTGCGACCTCGTCGTAGGCACGCTCGAGCAGTTGCGGGTTCTCCTTCGCTGAGGCGATCGGAATGGCACGTCCTTCGCGTAAAACGAAGTTCAGGATCGGCAGCTTGAAGATGTTGTGATCCATGACGAAACGTATCGGCCGCCGGCATGCCGCCATTATGACAAGCGCGTCGACGAAGCTGACGTGATTGCACACGATCACCGCCGGTCCCTGCTCAGGCACGTGATCCAGTCCCTCCTTCTCCAGCCGGTAGATCGAGTGGATCAGCAGCCAGACGATGAAGCGCAGGAGAAACTCGGGCACCAGGGTGTAGATGTACATCGCCACTGCGGCGTTGAATAGCGCCGTCACCAGGAACAACTGCGGGATGGTCAGGCCGGCCTTGAGCAGGCCAATGGCGACCGCCGCCGCCAAGACCATGAACAATGCATTAAGGATGTTGTTGCCGGCGATGATGCGCGAACGGTGCGCTTCCTCGGAGCGGGTCTGCACGAGCGCGTACAGCGGCACGATGTACAAACCGCCGAACACGCCGATGGCGAGCAGGTCGAGAAGCACGCGCAGGCTACCGGGCTGGGCGAGGAAGGCAAGCGCGCTCGCGTGCTCAGCCGGGGCGCGCAGCGGGCTGGCGAAGAACAGATCGGCAGCGAACAGCGTCAGACCGATCGAGCCGAACGGTACCAGCCCGATCTCTACCTTGTGGCCGGATAGTCGCTCGCACAGCAGCGATCCGATGCCCACGCCGACCGAAAACACCGTCAGCAGTAGCGTCACCACCTGCTCGCTGCCGCCCAGCACGTCGCGCGCGTACGCCGGGAACTGGGACAAAAAAAGCGCGCCGTAGAACCAGAACCAGGAAATGCCGAGGATCGAAAGAAACACCGTCCGGTTGCCACGCGTGAACTGCAGGTTGCGCCAGGTCTCTGCCAGCGGGTTCCAGTTGATGGCGAGCGTTGGCGCCGGCGCCGGGGCTAGGGGAATGAGCCGGCTGGCGGCATACCCGGCGAGGGCGACCACGAGCACCACGGCCGATACCCACATGGGCCCGGATTCGGGAACGCCGATCAGCACGCCGCCGAGGATCGTTCCGACGAGGATCGCGACGAAGGTACCGCTCTCGACCAGCGCGTTGCCGCCGACCAGTTCCTCCTCCTTCAGGTGCTGGGGCAGGATGGCGTACTTCACCGGACCGAAAAGGGTCGAGTGCGTGCCCATGAGAAACAGCGCCGCGAGCAGCGCATCGAGACTATGGCGGGCAAAGCCCCATGCCGCGAGGATCATGATGGCGACCTCGAAAAGCTTTATCGCGCGGATTAGTGCGGTCTTTTCGTACTTGTCGGCGATCTGACCCGCAGTGGCAGAGAAGAGAAAGAAGGGCAGGATGAACAATCCGGCGCACAGGTTGACCAGCGTCGCGGCATCGAACGACGACCAGCGCGCGGCCCGGAACGTGATCAGGATGATCAGCGCATTCTTGAAAACATTGTCGTTGAGGGCACCGAGAAACTGCGTGACGAAGAACGGCAGGAAACGGCGCGCGGCCAGCAGGCCGAATTGACCGGACGGCTGACTCATTCGGCATTTCTCGCGGGCGCGTGGCGCGGCGCCATGGTGGTTCGCCATGCCAGGGGTATTGTGCGTCCGTCGCCGCGGGGGCCGGCGGACTGTTGCGGAGCAGCAAAAAGCGGCGCGATCATTTCGACCTCAGCATCGGTACGCGAGGAAGTCAGGCCTGGGCATCGAGATAGTCCAAAACACTGCTCAGGCATTCGCGCAAGGAGTCCTTGTCAACCCAGAAGTAGACCTCCTTGCCCTCTTTGGCGCTTTTCAGCACGCCCGCTTCGCGCAGCGTCTTCAAGTGGTGTGAAACGGCTGACCGGCTGAGGGTCGATACCTCGGCTATCTGGCCAACGTTGAGGCGCTCTCCGGGTTCGAAGGTTAGGAGAATGCGCTGGCGATGCTCGTCACCGAGGGCGGTAAACACGCGCGAGGTGCGCCGCCAGGCTGCGGGTATGGTGCGGGAATAGTCTTTTTTCATGTCGATATGTTTACGTATATCGACATAACTAATCAATACAACCTAAGGATGGGGTGAGTCGATCAGAGGCGGTTTTCCGCACTGCAACATCTTTGTTGCAGTGAGGCATAGTTCTCGTTATACTTGAAAAGTTTGCTTTTATCGGCAACCGAATCGGGCGCCGCCCTGAGAGGCCACGTTGCTCCAGAGCAAGTCCATTCGAACGGTAATACGTTGGCAGGTCTATGCCATCGCCGCTATCGCGACTGCCGCGGCGGCACTGGGAGGGTGGCACGGAGCGCTGTCTGCCTTATTGGGAGGCCTCGTCAACGTTGCGGCGACCTTGGTTTTCGCGCTGGTGGTTGGAATCAGCAGGTCCGACAGCCCCACCCTGACGCTGATGACCATGGTTCGGGCCGAGGCAAGCAAGATCGCGCTTATCGTGCTCCAGTTGTGGTTGACGCTGACAATGTACAAGGACATTGTGCCGGCAGCTTTTTTCGCTGCGTTTGTGGTCACGGTGATCCTGTCCAGTATGGCGTTTTTTGTTCGGGATTGACTTGCCGCAGGACTCCGCAATGGCCGCAGGAACTGAACTGACTCCCACCTCCTATATCAACCACCATCTTTCATTCCTGGCGAAGCCGATCGGCGATGGCGATTTCTGGACGCTGCATGTCGATACTCTGGTCACCTCGGTCGTGCTGGGCGTGCTGGTGTTCGGCTTCATGTGGCTGGTGGTGCGCAAGGCGACCTCCGGCGTGCCCTCGAAGACGCAGGCCTTCGTCGAGCTCGCTGTCGAGTTTATCGACGATCAGGTAAAGGGGGTGTTTCACGGCGACCGCAGCTTCGTAGCGCCGCTTGCGCTAACCGTGTTCGTCTGGGTGCTGTTCATGAATGCCATGGACTTCCTGCCTGTCGACATCATGGCGTGGATCTTCGAGAACGTCTTCCATCTGCACAACTGGCGACCGGTGCCCACGGCAGACGTCAATACCACCTTCGCCCTGGCACTGTCCGTCTGGGCGCTGATGATTTTCTACAGCGTCAAGGTCAAGGGATTTGGCGGCTGGATGCACGAGCTGTTCTGCTCGCCCTTCGGCGGCAACCCGCTGCTGTGGCCGGCCAATTTCCTCTTCAACCTCATCGAATACGTGTCCAAGCCGCTGTCCCATTCCCTGCGTTTGTACGGCAACATGTATGCGGGCGAGATCATCTTCCTGCTGCTCGGCCTGTGGGCCGCCACCGGCGTCAGCGGCACGTTCTTTAGTGCCCTGCTGGGCGCCGGCTGGGCGATCTTCCACATACTGATCGTTGTTCTGCAGGCGTTCATTTTCATGATGCTGACGGTCGTCTATCTGTCGATGGCGCATGAAAGCCACTGATTCACCCCTTCGAAAGTCTCATTAATTTGTCGCGATAGAAAGGAAAGCAAAATGGAAAAGCTCCAGTTCTTGGCGATGATCCAGGCCTACACCGGCGTCGGCATCGGTCTCATCATCGGTCTCGGTGCCGCCGGCGCCTGTATCGGTGTGGGCATCATGGCGAGCCGCTTCCTCGAGGGTGCCGCACGCCAGCCCGAGATGATGCCCACTCTGCAGGCCAAGGTCTTCCTGCTTCTCGGTCTGATTGACGCCTCGTTCATTATCGGTGTTGGTCTTGCCATGCTGTTCGCCTTCGGCAATCCGCTGCTCGCCGTCATCCCGAAGTGAGACTCTAGCCTGCCGCCAACCGATACCCGACCGAGGGTGCTATGAATATCAACCTGACTCTGATTGCGCAGGCGGTCGCTTTCGCAATCTTCATCTGGTTCACGGCCAAGTTCGTGTGGCCATACCTGCGCACCGCTGTCGACGAGCGTCAGAAGCGTATCGAAGAAGGTCTCGCTCATGCCGAGCGCGCCAAGCATGACCTGGAGCTTGCCGGCAAACGTTCCGCAGAGACCATTCGCGAGGCGAAGGATCGATCCGCAGACATCGTTGCCCAGGCAGAGAAGCGCGCCCAGCAGATCATCGATGAAGCCAAGGAGGCCGCCAAGGTCGAGGGTGCCCGTATCCTGGCGGGTGCCAAGTCCGAGATCGATCAGGAGGCCATGCGCGTCAAAGAGCAATTGCGCGAGCGCGTAGCCGATCTGGTCGTTGCCGGCGCAGCAAAGATCCTGCGCCGCGAGGTGGATGCCAAGGCGCACGCCGAGCTGCTGACCCAGTTGCAGCGCGAACTTTGAGCGAGCCCTGCCATGGCTGAAGCCACTACCATCGCCCGGCCCTACGCAGAAGCGGTGTTCCGTCTCGCCGACGAGAAGAATGCTCTCGCGGCATGGTCCTCGACACTGGAGGACTTGGCCCGGGTCGCGACCAACCCCGAAATGAAGGCCTGTATCGGCAACCCGCGCATCGCCCGCAGTCACGTTGTCGATTGGTTTCTGTCCTTGTGCAAAGGCGTCACCGACGAGGGCAAGAACTTTGTGCGTCTGCTTGCCGACAACAATCGCTTGGAGGTCCTGCCCGAAATCCGGGAGCACTTCGAGAGCCTGCGCCACGAGCGCGAAGGCGTTCTGGAAGCGCAGATCCAAAGTGCCTTCCCCCTCGACGAGGCACAGAGGTCGCGCCTGGTGAAGGACCTGGAAACGAAGTTCAAGCGCCGCATCACCGCCACGGTCACCACCGATCCGGAGCTGATCGGCGGAGTCAAGATCGTAATCGGCGACAAGGTCATCGACGCTTCCGTTCGCGCCAAGCTCGCCGCGATGCGCAGCGCGCTCCGCAGCTAGGCCGGCGACCACGGGCCCAGGACGTATTAGGAGATATCCATGCAATTGAATCCATCCGAAATCAGCGAACTTCTCAAGAGCAAGATCCAGAACCTGGGCGTCAGCACCGAGGAGCGCACTCAAGGCACGATCGTGTCGGTCACCGACGGCATCTGCCGTATTCATGGCCTTGCCGACGTCATGCAGGGGGAGATGCTGGAGTTTCCCCGCAACACCTTCGGCCTCGCGCTCAACCTCGAGCGTGACTCCGTCGGCGCCGTTATTCTCGGTGACTACGAGCACATCACCGAGGGCGACACCGTCAAGTGCACGGGACGAATTCTCGAGGTGCCCATCGGTCCCGAGCTGATCGGGCGTGTGGTCAATTCGCTCGGCCAGCCCATCGACGGCAAGGGCCCGGTCAATGCCAAAATGACCGACGTTATCGAAAAGGTCGCCCCGGGCGTGATCTGGCGTCGATCCGTGGCCCAGCCGGTGCAGACCGGATTGAAGTCGATCGATTCCATGGTGCCCATCGGCCGTGGCCAGCGCGAGCTGATCATCGGCGACCGCCAGACCGGCAAGACTGCGGTGGCCATCGACACCATCATCAACCAGAAGGGCAAGGACCTAATCTGTATCTACGTCGCCATTGGCCAGAAGGCGTCGTCGATCATGAACGTGGTGAAGAAGCTCGAAGAGCACGGCGCGATGGAATTCACCATTGTCGTCGCGGCATCCGCGTCGGACTCGGCCGCGATGCAATACATCGCTCCTTACTCCGGCTGCACCATGGGCGAATACTTCCGCGACCGGGGCCAGGATGCTCTCATCATCTATGACGATTTGACCAAGCAGGCCTGGGCATACCGCCAGGTGTCGCTGTTGCTGCGCCGTCCTCCGGGACGCGAAGCCTATCCTGGCGACGTGTTCTATCTGCACTCCCGCCTGCTCGAGCGCGCTGCGCGCGTGAACGAGGAATACGTTGAGAAATTTACCAACGGCCAGGTCAAGGGCAAGACCGGATCGCTGACGGCGTTGCCGGTCATCGAAACGCAGGCCGGCGACGTGACGGCGTTCGTGCCGACCAACGTCATTTCGATCACCGACGGCCAAATCTTTCTCGAAACCGACCTCTTCAACGCCGGCATCCGGCCTGCCATCAACGCCGGTATCTCCGTGTCGCGGGTCGGTGGCGCAGCGCAAACCAAGGTGATCAAGAAGCTCGGCGGCGGCGTGCGTCTGGCGCTCGCCCAGTACCGGGAGCTGGCGGCGTTTGCCCAGTTCGCATCGGACCTGGACGAGGCCACGCGCAAGCAACTCGAGCGCGGCCAGCGCGTGACCGAGCTGATGAAGCAGCCCCAATACTCGCCCATGAGCGTGGCCGAGATGGCAGTCACCCTGTTCGCGGTCAACAACGGCTATTTCGACGACATCGAAGTCAAGCGCGTGTCCGCCTTCGAGCATGGGTTACAGCAGTTCATGAAGCAGAAACACGGCGAGCTGATGAACAAGATCGACTCGACCAAGGATCTGGACGCCGAAGGCGAAAAGGCGCTCGCCGCCGCCGTCGATGACTTCAAGAAGAACTGGGCCTGAGCGCAAACGACGGAGCTGAAAAATGGCAGGCGGTAAGGAAATCCGCACCAAGATCAAGAGCGTGCAAAACACGCGCAAGATCACCAAGGCCATGGAGATGGTGGCAGCCTCGAAGATGCGCAAGGCGCAGGAGCGCATGAAGGCGGCTCGTCCCTACGGCGAAAAAATCCGTCGCATCACGGGGCACCTGTCCCAGGCGAACGCCGAGTACAAGCATCCCTTTTTGGCCAAGAAAGACCAACTTTCCCGCGTCGGCCTGATCGTCATCACCACCGACAAGGGATTGTGCGGCGGGCTGAACACCAACGTGTTGCGCATCGCATTGAACCGCATGCGCGAGTGGGAGAAAGACGGCGTCAGCGACATTCGCGTGACTTGCATCGGCAATAAGGGACTGGGTTTCATGCAGCGACTCGGTGCCAAGGTCATCTCCCATGTTGTTGCCTTGGGTGACACGCCGCACATGGAGAAGTTGATTGGCCCGGTAAAGGTGATGCTCGACGCCTTCCAGGCCGGCGAACTCGATGCCGTGTTCATTGCCTACACCCGCTTCATTAACACCATGAAGCAGGAGCCAGTCATGGAGCAGCTGCTGCCCCTGACGGGCGAGAAGCTCGACCGCACCACATCGTCCTGGGACTATCTCTACGAGCCAGATCCCCGGCTGGTGATCGACGAGTTGCTCGTGCGCTACGTCGAGGCGCTGGTGTACCAATCCGTGGCGGAGAACATGGCCTCGGAGCAGAGCGCGCGTATGGTTGCCATGAAGGCGGCCTCGGAAAATGCGGCCAATGTGATCGACGAGCTGACGCTCGCCTACAACAAGGCGCGCCAGGCGGGAATTACCAAGGAACTGGCCGAAATTGTCGGCGGCGCGGCAGCGGTTTAACGGATTTTTCGATTCGGGGATACAACCATGAGTCAAGGTGTAATCGTACAGTGCATCGGTGCGGTGGTGGACGTGCAGTTCAAGCGCGAAGAGATGCCCAAGGTGCTCGACGCGCTAGTCATGGACGAAATCGGCCTGACGCTGGAGGTGCAGCAGCAATTGGGCGACGGCGTGGTGCGCACCATTGCCCTGGGTTCCTCCGACGGCCTGCGCCGCGGAATGACCATCAAGAACACCGGTGCGCCGATCTCGGTACCCGTTGGTCCTGAGACCCTCGGTCGCATCATGGACGTACTTGGCCGTCCTATTGACGAGGCCGGTCCCGTTGGCGAGAAGAAGCGCCTGAGCATTCACCGCAAGGCGCCGACCTTCGAGGAACTGCGCCCGACCACCGAGTTGCTCGAAACGGGCATCAAGGTGATCGACCTGATCTGTCCGTTCGCCAAGGGCGGCAAGATCGGCCTGTTCGGCGGCGCCGGCGTGGGCAAGACGGTGAACATGATGGAGCTGATCAACAACATTGCCAAGGCACACTCGGGTCTGTCGGTGTTTGCCGGTGTCGGCGAGCGTACCCGCGAGGGCAACGACTTCTACCACGAGATGAAAGACTCGAACGTGCTGGACAAGGTGGCGATGGTGTACGGTCAGATGAATGAGCCGCCCGGCAACCGCCTACGCGTGGGTCTCACCGGTCTGACGATCGCCGAGTCCTTCCGCGACGAGGGGCGCGACGTGCTGCTGTTTATCGACAACATCTACCGCTACACATTGGCCGGCACGGAGTGCTCGGCGCTGCTCGGTCGTATGCCTTCGGCCGTGGGCTACCAGCCGACGCTGGCCGAGGAGATGGGCCGC
>JRYG01003305.1_pt1 | contig 35537 bp, 25 predicted proteins | sample 235341 | NCBI WGS metagenome assembly JRYG01 (sample SAMN03074218, study PRJNA261478) | activated sludge metagenome | biome: Wastewater Treatment Plant; feature: Wastewater; material: Activated sludge; isolation source: activated biomass of a wastewater treatment plant treating hydrocarbon... ...
TGCCGGGCGCATCGTGGCGGTACTGCCGTCGCAACAGGCCCGGCAACGTTTTGGCCCCCGGCGCACGGTAACGCTCGACTCCCACGTCCTCCTGCCGGGGCTGGTAAATCTGCATACGCACGCGGCGATGGCGCTGCTGCGTGGCTATGCCGATGATATGGAATTGATGGCCTGGCTGAAGGAGCGCATCTGGCCCGCCGAAATGCGTCTGGCCTCGGCCGCTTTCGTGCGCGACGGCACCCTGCTCGCCGCCGCGGAAATGCTGCGCGGCGGCATCACCTGCTGCAACGACATGTATTTCTTCCCCGAGGCGGCCGCCCAGGCGTGTCTGCGCCTGGGCATGCGCATCGCCCTCGGCATGATCGTCATCGACTTCCCATCTCCCTACGGCACCGATGCCGACGACTACCTGCGCAAGGGCATTGCAACGCGCGACGCCTTGCGCAACGAACCGCTCGTGTCCTTCTGCATCGCGCCCCATGCGCCGTACACTGTCAGCGACCGGACCCTCGAGCGCATCGCCACGATGGCGCTGCAGCTGGACGTGCCGGTACACATTCATCTCCACGAGACCCGCGACGAAGTCGCGCAGAGCCTGGCCCAGCACGGCGTGCGGCCCTTGGAGCGGCTGCGGCGGATCGGCCTGCCTGGACCCAACCTTATCGCGGTCCATGGCGTGCACTTGAACGAGCAGGAGATCGAGCTGCTTGCCGAACATGCCTGTTCCATCGCCCACTGCCCGACGTCGAACATGAAGCTTGCCAGCGGCATCGCGCCCATCGCCCAGGCGATGAACGCGGGCATCAATATCGGGCTGGGAACGGATGGCGCCGCCAGCAACAATCGCCTCGATCTGTTCCGGGAGATGCGTCACGCCGCATTGCTGGCCAAGGTCGCAACGGGTGACGCCCGTGCGCTCGATGCCCATCACGTCCTGCGCATGGCAACGCTCAACAGCGCGGCGGCACTGGCACTGGACCGGGAAATCGGCTCGATCGAGCCGGGAAAGGCGGCGGACCTATGTGCCGTCGATCTGTCCGCGGTGGAGCTTTCGCCCTGTTTCAACCCGGCTTCGCATCTCGTCTATGCCGCAGGACGGGAGCATGTGAGCCACGTCTGGCTGCAAGGCGAATTGCGAGTGGCGCAGGGCCAACTGTTGCAAATTAGCAACACCGAATTGCTTGACATAGCGAGAGTGTGGCAGAATAAGCTCCGCATCTGAACTGGTTACATCAATTTCTGCAGGTAACGAAGCACATTCAGGCGATGAATTCGGCTTTGTGGGCTGCACTTCCGGTCCTCGTGCTTCACATAACCAGTTCGCCTACCGATCCTGCTTAGCGTTGAGGGGAACATGATCAAAGAACTCAGAAAACCGGTATTCGTTGCGCTTGCCGCGTCGACGCTCGTCATGGGCGCCAGCGCGGCGATTGCCCAGGTCAAGGACATCGTCGTGAGTCCGGGCAAGGGCGTCATCCCGTACGCGATCGACCAGCGCGGCGTTGTGTCTCGCAACAGCACCGGCCTATGCTGGCGCACCTCTTACTGGACGCCTCAGGCTGCAGCCGCAGTGCCTGAAGCCGGCTGCGCCTGCGACAAGGACCTGCTGCCCAAGGAAGTTTGCGAGCCGCCAGCGCCGCCCGCACCGGCCGCCGCTCCGGCGCCTGCCCCGGCTCCGGCGCCTGCCCCAGCCCCGAAACCGGCCGCCGAGAAAGTGACGCTGGCCGCCGACGCCCTGTTCGACTTCGACAAGGCGACGCTGCGTCCTGAGGGCAAGCAGAAACTCGACGACGTCGTCGCCAAGGCCAAGGACATCAAGCTGGAAGTGATCATCGCCGTCGGTCACGCTGATCGCATCGGCAGTGACAAGTACAACCAGAAGTTGTCCGAGAAACGTGCCGAGTCGGTGAAGAACTACCTGGTGGGCAAGGGCATCGAGCCGAACCGGGTCTACACCGAAGGCAAGGGCGAGAAGCAGCCCGTGACCGGCGACAAGTGCAAGAAGATGGGTCCGGAGTCCGGCGGCAACAAGAAGCTGGTCGCCTGCTTGCAGCCCGATCGCCGGGTCGAGATCGAAGTGATCGGCACCAAGTAAGCACGACGGTTCCGTCCTTCTACAAAAAAGCCCTGCGCAAGCAGGGCTTTTTTTTCGCACCGCCACCCGCATATGCACGAGCGGGTGATTCGATTCCGGAAAGGGTAAGATCGCACCGATGAGCGCGAACGTCGATCCCCGCGAGTTGCAGAAGTTCAGCGAACTGGCCCACCGCTGGTGGGATCTGAACTCCGAATTCAAACCGCTGCACGATATCAATCCGCTGCGTCTCGATTACATCGATAAACGCGTCGGCCTGCGCGACAAGGACGTGCTCGACGTCGGCTGCGGCGGCGGCATACTCGCCGAGGCGATGGCCGCGCGCGGCGCGCGAGTCACGGGCATCGACCTCTCCGACAAGGCGCTCGGCGTCGCCCGCCTGCACCTTTACGAAAGCGGGCAGCAGGTGAACTATCGCAAGTCATCGGCCGAGGAGCTCGCCGCCGAAATGCCGTCGGCATTCGATGCCGTCACCTGCCTGGAAATGCTCGAGCACGTGCCGGACCCGGCCAGCACGGTCAAGGCATGCGCGACACTGCTCAAGCCCGGCGGCATAGCGGTGTTCTCGACGATCAACCGCAATCCGAAGTCCTATCTGTTTGCGGTCATCGGCGCCGAGTACGTGCTGCGGCTGCTACCGCGCGGCACCCACGACTACGCAAAGTTCATTCGCCCGGCGGAGCTTGCCCGCTACTGCCGCAATGCCGGCCTGCGCGTCGCCGACATCGTCGGCATGACTTACAACCCCTTCACCCGAACGTACGCCCTCGAGCCAGACACCGACGTCAATTATCTGCTGTATGCCGTGCGCGATGATTGACGCGGTTCTGTTCGATCTCGACGGCACCTTTGCCGACACCGCCCCCGATCTCGGCGCAGCGCTGAACCGTCTGCGCCGCGAGCTCGGTCACGCGCCGCTGCCGCTGCATGTCCTCCGCCCCTACACCTCCCACGGCGTGCGCGGCTTGCTCGGCGCGGGATTGAACGTCAAGCCGGACGACGACGGCTATCTCGAGCTCAGCCAGCGTTTCCTCGCCTACTACCGCGATGCGATCTGCGTCCACACGCGCGTCTTCGATGGCATGGCCGAACTCGTGCAAGGACTCGAGCAGCGCGGCACCAAGTGGGGCATCGTCACCAACAAGTCACAGCGTTTCACCCTGCCGCTGGTGGCACAGCTTGGCTACGACCGGCGTGCCGCCTGCATCGTTAGCGGCGACTCCGCCCCGCGCCCCAAGCCCCACCCCCAACCGCTGCTGCTTGCCAGCCGGATTACCCAGTGCGCGCCCGAGCACTGCCTCTACGTCGGCGACGACGTGCGCGATGTCGTGGCCGGGCGCGCCGCCGGCATGACGACGGTAGCCGTCACTTACGGCTATCTGGGCGTCGGCCAGCCGGTGGAGTCCTGGGGCGCCGACTCGGTCGTCGACCACCCCTCAGAGATCCTGCACTTGGTCGGTGAGGCCACGTGCTAGAATCGCTGCGCTCTCTGGAACTTTCTCTGAAGGGGGGAGTCGAGAGCGTAGCTTGACCAACAGATTCCGGGGGCGACCTGGCTTCGACGTGGGTCGCGAAGCGGACTAGTGCATACCGAGGACCAGCGACCTCGTAAATCCAACTGGACTGCAATAACTGCCAACGACGAGCGTTTCGCTCTAGCCGCTTAATTGTGGCTGGCCTCCGCACCGGTTCGCTCATGGACCGGGTAGCGCAAGCTACAGCGGAGTCATAGACATGAGCTAAGGTTCGAGCGCGCCGCGCGCTCGGGCACGAAAACCCAGCGGATCGCCCGAGACCAGCCTGCCCGTCGGCGGATCGAAGGTTAAAACCAAATGGCGAGGCTAAGTATGTAGAGCTGTTCGTAGAGGGCTTGCGGACGCGGGTTCGATTCCCGCCGCCTCCACCAATACACAAAGGTCAACAGTTCGCTGTTGGCCTTTTTTCTTGCCCGATCGCGCCGACTCCCGCGTGTTCGCGGGGGTTCGTGCGGAAGCCTGCGGACTTCGGCGTCCGGCCTCTGGCCCCGTCCAGGGTCACCTTCCGCTCTCTCCCGGCCATTTTTCTCTCCGGCCTCGCTCCCCTTTGAGGCGCCGAAGTCCGCAAAGGCCGTCCGCAGCATCCATGAATATCAACAAGTTACATGCTGACCGTTCAAGCGGTTGGATGGCAGCATCGCCCACCCGAAGGTACAGAGGTGCGGTTCCATTTGCCTGGAACTTTTTTCTCTGGTCACGGTCGTTTTGCGTGTTTCTTTGGGAGATCCGGAGGCCCGTCTGATCGATGCGCTCGGCAAGAACAACAATTAACTGTTTGACTTTCTCTTCAGAACTCATCCGCTCACCACCCAATCATCTCGCCCGCCCCCCGTACCGGGGGGCTTGTGCCGTCTGATCCTGGCTCTGCCGGGGTGGCGGAATCGTCCGCGCCGCCGGCCCATTGTCAATGCAACAAGGGAACAATGAGATGATTCGGGTAGAACACCTGACCCGCCGTTATGGCGATTTCACCGCCGTGGACGATGTGAGCTTCACCATCGGCCGCGGCGAGGTGGTCGGCCTGCTGGGGCACAACGGTGCCGGCAAGACCACCATCATGAAAATGATCACCGGCTTCCTGGAGCCCACTGCCGGCGCCATCCGCATCGATGATCTGGAGGTGGGCCGGGACACGGCGGCCATCCAGGCGCGCATCGGCTACCTGCCGGAGAACTGCCCGGTATGGCCGGAGATGACGGTGATCGACTACCTCGACTACCAGGCCGCGCTGCACGGCGTGCCACAGGCGCGCCGCCCGGCGGCCATCGCCCGGGCGATCCGCCGCACCGCCCTGAAGGAGAAGGCCGCCGCGCCCATCCAGACCCTCTCGCGCGGTTACCGCCAGCGGGTGGGCGTGGCCCAGGCGATCCTGCACGAGCCGGACATCGTGATCCTGGACGAGCCCACCAACGGCCTCGACCCCACCCAAATCCGCCACATGCGCGAGCTCATCGGCGAGTTGGCGAAGACGGCGACGGTGATCGTCTCCACCCACATCCTGCAAGAGGTGCAGGCGGTGTGCGAGCGGGTGCTGATCCTGCGCGCCGGCCGGCTGGTGGTGGACTCCCGCATCGACGAGTTGCAGCAGGGCCGCGCCCTGCTGGTGGCGGTCGAGGGCGATGCCCGCGCGGCGCTCGCGCAGGTCGAGGGGGTGAGCGCGGTGGAGGAGCTGGAGACCGCCGGCAAGCCGCGCCGCTACCGCCTCGCCGCCTGTCCCGAGGCGGCGCCGCGCGTGGCGCAGGCGCTGGCCGGCGCGAATCTTCCCCTGCACGAGTTGACCCCGGAGCGCCGCGACCTGGAGACCGTCTTCGCCCAGGTGAACGAGGAGGTGGCCCATGCGTGATTCTCTCACCACGGGGGGCCGTGTGGCACGCAAGGAGTTCCGCGGCTTTTTCGCCACCCCGGCCGCCTATCTCTTCCTCGGCGCCTTCCTGGCGGTGACCCTGTTCGTCTTCTTCTGGGTGGAGACCTTCTTTGCCCGCAATATCGCCGACGTGCGGCCGCTGTTCCAGTGGCTGCCGCTGCTGCTCATCTTCCTGGTGGCGGCGCTGACCATGCGCGCCTGGTCCGAGGAGCGGCGCGGCGGCACCCTGGAGAGCCTGCTCACCGCGCCGGTGGCGCCGCTCGCCCTAGTGCTGGGCAAGTTCGCCGCGGCCCTCGGGCTGGTGGCGCTGGCCCTGGCCCTCACCCTGCCATTGCCGGTGACGGTCTCGCTCCTGGGGCCGCTGGACTGGGGGCCGGTGGTCGGCGGCTACGTCGCCACGCTGTTCCTGGCCGCGGCCTACGTGGCCATCGGCCTGACCATGAGCGCTCGCACCGACAACCCCATCGTCGCGCTGATCCTGACGGCGGTGGTCTGCGGCTTGTTCTACCTGATCGGCTCAAGCACCCTGACCACCCTGTTCGGCCACGAGATCGGGGGCGTGCTGGCGCTGCTCGGCACCGGCACCCGCTTCGAGTCCATCACCCGCGGCGTGCTCGACCTGCGCGATCTCTACTACTACCTCTCCATCGTCGGGGTGTTTCTCACCCTCAACCTCTTCAGCCTGGAGCGGCTGCGCTGGGCCGGCAACCCGGCGAGTCCGCGTCACCGCCTATGGGGCTGGGTGGCGGGACTGGCCGCCGCCAACTTCGTCGCCGCCAACCTGTGGCTCGCGCCCATCGGCTGGGCGCGGGAGGACATCACCGCCGGGAACGTCCATTCGCTGTCGGAGGCCACCGAGCGGCAACTGGCGCGGCTTTCCGAACCCCTGCTGATCCGTGGCTACTTCTCCGCCAAGACCCATCCGCTACTGGCGCCCCTGGTGCCGCAGATCAAGGACCTGCTGGAGGAGTATGCCGTCACGGCCGGCGGGCGCGCCCGGGTGGAGTTCATCGACCCCACCCGCGACCGCCAGGCCGAGGAGGAGGCCGCCGCCCGCTACGGCGTGCGCCCGGTGCCGTTCCAGACGGCCGACCGCTACCAGGCGGCGGTGGTCAGCTCCTACTTCGACATTGTCGTGGCCTATGGCGACCAGCACGAGAACCTCGGCTTCCGCGACCTCATCGAGGTCAAGGCGCGCGGCGAGCGGGATCTCGACGTGGTGCTGAAGAACCCAGAATACGCCATCACCCGCGCCATCCGCAAGGTGGCCGGCGCCTGGGCGGCGGGCGGCAATCCGTTCGAGAACCTGACCCGCCCGGTGGCCTTCAAGGGCTATGTCTCGCCCGATGCGCGTCTGCCCGAGGCGCTGCGCACCCTGCGCGCCGACCTGCAGGGGCTGCTGGACGACTACGCCAAACAGGCCGGGGACAAGCTCAGGGCAAGCTTCCAGGACCCGGACGCCGACGGCGGCAAGCTCGCCGCCGAGCTCAAGGCCAAGTACGGCTTCGGCCCGCAGATCGCCAGCCTGCTCGACCCCAAACCCTTCTGGTTCTACCTGGTGCTGGAGGGCGACGGCGAAGCGGTGCAGGTACCGCTGCCCACAGCGCTGGATAAAGAGGCCCTGAAACGCAGCTTCGATGCCGCGCTCGCGCGCTTCGCGCCGGGCGTGCTGAAGACCGTCGCGCTGGTCAAACCCCCGGCCTTCGGCCCCGGCGGCCAGCGCTACGGTCAGCTCGAACAGGTGCTGGGCGAGAATGTCCGTCTCAAGGAGACCGATCTCAAGGACGGCCGGGTGCCGCCTGAAGCGGACCTGCTGCTGGCGCTCGCGCCACGGGCGCTGGACGACAAGCAGCGCTTCGCCATCGACCAGTTCCTGATGCAGGGCGGCAGCGTGGTGCTGGCCACCTCGCCCTTCGATGTGCAGGTGAGCAATACGCTCACCGCCGGCAAGCAGGACAGCGGCCTCAAGGACTGGCTCGCCCATCATGGCATCACCGTCGAGGAGACCCTGGTCCTCGACCCGCGCAACGCCGCCCTGCCGGTGCCGGTGGAGCGCTTTGTTGGCGGCCTGACCTTCCGCGAGTACCGCATGCTGCCCTATCCCCACTTTCCCGACCTGCGCGGCGCGGGGCTCGACGCCGACAACCCGATCACCGCCACGCTCGGCCAGCTCACCCTCAACTGGGCCTCGCCGGTGACCCTGGACGCGGAGAAGAACAAGGGCCGCACGGTGATCGAGCTACTAAAGAGCTCCCCGCAGAGCTGGGTGTCGGACAGCCTCGATCTGGTGCCCGACTACCGCGCCCATCCCGATACCGGCTTCGCCGCCAGCGGCGAGCGCAAGCCGCGCCTGCTGGCGCTGGCGGTGGAGGGGCGTTTCGACTCCTTCTACCAGGGCAAGGAATCCCCCCTGGCGAAGGCCGAGGCGGAGGCGGACAAGGGCGATGCCTCCGAAGATGCGGCGAAGAACACCGGCAAGGAGAACGCGGACAAGGCGCCGCGCATCACCGGCGTCATCGACCGTTCGCCCGAAGTGGCGCGCCTGATCCTCGTGGCCAGCAACAGCTTCGCCTCGGACGCGGCGCTGGATCTCGCCTCCCAGGGGTTGAACACCCTCTACACCAAGCCGCTGGCCTTCCTGCAGAACGCCATCGACTGGTCGCTGGAGGACCGCGACCTGCTGGCGCTGCGCGGACGCACCCAGCTCGCCCGCACCCTGGACCCGTTGCGTGAAGGCGAGCAGCGGCTGTGGGAGTACCTCAACTATGGCCTGGCGATGCTGGGACTGACTGCCGTCTGGGGCTGGCGCCGCCGGGTGGCGGCGAACGATCGCCGGGTCCATGACCGCATCCTCGCGGAGGTGTAAGCGATGAAGAAGACCATCCAATGGCTTGCCGTGCTGCTGGGCGCCCAGCTGCTCCTGGCGCTCACGCTCGGCCTCTCGGGCACGGCGCTCACCCGTCCCGCCGGCGCCGGTGCGCCGCTGCTGGCCTTCGACAAGGCCGCCATCGACCGCATCACCCTGGAAGGTCCCGACCAGGCCAAGGTGGTGCTGGCGAAAAAGGAGGGCCGCTGGCAACTGCCCGAGTCCGGCGATTTTCCAGCCGACGGCACGCGCGTGGCGCAGTTGCTCGACCGGCTGGCCGGCCTCGAGGGCGGCGACGTGGTCGCCGCCACCTCCGGCGCCCGCGCCCGCTTCAAGGTGAGCGACGAGGCCTTCGAGCGGCGCATCACCCTGGCCAAGGGCGATGCCACCCAGGCGACCCTCTACCTCGGCACCTCGCCGGCGTTGCGGCGGCTCCATGCCAGGAGTCAGGGCGCGGACGATGTCCACATCGTCGATCTGGCCGTCCACGACATGCCGGTGAAGGCGGCCGACTGGCAGGACAAGGCTCTGCTCACCGTCCCGCAGGCGGAGATCGCCGCCATCGACCTCGACGGTCTGCGCATCGACCGCGGGGCGGGTGACGGCGCAGACCAAGGGAAGGATGCCCAATGGACGGCAAACCCGCTCCCGGAAGGCAAGCGCCTAAAGGCGGACGCTGCCGCCAAGCTGGCCCGTGTGCTGGCCGAGCTGCGCTTCGACGCGGTGCTGGGCGAGGAGGCCAAACCCGAAAACGGGCTGGACGCGCCGGTCTTGCGCCTGACCCTCACCCGCAAGGGGGCTGCGCCGGTCGAGTACCGGCTGGGCAAGGCGGCGGACAAGGAGGAATACACCCTCAAGGTCTCATCCCGCCCCGAGCACTTCCGGCTCCCGAGCTGGACGGCGAAGGACCTGCTCGACGCGGCCAAGCGCGAGGCCTTGCTCGAAGCGGTGCCGGCCGAGACGACGTCCGCGGCGCCGAAGCAACCCTGATACTGAAGCCGCCATCGGCTTCAGCACGCCGATGCAGCGGGCGCCGGATCATAGAGGATCCGTGCCCGCTGCTCCTCCCACAACAACGGCGTCCCCGACGCCAGATCGAACANNGGTCTCGTCGAGGATGGCGGCGACGATGTCCGGCGCCAGGGTGGTGAGGTTCACCATCCGGCTCACATAGGCCCGATCCATCCCCTCGCGCTCGGCCACCTCGGATAGCGTGCGCGCCTCGCCGGACTCCACCATCGCCAGCCAGCGGTGGCCGCGGGCGAGCGCGAGCTGGATCGGCGTCGGCGTGTCGTCCCAGGGGCGCGGCTTCACGGGTTCGCCATCCGGCAGGGTCACGGCCTTCCGGCTGCCCCGCCGTTTGATCCGGATCGGCACGGAGACGGTGATACTACCGTCGCTCGCGGTGATCAACTCACCCTGACCGGTCTTGTTGATCAGGATTTCGTTCATGCCAGGGCCTCTTCACTTGATTCCGGGGCCGGCTCAGGACGCAGCTCCATGGCCAGCGCCTCGATGCCGTTGGGCCGGAACCTCACCTCGATCTCGTTCGGCGAGACGATCACCTTGTCGATGAGGAGCCGCACGATGCGCTGCTGCTCGGCAGGGAAGAGTTGCTCCCAGATTGCATCCATGCGGGTCATGGCCACGGTGACCTGCGCCTCGTCCAGGGAAGGATCGAGCCGCGCGGCACGCTCCGCCACGCCGGCGACCATGTCCGGGGCGCGCAGTATGCGGCGCATCTGTTCCAGCACGGCGGCTTCGATCTCTGCTGTTGATTTCCACGCCGAATTGACCCGGGGTTTTCATCTGGAACTGACCCACGGTTATGTGCGCGTTAGACGGCGCGCTCATGGTCCGCGCCCCGTATCGGCTCGATGTTCCGCGACATAGAGCGAAGCATAGAGCCGACCCCAGGGACCGACACCAAGTGCGCTCAAGAGGCCGGCCAGGAAGACGAGGAAGCCAACGTAGACGAACCAGGGCGGAAGCAGAGCGAACGGCGCGACACCCCAGATTGGACCAGCGAAGAGAGCAAACCCCACAACTGCGACAAGTCGCTGCAGCAGGGCGTGTTTCGTGCTTCGACGCATGCGCCGTCTAACCGGTTTTTGTTCATCGCCCCGCAGTTTCGGATTGGGCTTCCTTCAGACCCCGCCTCACGACGACGCCCTTGCCCTTCTCCTTGCCTTCGGCTCTGCGAAAACCTGGCCATAGGACTTGCACCTATGAAGTAACGCGCCATGCCCGGCGCACACGTCAAGCGTGTCTATGTGGAGAGCCCCTTGCGGGGGCCGTCCACTAACATCCGGGGACGGTGGGGGTATTCCCCGGGGTATGCGGACGTTGCGCGGCTGTCTAATGGCAAACTGGGTGTCTACGCGGTATTCCCCGGGGTATGCGGACGTTGCGGACTTGCAAACGTGAACTGCAACGCTTTGCTTTCCCGTTCTGAATGCAAATTCGGTTCGATTCCCGCCGCCCGACCATTTCCGGTCGGGGCTTTTCTTGCCCGCCGGCACGCCACAGTAGGACTATCTGACTGATTTTTCGCGATATTTGTGCATTGCGAGGACACTGGCTGCGCAGCGCGTCGATTCATCAAACTCGTGTAAACGCTTTTCGAATCTCTGCGTTATTTCGGAAAGATGAATGACCTGCCGGAGTGAGGAGTGTCAAATGGGTAGTTTCTGTGGTGAGTCGTACGAAGAATTCCTGAATTCGCTGAAGGAGGCCGGGATCGCGATCAGCAACGAGCCCGAGCTTCGCGAAAGGCTGGCCGAAGCGCGTGGCTGGCGCTACGCGTTCATGACCTTGGCGGCCAATGGCCGTTCCATCGGCATCTGTTTCAGCGAGCGCGAGACTGGCAGCGACAAGGCCTCGATCTGCAACATGCTTGCCCACTACCGCTTTCCGGCGGAATTCGATTCCGTCTTTGTCTCCGGGCTGCAGGCGGACCACTGAACGAACCAAAGCTCAATCGGCGGCAGCGATCGCGCTGAATTTCCGCCGTTGAGGTTCGCCCGGCTTACCGGCCGCGGCCTCCCGGCCCGCTCCGCCGCGGGGGCGTTGGCGGGAGAGCCGCCATCACCCCCCGCCTTCCCCTTCATGCAGTCGCACAGGGCGCGCGCGAGAATCAGCGCCACCGCGCTTTCCCATCGACGCGCCGCTACAGAAAACGGTCCAGCAGTCTGCGGCTGTGCCGGTCCAGTGCCTGCAAGTCGCGAATAAGAAACTGGATGCCGTGGCTGTCGGCGACGAGCAGCGTCGCCGGGCCGAGTCGGCGGATGTCCTCCTCGCCCTTGAGCACGAACGCGGTGTCGCCACGGTCGGTTTCCACGTCCCAGGTGCTGGGTGTTGCAAAGCTGGAAACGCTGCGCAAGCGTCTAATTTCTGGCACAAATTCACGGCTGGCGAGCTCCTCTGCCACCAGCTGGCGCATCTGCGGCGGTAGATCGCTTAACCGGTCCGCCCACGCCACTTCGTGCCCGTCGGCGCTTTGCAGCGATATGCCCTCACCGGGCGCAGCGATCGGGAAGGCACGCACCGGCACGACCCCCTCCCAGCGCCCGCCTTCGGCATCGGTGAGCACGAGCCGGCCGAAGGGATCGCGCATGAGTTCGAAAGCGACACCAGTCATGGCATTACTACCTTCACTTGACGAGGGTTGCGGCGCGCTCTTGAGGCTCCGCGCGCCAGATGCCGCTGCCGAACTGCTCGACGTCGACATTGCGCGCCTGCGCCTGGTAGAGACGGAAATAGGCGCCTTCGCGCGCCATCAGGCTGTCATGATCGCCGACCTCGACGATCTGGCCGCGGTCCATCACCACCAGGCGGTCCGCGCGGCGCAGCGTGCTCAGGCGGTGGGCGATGGCAATGGTCGTGCGCCCGCGCACGAGGTTGTCGAGCGCCTTCTGGATTTCCTTCTCCGTCTCGGTATCCACCGATGACGTGGCCTCGTCGAGGATGAGAATGCGCGGATCGATGAGCAGCGCGCGCGCGATCGAGATGCGCTGGCGCTCGCCGCCCGACAGCCCCTGGCCGCGCTCGCCAACTAGCGAGTCATAGCCGTGGGGCAGCCGCAAGATGAAATCGTGGGCGTGGGCAGCGCGGGCAGCGGCGATGATTTCCTCACGGGTCGCCTCGGGCTTGCCGTAGGCGATGTTCTCCGCGATGGTGCCGAAGAAGAGGAAGGGTTCCTGCAACACCAGACCGATGTTGCGGCGGAACTCGGCCACAGGCAGGGAGCGCAGGTCGATGCCATCGACCCGGATCGAGCCCTCGCTGACATCGTAAAAGCGGCAGATCAGATTGACCAGAGTGCTCTTGCCCGAGCCACTGTGGCCGACCAAGCCGATCATCTCGCCGGGCGCCACGGTCAGGCTAACGCCCCGGATGACAGCGCGATTGCCGTAGCGGAAGCCGACGTCGGCAAGCTCGATGCGGCCCGTGATGCGCTCGATGTGCATCGGCCGTTCCGGTTCCGGCACGCTGGAGACATGATCGAGGATGTCGAAGATGCGCTTGGCACCGGCGGCCGCCTTCTGGGTCACGGATACGATGCGGCTCATGGAATCTAGGCGCGTGTAGAAGCGGCTGATGTAGGCCAGGAAAGCGGTAAGTACGCCCACCGTGATCGCGTCCTGCGATACCTGCCAGATGCCGAATGCCCAAACGACCAGCAGGCCGACTTCGGTGAGCAGCGTCACCGTCGGCGAGAATAGTGACCAGGTCCGGTTCAGACGGTCGTTCAGGGCGAGGTTATGCCGGTTGGCCTCCTGGAAGCGCGCTGCCTCTCGCTTTTCCTGGGCGAAGGCCTTGACGACGCGGATTCCCGGTATGACGTCGGCAAGAACGTTGGTCACCTCGGCCCAGATGCGATCCACCTTTTCGAAGCCCGTGCGCAGTCGATCGCGTACGACGTGGATCATCCAGGCAATGATCGGCAGCGGCAGCAGCGTCACCAGCGCCAGCCACGGATTGATGGACACCAGGATTGCCGACGTCATGACGATCATGAGCACGTCGTTGGCGAAATCCAGCAGGTGCAGCGAGAGAAAGACATTGATGCGGTCGGTCTCCGAGCCGATGCGCGCCATGAGATCGCCGGTGCGCTTGCCGCCGAAATATTCCAGCGACAACTGCAACAGGTGTTCGAAGGTGGCAGTGCGCAAATCGCGCCCGATGCGCTCGGACACCAGCGCTAGAATGTATGTTCGAGCCCAGCCCAAGCCCCATGCCAACAGCGCCGCAGCGAGTAGGCCGCCGAGGTAGAGCAGCACCAGGTTCCAATCGATGGGCTTGCCGTTCTGGTAGGGAATCAGCACGTTGTCCATCAACGGCATGGTCAGATAGGGCGGCACCAGCGTGGCGGCAGTCGAGGCGAGCGTCAGCACGAAGCCGCCAAGCAGTTGTCTGCTGTAGGGCCTGGCAAAGCGCCACAGCCGGAACAGGGTCCAGGTCGACGGTGGCGTGTGCAGTTCGCGTGTGCACACCGGGCACTCGTCCTGGCCCGCTTCCAGCGGCGCCTTGCAATTCGGACAGACCGACTCCATCTCTCGTGCAACGGGACGCCCGGACAAATGGCTGGCGAGCTGCCGCTCGAAGTGATCGAGCAGGCGAAGCGCAGCAACGTTTTGACCCAAGGTGTAACGCCAGCATGCCAGACGCTGCCTGTCGTCATGCAGTTCGAGAGTGCCGACGCCGGCATGATCATGATGGCGAAGCACCAGGCCCCTCCGGTAAGGCCAGTCGCGCCACACCGTGTCACCTGGCGCTCGCGCCAGAACGCGACGGTCGGTCACCAATACCGCACCCGAGGAAAATTCCAGGCGGGCGTTGAGATCCGGCTCCAGCCAGCCGAGGATGTGCTCCTTCTCGGCAAGCATTGGCTGGATTTCGGCGCGCCGCTCCGCGGGCAGGCTACCGAGCGACGGATGCGTCGTCGCGACGAGGGCCGGGGTCTGAGTTGTCATCGTGAATGAAGTGCCAGCCGTTTATGTCGATGCCTGCGTTGCGATGCTTCGCCAGGTTGGCAAAGCCGCCTGCGCGCCGCGTCCGTTGCTACTCGGATTGGATATGGCCCGTGATGCCGGCGTTTGCTGTATTCTCGCCCCTACTCAACGCAGCAGGCAGCAAAAAGGCAGACGAGTATATCGCACCGGACCGCAGGGCAGCGGCACCGTCGGTGCGTGGCCGGATGGTCGAACCTGGGAACCCACTCCGGCGCCAAGTGCCAGCGGTCCTGCCGTAAGCCCTGCAACAGAGGCTCACCGAGCCATGATTTGAACATGGGAAAGAACATCGAATTTTTGCGCGTCACCTACCTGCGCGGCCCGAACATCTGGACCTATCGGCCCATCATCGAGGCCTGGGTCGACATCGGCGATCTGGAAGACCACCCCTCGAACACCCTGCCCGGCCTCTACGAGCGCCTGACGGCCTGGCTGCCTGGCCTGGTCGAGCACCGATGCGGGGTCGGCGAGCGCGGCGGCTTTCTGCAGCGGCTGCGCGAGGGTACGTGGACCGCACATATTCTGGAACACGTTACCCTGGAGCTGCAGAATCTCGCTGCCCAACGCACCGGCTTCGGCAAGGCGCGCAGCACCTCGGTGCGCGGCGTCTACAAATTAGTGGTGCGCTCGCGCCAGGAGGACGTCACGCGCGCCTGTCTGGAGGCCGGGCGCCGATTGCTGCTGGCGGCGATCGAGGACACACCATTCGATATCGCCGCCACCGTCGCCGAGCTGCGTGCGCTCGCCGACAAGCATTGCCTCGGCCCGAGCACGGCTTCCATCGTCGATGCCGCCGCGGAGCGGCGCATTCCCTCGATCCGGCTCACCGAGGGCAACCTCGTTCAACTGGGGTACGGCGCTCGCAGCCGGCGCATCTGGACCGCGGAGAGCGATCGAACCAGCGCCATCGCCGAGGGCATCGCCAGCGACAAGGATCTCACCAAGCGGCTGCTTGCTTCCTGCGGCGTGCCGATTCCCGAGGGGCGCGCGGTGGACAGCGCGGCCGACGCCTGGGCGGCGGCGGAGAGCGTCGGTCTGCCGGTCGTCGTCAAACCCACCGATGCCAACCACGGCCGGGGCGTGTTCACCGATCTCAACACCCGCCCCGAGGTCGAGCGGGCCTTTGCCGCCGCGCTGGAGGAAGGCAGCGGCGTCATGGTCGAGCGTTTCGTGCGCGGCAACGCCCATCGCCTGCTGGTGGTGGGCAACCGGGTTGTAGCGGCGACGCGGGGCAAGATGGTGGCGGTCGTCGGTGATGGCCGCTCGACCATCGCGGATTTGGTGGAAAGCCAGGTCAACAGCGATCCCCGCTGCGGCGTCGAGGAGGAATTTCCCCTCGAGCCGCTGGTACTGAGCAAGGAGCCGATCGCCTTGCTGGAGCTGGAGCGACAGGGCTATACGCCGCAATCCGTGCCGCCGGCCGGCCAGCAGGTGCTGCTCAAGCGCCAGGGCGACCTCGCCTATGACGAAACCGACGATGCGCACCCCGACGTCGCCGCCGCCGCCACGCTCGCCGCACGCGTCGTCGGCCTCGATATTGCAGGCATCGACCTGGTGGCGGAGGACATCTCCCGCCCCCTCGACGCACAACGCGGCGCCATCGTCGAAGTCAATGCCGGTCCGGGGCTGCTCATGCATCTCAAACCCGCTGAAGGCAAACCGCGCCCGGTGGGCGAGGCAATCGTCGAGCACCTCTTTCCCGAGGGCGAGAGCGCCCGCATCCCCATCGTCGGCGTCGCGGGCAGCAAAGCGACACCAGCGCTTGCGCGCCTGATCGCCTGGATGATCCACCTGAGCGGCAAACACGTCGGCCTTGCCTGCCGCGACGGCCTTTTCCTGGACCGCCGGCAGGTGGAGAAGGCGGACTCTGCGACTTGGACCGCCGGCCAGCGCCTGCTCGTCAACCGAGTCCTGGAAGCCGCAGTCTTCGAAAATGGCGCCAAGAGCATTCTCAGCGAGGGCCTGGCTTACGATCGCTGCCAGCTCGGCGTCGTCACGGACGTCACCTACGGCGAGGAACTCGCCGAGTACTACATCCACGAGCCGGACCAGGTGTTCAACGTCCTGCGCACCCAGGTGGACGTCGTGCTTCCCGACGGCGTGGCGGTTCTCAATGCCGACGATCCGCTGGTGGTCGATATGGCGCCGCTGTGCGACGGCGAGGTAGTGTTTTATGGTCGCGACGGCGAGTGCCCGGCCATTACCGAACATCGCCGGCGGGGCGGACGGGCCGTCTATCTCCGCGACGGTGAGATCGCCTTGGTCAAGGGTGACGACGAAACACCGCTGGCCGAGCTCGCGGCATTTGCCTTGGCCCAGCCGGGACAACCGTCAGACCGTGCAGACTTGGTTCTGGCCGGCGTTGCGGCAGGTTGGGCGCTGGGCATTGCGCCGGAAATCATCACCGCCGGGCTAGCCACCTTCGACCCGCTGCAGCCTACCCAGGCAAGCGTCGGCGCCCGCGCGCCGGGTGCGAAAACCCACAAATCCCCGGCCACACCGACGGCCGCCTGACAACTGGAAGATATTAGATAGATGGAAGTTTCACGCATTCGGGCACTGCGCGGCCCCAACCTCTGGAGCAGGCGTACCGCCATCGAGGCGATCGCCACCTGCAACGAAACCGAGCGTTCGATCGGCGATATGCCGGGCTTTGAATCCCGGCTGCGCGAACGCTTCCCCGCGATAAGCGCACTGGAGCCGGCCAGTCATGCCGAAGTCGTATCCATGGCGCATGCGCTGGAGTTCGCCACGCTCGGCCTGCAGTCCCAGGCAGGATGCCCGGTGACCTTTAGCCGCACCACGCCTACCGTCGAGCCAGGCGTCTATCAGGTCGTGATCGAATATAGCGAGGAAGCCGTCGGCCGGCTCGCCCTGGAACTGGCGCAGGAGCTGTGTCGCGCCGCGGCCGAGGGCAAAAACTTCGACATCGATGCGGCGCTGGCGCGCCTACGCGAACTGGACGAGGACCTGCGCCTCGGACCGAGCACAGCCTCGATCGTAAAGGCCGCCATGGCGCGTCGGATTCCCTATCGGCGGCTCACGGACGGCAGCCTGGTCCAGTTCGGCTGGGGCAGCCGCCAGCGACGCATCCAGGCGGCCGAGACCGATCGCTCGAGCGCCATCGCCGAAGCCATCGCCCAGGACAAGAACCTCACCAAGAACCTGCTGCGCGCCGCTGGTGTTCCCGTGCCATTCGGCCGTCCGGTGACCAATGCCGAGGATGCCTGGGCCGCGGCCTGCGAAATCGGCGGGCCGGTGGTGGTCAAGCCGCTGGACGGCAACCAAGGCAAGGGCGTGGCAGTAAACATCGAAACGCGCGAGCAGGTGACGGCCGCCTATGCCGCCGCATCCGAGTATCGCTCGCGCATCCTGGTCGAGCGCTATCTATCGGGCAACGACTTCCGTCTGCTGGTGGTAGGCGACAGCGTCGCCGCGGCGGCAAGGCGCGACCCGCCGCAGGTCATCGGCGACGACGTCCGCACCGTCCGCGAGCTGATTCAGGAAGTGAATCGCGACCCGCGTCGCGGCGAAGGTCATGCCACCTCGCTGACCAAGATACGCCTGGACGACATCGCGCTCGCCGTGCTCGCCAAGCAGGGCTATGACGCCGACTCGGTGCCGCCCAAGGGCAAGCGGGTCATCCTGCGCAACAACGCCAATCTCAGCACGGGCGGTACCGCCACCGATGTCACCGACGATGTGCACCCCGAGGTCGCCGCCCGCGCCGTGGCCGCGGCACAGATGGTGGGGCTCGACATCTGCGGTGTCGACGTGGTGTGCGACACGGTGCTCAAGCCGCTCGAGGAACAGAACGGCGGCATCGTCGAGGTCAATGCCGCGCCGGGGCTGCGCATGCACCTCAGCCCGTCCTACGGCAAGGGACGCGCCGTGGGCGAGGCGATCGTCTCCAGCATGTTCGCTCCTGGCGAGGACGGGCGCATACCGGTGGTCGCGGTCACCGGCACCAACGGCAAGACCACCACCGTGCGCCTGATCGCTCATCTGCTTGCCGAAAGCGGGCTGCGCGTGGGCATGACCAATACCGACGGCGTGTACATCGGCGGCCGGCGCACCGACACGGGCGATTGCAGCGGCCCGCGCAGCGCCCGCAACGTGCTCATGCACCCGGACGTGGATGCGGCGGTGTTCGAAACGGCGCGCGGCGGCATGCTGCGCGAGGGGCTGGCCTTCGACCGCTGCAAGGTGGCAGTGGTGACCAACATCGGCGCCGGCGATCACCTGGGACTCAACTACATCACCACCGTCGAAGATCTCGCGGTGCTCAAGCGCGTCATCGTCCAGAACGTCGCGCCCGATGGCATGGCGGTGCTCAACGCCGCGGACCCGATCACAGCGGCCATGGCCGAAAACTGCCCGGGCAGCGTCACCTTCTTTACCCGCAACCGCCATCACCCTGTCATGGCCACGCACCGCGCCCAGGGCAAGCGCGTGGTGTTCGTGGAGGGCGACGCCATCGTTGCCGCCCAGGGCGCCGAAAGCCATCGCCTACCGCTGGCGCAGGTTCCGGTCACACGCAACGGCACCATCGGCTTCCAGGTCGAGAACGTAATGGCCGCCACCGCCGCAGCCTGGGCAGTCGGTCTGGACTGGGACACCATCGCCGCGGGTCTGCGCAGCTTCGACACCGATGCCGACAACGCGCCCGGGCGCTTTAATGTCTTCGACTACCGCGGCGCGACGTTGATCGCCGACTACGGCCACAATCCCGATGCCATGCTGGCGCTGGTGCGCGCCGTGGAAAATATGGCGTCCAACAGCCGGTCCGTGGTGATCAGTGCCGCCGGCGACCGGCGCGACGAGGACATCCGGCAGCAAACCGAAATCCTCGGCAACGCCTTCGACGATGTCATTCTGTACCAGGACGCCTGCCAGCGCGGCCGCGCCGATGGCGAGGTACTGGCGCTGCTGCGTCAGGGGCTGGAGCACGGCGTGCGGGTCGCGAGAGTCGAGGAAATCCGAGGCGAGTTCCTGGCCATCGACACGGCGCTCGCCCGCCTCGCACCGGGCGATCTGTGCCTGATTCTGGTGGACCAGGTCGAGGAGGCGCTGGCACATATCGCCAAACGCATAGCGGAGTCGCGGGAGAGCGTCGCCGCCTGAGACGGTCGGCGGGCGCGGCTTGCCTCAGCGGTCCCGGCCGTGGGCCTGCGGGGCGGGGTCGCGCAACAACAGCTCCGGTGCCGCGAAGGGTGCGAGCCGCTCGAGAAAATCGAGCGCCTCGAACACCGGCGAGTTGCGGAAGAACTTCGCCATCGGAAACTCCATCCAGATGCGATCGGCGAAGGCATTAATTTCGTAGGGCGTATCGCCGACGCCATCGTCGTTGCGATCGAACCCCTGGTAATCGTCCCAGTAGTTGCCCTGCCAGTCATTGCCGTGGGGATCGCCGCCGGGCGACAGCGTCACCTGTGCCAGGTTGTTTTCGAAGCGATTGTTGCGCACGATGTGCCCGCCCTTCTCGCCATAGAAGGCCACACCGGTGATGTTGTGGGCGAAGCGGTTGCCGATCAGCGTGATACGGTTGATGGGATGCATGGGCGAGTCGGCAAGAACGCCGGCGGTGCAATGCACCAAATCGTTGCCTTCCGCCAAGCCGGCGCTGCTACTCTTGAACACGATGCCCGCCCCGCCTCCGTCGAGCACATGCTGAATCCGGTTGCGGCGCACGATGAGCCCTTCCGAGTTGATGCCGATAATCCCCGTCGCGGTGCCGCTGATGCGGTTATCTTCGATCAGATTGCGTGGCGAGAAGATAAAGTGCATGGCATAGCGACCGTCGCGAATGTCATTGCCGACGAGGCGGTTGTGCGGCGAGTTAGCCAAGGTAAGATCGCGCGCCTGCGCAATATCGTTCGCCTCGATGACATTGCGCCGGCTGTACCACAGGCGCACGGCATCACCGCGCTCTGCCAGTTCGCCGCGGCGCGAACGGATGCGATTGGCGCGTATGCGATTGTCGTTGGCCTGGCGCAGGAAGATCCCGAACAGAACGTTGTCGATGACGTTGTTCTCGATGAGATTGGCGTCGCCCTCGACGAGAATCGCGGCATCGACGCGGTCATGGGAATTGCCGGAGTTGGTGATGCGCATGCCGCGCACGATGATGGCCCCGCCGCGTATCGCCAGAACCGTCGCCCGGCCCGCGCCGTCGAGGGTGACTTCGCCACGACCGTCGAGCACTATCGGTTTCGCGATCAGCACTGGGCCCGCGTAAACGCCCGGCGGTGGCTGCAGCGTGCCGCCCACGGGCGTTGCGTCGATCATCGCCTGCAGGCTAGGTAGCGCCGAGCCGCCCTCGCCGACGGAAATCAGCAACAGCGCCAGTACCAGGAAACGCACCACAGCCATGGGCATGGAGTGTCCCGCCCGCCGCGCCGGCCATGAATGACCCAGGTCAAGCCCCGCCACTGGCCGCGTCGCCCTTGGGCGGGACAATCCGGTTCAGCCTTTGCCAGTCTTGCCGGCACGGCCCGGGCGCGGCTTGTCGCCGTGAGCACGCAAGCTCATCGCCGCCTCGAAGGCCGACTTCGTGAAGGCGAGAACAGCCGCAAACTCGTCGTCGGTCAGGCGGCGTGCCTCATCGTCTGAGCGGTAAATGTTGGCGAACTCGCGCTCGCGGCCGGCCTGCAGCACCAGCCGGCCGATGCCGAGGTTTTCCAGTGTCTTCCAGAGATCGGGATTGTAGGTGCGCGTCAGCCGCATGACGAATGAGATGGGATCGTTTCTGCCCAGCACCGCCGCCAGACGCAGAATGATCTCGAAGGGGAGCGCCGCCTTGCCGCCCTCCACCGCTTCGAGCAGCGCCGGGTCCCTGAGATTGACCGCCTCGCCCAACTCCTTGAGACTGAGGCCGGCGGCTTCGCGCATGCCGCGCAGCAACGAGCCGGTCTTCTCCAGCGCGGCGCGGTGCTCGCGCTTCGGCAGGATGGACTTTGCTACGTTCAGTGACAGATCGGCAGCCGTGCCGGCGATGCCGAGCACGGAATCAGCCCACGAGCGCAGTTCCCGGGCGAGCGACAACAACGTGAACTCGTCCGTTGTCTCCTGTGTCGTCCCTTGCTTGCTCGGCTCGGCATGTGCCTGCGCGGGTCTCGCCGCCTTGCCGCGCCGCCCCGCCCTGCGTCCCGATTCGCCTGCTTCCGCCATGCCGACCTCCCGTCGCCGTAACGACGCCATTCTACCCGCGGGCGGTCGGAATGCAGGGGTGGGGAGACACTGCATCAGACGGGAAAAGACAGCGGGCCGCCGAGGACACGGAGGGCCTCAACGCCGCCGCGGTGCGAGCGCTCAGCGCGCGCCGGTCTTGACCTGCTTGTCCTTGCCGCTGGCGCCCGCTGCGGCGACCGTCGAGTCGGCGATCACGCATTCGCCATTGGCGGCGGATCGGAAGCAGAAGTCGCCGCGCAAGCTGCTCGTCTCCCACGGAATCTGCGCCTGCTGGGTTTCCTCCGACACGGCAATGCGCACGCGTTTGAACAGTTGCTCCACCGGCAAACCGGGGATCTGCATGTTGGCCAGCAGGTGCCTGGTGAATGCACTGTTGTTCCCCGGGCCGTCGAGGGCTATCGACCCGGGTGCGGTGGAGTAGGCGATCAACGTTCCTTTGGCTCCCAGCGGCGCCGATATCGGTGCCAGGCCCGGCGCCAGGCTGCGCGCGGGATTCAACCCGCGGGTGGTGGTCGCAAGGGGAAACGGCGTGTTTCGGCAGGCGTCGAGTATGACGATATTGACGCCGTCCTTGGCCTGTCCGAGGCGGTCGATCAGCTCGGAGACATTGGCCGTCTTGAGCGGCACCTCCTCCTCTTCCTTGAACGCGGCGTCCACCGGAATGAGGTAGTTCTTGCCCTTGAGCTGCGCGCCGTGACCGGCATAGAAAACGATGCGCACCTGGCTGTTGGCAGACCTCAAAGCGAACTCGCGCATGGCGTCGATCATGTCTCCCTGCGCGGCGTTCTCGCGATAGATGACGCCATAACCCAGCTCACGCAGGGTCGCCGCGACGGCCCTGGCGTCGTTGACGGGATTCCTGAGTGCCGCCCGGGTATAACCGGCATTGCCGATCACCAGGGCCATCCGCTCGTCCGCCCCGCCCGAGAAAGGCTGCGCTCCCGCGCCGGCGCCAAGCAGGCCCAGCAGACAGGTTACAGCCAATGCGCGACCGAGCATGGCCGCCAGGGCGATGGTTCTGCCACGAATGAGATTTGCTCCTGTCATCGATGCACCCACGCTCACCGGCTCAGGCGAGATCCGTCACTCGCGCACCGGTCGTTTGTCCAGCACCGTCACCACCTCCACCAGCCCGCTTTTCTCCATTTCCTGCTTCGCCAATTCCAGATGCTTGGGGGACACGGCGACGATGTAATCGCCCAGTTGGCCCGGACCGTCCACCACCCGCCCGGACACTTGAACCAGCAGCAGGCGCATGGCACGTTCGGTTGCTTCGGCCTTGAACGTCACGCGCAGCACCGGCGTCTCCGCCAAAGGCTGTGGCGCCATGGTGCGCGTTTCGGCGTATTGCGGCTCCACCGCAGACTTCGACAACAGGGCGCCGATGATTCCCGCCTGGGCGACGATCACGGCCATCCCCAATGCATATGCCGGACGCGCCGCCAGCGAGGCGAAAAAGTCCGCCAAGCGGCTCGACCATGACGGGCGCACCGCGGCCGGTTTCTTCTCCTCGCGTACCCGTGCCATCAGCCGCGTCAGACCGACTTCCTCGGGGATCGTGGCGTATTTGGACCGGATGTCCTCGTGCAACCTCCTGTGCCATTCCAGCTCCGCCCGCGCCTGAGGATGCTCGGCGGCCACCTTCTCCACCCAGACCCGGTCGATATCACCGATCTTGCCAGTCACATACCAGGGAACCAGTTCGTCGAAGCGTCGTTTCGTTGCGGCGTCAAGAGTATTCACGTGCTACGTCCTTCAGGGCGACTCGCGTTTCAGAAATCGTTCGAGGCAATTCTTGATCTTCAGCCGAGCATGGAACAAGCGCGTCTTCACCGTGTTCTCCGGGCAATCCTGGATCTGGGCGATCTCGGCCAGGGACAGCTCCTCATAAAACACCAGATGCAAACATTCCCGATGCACCTCGCTCAATCGCTCCATGCAGTGCAGGATGCCTTCGCGGCGCTCCTTGTCGGCCAGAACATCGAAGGAGCCCAGGTCGTCCGACGGCATTTGCTCGTCCAGTTCCTCGTACTCCGGCGTGCGTGAGCGCAGGTTCGTAAGGATCTTGTACCGGGCGATTCCCAGCACCCAGGTGCTGAACCGGGACTCACCGCGAAACCGCGTCGGATGCTTCCAGATTTCATAGAGCGTGTCGCTGACGATGGCCTCCGATTCGTCCGGATCGTGGAGCCTGTTCAGGGCGAAGGCGTAGATGCGGCGCCCGAGCAAGCGGTGCAACTCACGCAGGGCCTTTTCCTCCCCCTGAGCGATCCTGCGCAGATACTCCTGAGCCTGCTCGTTGGTCAGCTCCATGGTCTCGGCTTGTTATTAGTCGGTAGCGAGGGCTGCTAGGTTCATGCTATTTTGCCACGCTCGGGCGGCGGGTTCGAGTTGGGCGCCCTGCCCGGGGCGCGTGAGCGCGCGGCACGGCCGCGCAAGGATCAGTGCTAGTCCCTGCGGGCCCCGAACAACGCCGAGTCTTCCAGCACCTTGGGAGCGAGTAGCTGCGGCGTCTGCGGCCCGATGCTGCGGTCGCGCAGCTTCTCGACGATGGGCGTGGCGGAATCGAACATCTCCTTCAGGGTCACCAGCCCGTCGCGGTCCGCGTCGGATTTCAGATCCATGGCGTTCAGCAGAGCGTAGGTGAACAGCCCGTGCCGGGCCGGCGCGTACTCCTGGGATTCCTCGTCGCCCTTGGCCGCCACGACGAGGGAGAAGCGCGACGCCGCCGAGCGCTTCATCAGGGAGTGCACCTCGAACCTGCCCTCGATGTTCTTCGCCTGGCAGGTATCGACGATGAGCACGCGGCGGCCCGCCGCCTCGCGCAAGGCATCGAAAAACACCGACCACGAGAGTAACGTCTCCACCCGGCCGCCGTTGGCCACCGCCTCGAGGTCGGCAGGAATGGCATCGCGCGGCACGAAATAGTAGTTGCCGGCCTTGTCGCTGATGCCGTGCGAAGCCAGGAAGATGACCACCGTGTCTCGCGCCTGGGCCTGCTGCACGAACTGCACCGCCTCCAGAATGTTTGCGCGGTCCGGCTTGGTCGCCGTCTCGTCGGACACCACCTTCGTGTGCAGCTTGCGGAAGTGGCCGGCACCGATGGCCGCGAATTTGTTCGCCACCTCCTCGGCATCGCGCGCCGCGTAGGCGAGATAAACGCTCGGCGGCAGCTTCGGGAACATGTTGGCGCCAATGGCCAGCACATAGAGATCGCCGGGCTCCACGGCTGGACGGATGGCCGCCGGCAGCGCGAGCTGCGTTTCCGCGACGCCCATGGAAATGCCGTTGAAGGACTCGACACGGATCTCGTTGTCCTGTCCGGGCAATTCCACCTCGATATCGCGCCGGAAGCGCCCGCTCTCCGCCTCGCCCAGCCGGCGCTCCCGGGCCGGGGTCACCGGGATGCCATTGACGAATACCGTGTATTCGCGCATCGGCGGCCCGCCCTTTTCGCCCGTGAGCTGCAACGCCGCGCGCGGGCGGCCGGATGCAGCGTCGGCAATATTCTTTACCTGCAACTTGAGGCGCGGCGGCGCAATTTCCCGCAGCCTGGCGATGTCGAACGTGGCGCCCGGCGATGCCGCCGCCAGCGACCGCGTCGCGCCCTGCACCGCCCCCCGGAACGAGTCCACCACCACGTCGGGACGGTAGAGCACGCGCTCGAACTGGATGGCATGAAAGAAATCCGGCGTCACCTCCCGCCCGCGGTTGAGATGCCAGCCGACGTAGTTGTCACCATGGACCGACGACATGTAGTAGCCCTCCGGCACCCAGGCGATCCAGTCCTCGCCGTTGCTATGCGGAAAATAGGCGAGCACCTCCCGGCCGTCGCTCATTCGGTACCAGCGGATGGTACCGTCGGAGAGCGCCGCCACGGCGAGCCGCCCATTGCCGCTGACATTGACCGACCAGGCCAGCGCCGGCAGTTGTACCCGCCAAAGCGGCCGCGCTTCCCGGTCGAACAGGCGCAGGGCCCACTCCGTGCCCAGCAGCAGCGACTTCCCGTCGTGGGCGATGGCGTAGCAACGCGAGCGTTCGTAGTCGTCCAGCATCAGTTGCCGGCCGTTGATCGATGGGCTGAAGCTGTCTTTCCAGTCATCGATGCGAATTTCTGCCGCCTGCATGACCGGCGCATGCACAGTGCGTTCCCGACCCGGCACCGCCTGCCCGCCGTCGCGCTCGACGACGAAGGTGCGCAGACTGCCCCCGCCCGGCGCCGCGGGGAAGCGCACGACATCGGCATCGGCGGACACGGCCAGCGATCCGTGGCTGCCGCCGAAGTCCACGATGTCGGGTCCGCGATAGGCGATGCGCTGGCGTGCCGGGCCGAGCACGCCGATGGCCGGATCCTCCGCCGCAAAGGCGATCGCGCCCCCCGGTAGCTGCTGGATCTCGCCGATGCGCTGCGCGGCGAGAGGGATGCGCTCCAGCACGCCACGGCCGCGATTGCCCCAGCGATAGAGCGGATTCATGCCTCTGCCGCGGTACTCCCCGCCGGCATAGAGATATTCGCCGTCGCTGGACCACACGGCGGTATTGAAACTCGTCTGGTCGGCGAGCGTGGCGGTGTCCGCCTTGAACTGCAGCGTCAGATCGCGCGCCGAGGCGACCGAGACCACCGCCGCATCGGCATGACCGATGGCGAGCAGGCTGCCGTCGGGCGAGAAGCGCACCGAGGCGGGCTTGGCCGCGCCGGCAATGGCCACGCGCCCGACGATGCGCAAGTCCCGGCCGTACAACCGTGTCATGCCGTCGAGCGCCACCACCGCCATGTTGCCCGCGCGATCGAAGTCGATGTCCATGATCTTGTCGTTGTACTCGAGGTCGCTGGCAACGGTACGGAAATCGCCGGCGCGCAGCACATGCAAACCGGCGCGCGCCTGCAGGCCGACGGCGAGATGCCGCCCGTCCGGCGACCAGGCCAGCGCGCCGATGGCGTCCTTGAAGCCGCTGACGCGGCGCACCAATTCCCCGCTGTGCACGTCGAAGAGATAGACGCAGGCGCTCCCGTCCCAGTCCCACCCGGTCCAGCCGCCGGCCGCGACCATCCGGCCGTCCGGCGACACGGCCAGCGCGAACAGCTGCCCTTCGTGGCCGGCGCCGATGGGCACGCGCAACGTCTTCAGCAGGCGCGCCTCCGGCAGTTGCCAAACACGCACCGTCTTGTCATCGGAAGCGGTGATCAGGCGATTGCGCGGCGCATCCACGACGAGCCTGCGTATCAGGCTCATGTGCATGCCGGTTTCGATGCGGAGGATGGGGGTGGGGGTTGGATCAGCTGCGAACGATGCAGGCACGACAAGACAGTTGCAGGCCGCGCCAAACACGCAAAGCGCCCGAGCTATGCACGGCCATATCCATTGATGAAATGCACGCATCTGACGACCAACTTGTAGACAGCCAATGTGGAAGCATGGTCAAAGCTCGCTACCGCAAGCTCTTCGTCCGTCACTACGTCCGTCCGCGATATGGAATGCCGCCGCCTTGGTGTCGAATCCAGTCACGCAATGCCGCCGCGCCACTACGCGCACCACCAATTCCAATCTTCCGTGGGACGGCTCAATATTCCAGCAAGGTTCGGCATCGTTCCGACCACTGCGCTTGGTGCCAGGGGATCGGTGATCGGCGTGCCCGGGTACGTGGGCGTGCCACCGTCCTTGAGAAACTGCACCACGCGCTCCGGCCTGAGCCGCTTGTGACCACCGTTTTCCACTTGATTCATGGCGGCACACTGAATCAGCGCTGCGGTAGCCGCAACGATTGCCGACGCAGCTGAAGTCCTGGCAATGCCCGGATCGGGATTGAAATCGCTCCCCCACGCGTAGCAGTCGACGCGACCGCCATAGTTGACCGTATGCAGCCGCTCGTGGGCTCCATTCTTGGTCGCACCCTCGGCGGCACTTACCACTACCGCACCGGAGGACCTGAAGGTGGATACGCCCGGGTTAAGGCTTCGCCCGTCCACGCCATCGACAACTCCCTCGATCGAATTCAGTTCATCGCCAAGATTGCGCCATTCGAGCACTGGCGACTCGTCTGGGCCGATGAATGTTCCATCGTAGTTGCCGGCCGATTCGACCACGACCGCCCCTGCGCCCGTCGCCGTGCGGATGTACTCGAACGCGGAAGCCTTCTGCTCCATCGGCACGTACAGGCCGGTTAGACTGTTCACCGTCTGTTCCTCGATGAGGACGACGTCACCGCAGCGCAGCTGGGCACCATTGAGTGCCGTAACGACATCCGCGATCGCCTGCATGACGTTCAGCTCGAACCGGGGCGCAGAAGATCCATCCGGCGGAGCAGGCGTCACCGGAAACGACGAGCTGAAAAGCATGATCTTGGCACTCGGCGCTAGGGTGTGAATCAGGCTCAGAACGCCCATGCAATGAGATTTCTGAGAGGGATCAGGCGTGCCGGAACCGGCCTGTTCAGCACTCGGGAACAACCCCTGCACTTCGCTCAACACCCATCCTCGCTCAACCAGGGCGATGGCGACGCCTGCTCCCGAAATGGGCGACACGCTACTCCTCGCCGCGGGCCCGCCCACACCATCTGGGGCCGGACTGTCGAAAGGCGGTGTCGGCTGGTACGCGGCATGTTCAACATGGATCGAGCGCGGCTCCAGCGCGTCCCAGGCCGTGAGCGACTTGCGCAGTTCCTCGATGCGAGGGTCAGCGGGCGGAAGCAGAATCGAGAAGTACAAAAGCGCATCCACGGTCTGGCGATATGTACAGTCGCGCGAGCGCGCCAGCTCGACCAGGCCTCCAATCGCCTGCTCGTCGCTGTTCGGCAACGCCCGGCGCAAAACGATGCCGGGGAACTGGCGACGAAGCCCCTCGAAGAACGCTTGGTCGTCCTTGTTGGGAAAGCTCTCAACCTGATTTGCGTAGGGCGGTCGTCGCTCCGGCTTGAAACGGAACAGGATGCGTGCCGCATAGCGCCGGTCGATCAGCTTGTCCCGGTCGGGAATCCCGGGCGCCCCGCCACCATCAGATGTCCCGCATTGAGAGTGCCCGAAGATCCCGCATAGCCATCGGCACACGCAACGAAGCACACCGCGACCGAACACACATCTTCCCATGGCATTTCCCCTTCTTCCCATCACTGCTCACAAATCGTGCGTTCCTGCTCTGCCCGCGACTACCTCACGTCGACGAGTCTGCGCGGCGGGCGGGGCCGGGCAGAGCCGATCAGAGGCTCCGCCGGGGCGCTACTGACATGCAACGCTGAATGCCACGCCGAATGCGCTGTGGCCGAAGTAGCTGTGGGCGCCGGACCCGCCGCTCTCACAAACCGGCCCCTCCACCACGTGACTATCGCGGTCGAATATGTCGGATGCACCGCTGCGGTCCGACCCGCGACCAAGGTCCGCGCTGCTCGCCACACCCCGCCCCTCGCTGTCGACTGACGCGCTTCCACCGCCCGAGTTCGCCAATGGGGCATTGGGCGAGTTCGTGAGATTGAGCGCCGCGAGAACCAGGTTGTCGTTCCGCCCTCCCTCCGGTGTAGTGCTCGGCGGGACAATCGGCAGCAATTCCACGATCTTTGGCAAGCTCAAGGCCGGACTCGGCGGGACGATTCCCGGTTGCGCCGCGTCCACATCATTGCCGAGCAGCGTGCTCCACTTGCCGTCCGAGCCGGGCCCCGTGAAGTAACGCGTAGTATTGATCAGATACAGGAAGTTCTTCTGGAGATCCTTCCCGAGAAGGGCGGAGTTGAGCGTGACAGCATTCTTGGCCATTGCCGCCTTGAGGCCCGGAGTGCCTTGAGTCGGGCCGGCCGGAAAGATCCGGATGTTCCGATACGCATCGACCACGATGCCGCCACCCTGTGCGATCTTCGACTCGTCGAGCACGACATCGGCCAACGACACCTCGCCTGGCGACGCCGCGTCGCTTGACGTCGCCTGTACCCTGAGGCCCTTCAGCGGCATGCCCGGATAGTAGCCTAGATTCGCTTTGAGCGAAACGCTGCCGTGGGACGAGCTGACCGCAACGATGTCCTTCGTGATCAATTCGTAGAGGACAACATTGCCGGCCGCGGTGATCGTGATCGGTGCATTCCCCGCATAGACGAGCGGCGTCTTTCGTCCGGACGCCGGATCAAGCGCGAGGCCCTGCTGCTTCATCTCCACCGCCCCGTTTCGCGCCCAGATGACTACCGCACCGTCCGCGGTAATGATGTCCTGGTTCAGATTGACGCTTCTAGTCGCATCGAGTGTAAGCCCCCCTCCTGCTGTACCGCCGCGGCCGTCGATCGGGGAGTTGACGTCGATGTCCGTCGACGAGGTCACGGTGGTGGACGTGCCGGTGCGCAGCGTTCTGTTTATCGAATCCGCCTCGACTGTGCCGATAACCGCGTACTCTGGGTCGAGCAGCAGGCTGCCCGCTTTGCCGTTCTTCGCCCCCGCATCCACCAGGCCCTCGAATGCAAGTGTCTTCTTCCCGGAGACCTCGACCAGGCCACCATTGCCGCCCGCGTCGGCGCCCCGCGCCGCGATGGTGCCGCGATAGGTCGAGTCGCCATCGGCCCACACCACGACCTTGCCACCATCGCCCAGCTCACGCGCGCTGGCATCGATGTGTGCACCCTCGTCCACCGAAGTTCCCTGCGCGCGGTAGGTGTCGCCCTGCCCCTGGTAGTCGCCACCGACGAGAACCGTGCCGCCTCCAGCCGCGCCACTTGCATCCAGATCGGCGCTGGCGCTTAGAGAGACATGGTCGCCCAATACCTGGATCGTGCCACCTGTCTCGCCGGACACCGCACCCCTTGCATTGAGCTGCCCGGAAACGGCGACGCTGCCGCCCTTGCCAAGCAGGATGATCTGGCCATTGCGCGAGTCGACGGTCTCGGCTTTTATGGTTCCGCTCATATTGATGACATCGTCGACCACCGCCTTGGCAACTCCTGCCGTCGCCAGCACCACCTTGCCGCCTGCGACGTCGATCGTTCCGGCCTGGTTGATGAGCGCGTTGACCGGCCTGCCTTCGGCATCGAACAACTGCCCGACATGCTTGTCGCTTAGCGCGAGACTGACCAACTGATCGCCGAAGAGGTCGATGGCGAACGTATCGCCCGAACCGAGCACCACCTTGCCCAGCCTCGCCTGGATCAATCCGTCGTTGCGCACATGCGGCGCCACCAGAGCAACGAGCCCGCCCTCCGCCACGGTGATCGTGCCGCTTTGCACGATTCCTGCGCCGGACGCACCCGGCTCGTCGAACACGAGCTTTCCGGCCATGAAGTTCGCATTGCTGATGTTGGCGGTGCTGGCGATCAGGCTGCCGACGTCGACGCGGGAGCCGGCGCCGAAGACGATGCCATTCGGATTGACCAGGATCACCTGACCGTTGGCGGTGAGGGTACCGAGTATGGCAGAAGCCTGCCCGCCGGTGACGCGGTTCAGGGCCGAAGACGTCGCGCTCGGTTGCTTGAAATGCACCCAGTCGTTCGCGTCGATATTGAAGGTGCGCCAGTCGATGACCGCGCGGTCGGTCTTCTGGTCGACATAGGTGAGGTTCTTGCCGGTGGAGACGTCCTTGCCGGCGGAAATCTTGGCATCGCCGGCGGCGATATTCGGGTCCTGTGGTGCGGCGAGCGCCAGCGGCGAGGCAAAACCGGCCGCCAGCAGACAGGCACCGATCGTGCGCAATCTCGGACTTGCTCTGCCGTCCGCGGAACTGGGTCTACGGCGCTTGCTCATTGCTGATCTCCATCATCGCCCGTCCTGCACTTGCATCCGTCGCGTCGGGCCGAAGAAAGGTTCACGCTTTTCGCGTTCCGGCGCCACGCCCGGCTCAAGCGACACCAGACACCGAGCCACGGTTCAAGGTAGTCGCTTCCACGCCGCAGTGCAATACGAATCACGCCCTAGGCCGAACGCCCGATTGCGAACGCAGCACGCAAGGCACGTGCCGCACCGGCGGCTCGGAAGCTCAATACCGCGCCGACAACCCGAAATACCCGCGCACATCCCGATCCCCCTCGGCGGCCACCTCGCGGGTGAGCGGCTTGGCCAGTTCGAAGTAACCCGAGACGTGACGGCCGAGGCTGAAGCGCAGGCCCACGCCCGCCGACGCGGCGGATTCGCTCGCCTGCTGGTTCGCAGGCGTGCGCTGGCGCACTGTGCCGACGTCGTAGAAGCCGTACGCCGTGTAGCCTGTCAGCGCCTCGCTCGCCACCGGCGCCGTGTAGCGCAGCTCCAGCTTCAACCCGGCACCCGAATCGCCGACGATCTCGGAGGGATCGTAGCCGCGCCCGAACTGTTCGCCGCCGAAGCCGAACAGTTCAGGGGCGAGCAGGTCGCTGAAGGCATACTGGGCGCTGACCGCACCCAGGATGGACCAACGGCTGGCGACGGACTGCAGCCGCGCGGCATAGGCCGTAAGCTTGGTAAAGTCGCTGCGCCCATGCGTACGGGACAGCCCGGGCGTGCCGCTGCGCGTCGCACCCAGACCGTCAATGCCCTGGCTGAATTCCACATCGAGCAGATTGATGCCGCGCAGTTCGTCGGCACGGTCGTAGGTGATGCCGAGCCGCAACGCCCGGATGCGATCCTCGGAATTGCGGATGCCGTTGATGTCGGTGCGGCCGTCATGGCCGGTGAGCGCGACACGCGCGTAGATGTTGCGGCTGCGGCTGCGCGCCAGCGGGTGGGTGTAACTCAGGCTGGCCGCCTCCGAGGAGGTCTCAAGCGTCACGGGGAGCCCGGCCCCGACTTCCGGCTGCGAGCGCACCACCGACAAGCCGAGCCCAATCCGCCCGCCTTCGTCGCCGACCGGCTGGTCGTGGTCCAGGGAGACATAGCGCAGCTCGCTGTTCGGTGCCACTCCGAACTTTAGCCCCGTGCGCTCGTAGGCGCCGAACACCGACTGCAGATCCAGGTCCGCGGTGAGCCGCAGCGGGCCGATCGCCTTGCTGCCGCGGTTGTCCACCGACACGCCCGCGCTCACCTTTCTGTGGCTGATCTGCACCACGAGATCGGAGGCGCCGGGCTGGGTCGGCGAGGGCACCAACGTCGCCCGCGCACTAACACCGGGCAGATCGTTCATCAGCAGCAGGTAGCGCTCCAGGGCGTCGGCGCGCAGCGGGCGGGCATCCTTGAGCTTCGCGGCGTAGCCGTCCACAAGATCGCGCCGGCCCTCGATATCACCTTCGAGCCGTACCTGATCGACGAATCCCTCGACCGCCTGAAGGCGCACGGCGCCGTCCTCGATGGCCTGGGCCGGTACGACCACCTGGGACAGCACGTAGCCGTCGTTGCGATACTTTGCCGTCAGCGCATCGGCGATGCCGTACAGATTGCCCAGCGCCACCTCGCGATTGACGTAGGGTTCGTAGATCGGGCGCAGCGCTTCGTCCGGGTAGACGGTCACGCCGTCGATGAACAGCGATTTGAGGGTGAAGCGGACCTTGTCGGCGTCCGGCGGGCGCCCTTGCTGAGGCGCGGGGACTTCCACGGCGGGCGGCTGTGCGCGCGGCTCCGGCGGCGCCTGGAACTGGCGCTCGATCTGGCCGGGCTGCACGGTTCCCGGCACCGGCTGTGCCGGCGCCTGCGCCCGTGCCATGCCGATGGCAATGAACCATGCCGCGCCCGCCAACGCGAGTGCTCGTGCGCGCACACCTCCTCCTTGTTTCTGTTTTATGGGCATCATCGCTTGCCGGTGTGTCCTCCGCCGCAGCGTTTGGGCGGTCGGAAAACGGACAAGCCAACACGTGCGAAGGTGCGCACTGCACATTCGACCGGTCCGGCAATACGAAAGAGCTGGTTCATTATAGTCAACTTCAAAAAATTCTTGCAACCTCTTGAACGATCATCTAAATAGGAAACAACACGGTGGCAATGCCGATTTTGGTCCGGGCGGAGGCGAACTCACACCCCCCGTACGCCCACCGCCGCGCAGGCAACGGAGGCATGACAATGAACCGAGGATTGAGCCCATCCACGCTGCAGCGGGAGAACGCACGCTTCCGCGGCGGCGGCGGCGTCAGTGCCGGGAATGCCGCGACCGGCCTGTGCCCGGCGTTCCTGGACATAACAACGCGTCGGGTCTACCTGTCCCGCTTCGCGGACGGCCGCCCTGCGCCCTGTCACTTGCTCGACGGCCTGCCGGCGCGCTTGATCGCCGCCCGCGACGCCGCCGGCCGCGTCCTCAGAATCAAGGCAACGGTGGTGTCCGGTTTCGCATGCGATGGCCGGTTTTACAGTCGCGACGAGGCCGCCGCCCTCGTCCCAGCCACCCGCTGATCGCAGCGAGTTCGGCTAGCGCCCGGCGGCGCGGGAAACCCGGCCGGCGCCGGCGATGGACTGCACGACCTGCGGATCGCCGAAGTAGCGCACCTGCCCGGCGCCCGATACCTGGGCGTAGAGCTTGTGCGTCGCCCACAGCTCGGCAACGCCGCTGCCGCCGATTTCCACCGACGCATCGCTACTCGACAGCCCGCCCGCCGCATAGCGTCCGGCGCCGTCGATGCGGATCTTCTGCTCGTCGGCACTGCCGCCGGCGATGCGCAACTCCCCGGCGCCCGCCAGCGTCGCATTGAGCACGCCGGTGCGCAGGTAATCGACGCGGGCGTTGCTGCTGCCGCCCAGCCGGAGGTCAAGGCGAGGTGTGTCGAAGGCACGCATCTGCACGTTGCCGCTCCCCTGCACATCGAGCGAGCGCAGGCTTTTCACGGCGAGGCGAAAGCGGATCGGCTTTTGCGTGCTGAACGCCTCGCGAAAGCCGATACCGAGCACGCCGTATGCCACCTCGGTCGTGATTCTGGCGAGGACCTCCCGCTCCGCCTCGATGACCAGCGACTCGCGCTCGTCCTGTGTGATGCTCAGTTCGCCGACGCCGCGAAACACGACCCGGTCGAAATCCGCGACCGCCCGCTGCTCCTCGGCAATCTCGCCCGCCATGACCGCCCCCGTCGATTCCGTTGCCAGCATCGCGGCAAAGCTCAAAAGAAGTGCTTCCGTGCGCATGCGTGCCTCCCTGTTTTGCACCATCGCCACCCTGCCCCAACCGCGACTCGCTTCGCGCCTCAAGGCCGCAGTGGCCCCTTTGTCGGATCACCCGAGGTCTTGATCAAGCAGGTGGCGCTGCCACTCTGGACCAGATAGACCGGCGCCCGGTTCCTGTCCGTCATGCGCAACGCGAAGGCTGGTGAGTCGGCGGGAATCCCCAGGTAGTTTTCCTCGAACATCAACTGCCCGTATTGCCAGCAGCGCAGTTGGTAGTTTCCGGCGTTCGCGGCTGATTTTGCCGAGTTGTCCCGCGCCTTGCCGTCCGCCGCCGCGACGCGCACCGGAGGCTCGCTCACCACCTCGGAGAAGACCACCGGCGCCGCCAGCACCGCGCAACCAACAATGATCCAGTGCCAGGGGCGCAACCGGCGCACGGCGTCCCCGCAACGATTACCGAATATCAACATGGAATACTCCCGTCGCCAAGTTGTTGCCTGCGGCCTGGGCGAACGCTTCCTTCACGCGCGCCAAGGATGTCACCTGCAGATGTTCGAAGTCGATTCCCGCCACCACGCCCGGCACCTTGCCACCGATCTCCCGCTCGGCGGCGAAGCAGGCCACCGTTTCGCGCACGCCTTTGTCATTGGCAACGAGCTGGTAGCGCCCGCTGCCCGGCAGTTGTAGAGGTGCACCGGCGCGTACCAGCGTGTCTTTCTGGAAGCGGTTCGGGAAGAAGCGCTGAATGCGCCGCGTCTCGTCCTGCAGGTAGCAATAGACGTGGGCATCGCGGTTGGACGTAATCGTCAGGCTGATCGGCTCCCCCCGCTTGAAGCCCTGCCCCTTGTCCTTCTTCGCCGAAACGGCGAGCGCAAGCGGCTCCCTGGCAGGCTGCGCGACGGGCGCGGTGAGCGCGACCGGCTGCGCTGTCGCCATTGCCGGCGTGGGTGCCGGCGCCACTGCCTTCGCCGGCGCGGCCGCAGGTGCCGGCAATGCGGCCGGCACGGCGTTCGACACGGG
>JRYG01000123.1_pt1 | contig 35484 bp, 31 predicted proteins | sample 235341 | NCBI WGS metagenome assembly JRYG01 (sample SAMN03074218, study PRJNA261478) | activated sludge metagenome | biome: Wastewater Treatment Plant; feature: Wastewater; material: Activated sludge; isolation source: activated biomass of a wastewater treatment plant treating hydrocarbon... ...
TTGCCGAAGGCAGGGCCAGGTTCAGGAGCGCGTTCCGGGAGAGCGAGGCCGGTGAACGCTGTCCGGATTTTGAACCGCTGATCTCTGCCTCCTGCGACGGAGAACTGACCGCAAGGGAGTACACGGATCTGGAAAACCACCTGGCGGCCTGCGGGCACTGCAGATCAACCCTCCGGGCCTACCGCGCCGCACCAAAGGCGGCCGCTGCCCTCGCGCCACTGCTTCCCTTCGGTCGCGGCCTCTGGCAACGACTCCAGGAACTCGCGGTGGACGTTCATATGAGGGTCCAGGGAATCGGGCGAGGCTCCGAATCAACCCTTCAGGCAGTTGCGGTTTCGGGTGGCTCCCGGGGCGCGGGGGTTGCGGCGCTCGCCAAGCTCGCCGCGATTTGTGCCGGAACCGCGGGTACCGCTGCGGTATGCGCGGCAACCGGAATCCTCCCTGCTCCCTCGCTGATCACCGATCGCGACGACAAGCCTCCCGCCAAGGCCAGAGCGATCCCCAAGAAGGAAGAACCCCGTCCCGCCCCGATGGCCTTTGTCCGGTCGGACGACCTGCCGGGTGCCGAGCCCCCGGCGAACGAGTCACAACAACCCTCCCCGGATCCGGTCACTGCACCGGCTCCGGTCGAGCCCGTCGTCGAAGACCCGGTTTCTCAGGCACCGGCACCGGCACCGGCTCCCGCGCCGACGCCCACGGAGACGGAGTTCACACCGGAGGCGGCCGGCACTCCGGCCCCCGCGTCGACACCTCCCCCTCAACCAGCTTCAAGTCAGGTTCCTGTGAGTAATGGAGGAGGGGAGTTCGCACCATGAACACCATTGGAAGAGTCCTGGTCACGCTGGTCTTTGTGACCGGAGGCTGGCTGGCCGGCAGCAGTTCGGCCGACGCCGGCACTTTTACGATGAAGCAGTGTCTCGGAGCCGGCCATCTCGATTTTCAGGCGACCTATGCCCCGATCAACGACAGCGGACTTTTTGACGTGGCCAGCGGCTGCGTTCCGGCCGGGAGCGGAAAGATCGGCGTCTACCAGGACAAGAGCGGCCCCTCGATGGCATTCGGCGAGGGCGGTCAGTTCCGTTGGGATGCACCGAATGGAACCGGCATCATTGGGGCCGATTTCGCGGTGCGCCTGAAGGATGCGAATGGACTGGTTGCCGGTCTTGTCGGATTTGACGGCGCTCTGGTGAAGGACATAGACGGTGGCATCGCTCACGATGGCGAGAAGTACGGAACCACATGGTCAGGGCCCGGAACTCCCCAATCAATGGTGGTCGCCCGCCTGAAATGCGATGCCGTCTCCTGTCAGAACAACTCGAGCGTCACCAAGGCCTATGTCGAAGTCACGGATGCCGAGTTCACGGTCTCCGACACTTCGGCACCTTCGGTCTCCGCGTCGGGAGAACTCTGGAACTGGGGCGGTGACTCGCTCTACCACCGGGGCAGCGCGTCGGTCCGGCTGGACTCTGGCGATCAGGGTTCCGGAGTGGCTGCCGCATGGGCGGAGGTCAATGGCCTTCGGGTGGACCTGGCACCACCGGTCTGCCCCGGTGACAGGGGCAGCTACACAACCCGCTTCACTCCATGCCCGCTCAGCCATTCGGCGACCAGGACATTCGATACCTCCGTCGCACCGTTTCAGGAAGGATCCAACACGCTAAGGCTCTGCGTCCGCGACTATGCCGCAACCGAGTCAGGCGCGTCGAAGACCTGCACTCCAACGAGAACAGTGCTGGTCGACAACCGGGAATCAAACCCGCCCTCCAGTTTCCGGTCGGACGAAGGAACCGGCTGGCAGCCCGAGAACGGCTTCACCCTCCGGTGGGAGATACCCGCCGGCCAGAACGCCCCGATCATCGGTGCCGTCTACCTGCTCTACGAGGAAGGGAGCAACACACAGGTCGATTCGGGTTACTTCAGCGGTAACGGCATCGTCAGCGCCGGGCCGCTGGAAGTACCGGAGGTCGGTGCGTACCGTGCCGTCATCTACCTGGTCGATGGGGCCGCCAACCTGGGTCAGCCGGCGGAGACGGTGCTTCGCTTCGACGACCGGCCCCCGGGAGACGTACAGCCCGAGCCACCTGAGGGATGGATCTCCAGGGATGAGTTGCCTGTCGAGCAGGAGATCGAGAAGGCCGTGCCCGGCGGACCATCGGGAATCGCTGGATACGCGCTCGCGGTATCTAGTGCCGGTCCGGTCACGCCTTGCGAGACGATCGTGTGCCTCGCACCCGAAATCACGCTCGCCGCAGGGGCGGAGCATCGAACCGGTTCGATAGGAGGCTTGACGGAGGGCAGCCACTGGGTCTCGGCCACTGCCGTGTCCGGGGCGCACAAGTCATCGCTTCAGCCCGGCAGCACCGAACTGAAGGTGGACCGGACCCCGCCGGAAACGACGATCTCCGGCGTTCCGAACGAGTGGGTCAATCACCCGGTAACCGTCACCGTTCAGGCCACCGACCAGAGGTCGGGCATGGTGCCCGCGCCAGGTGACAACGGTAAGCCCGAGACGGTGATCGATGCCGAGAGCTACGCCCCATACGCGGCTCCCGGTCCGTTCGCCTCGTTCGCGGTCGCGACCGAAGGAGTGAACCGGATCCGTTACTGGGCGAAGGACCTTGCCGGNNGTGACCTGCACGCCTCACCCGGCCAGGCCGTGGTCAGGATCGACCTGACTCCGCCAGTCGCGCGATTCGACGGGTTCCGCGATCCCGAAGACCCGGAGCTGGTCCGTTTGTTCACGGAGGACACCGACTCGGGTGTGGTCTCGGCGGAGATCCTGATTCGTCCGGCCGGCGGCTCCGGTCAGTTCGAACCGTTGGAGACCAGCGTGGAAAGCGGTTCCTACGAAGCCAGGATCCCCTCCGATGACCTGCCGGCAGGCGCCTACGAACTGCGTGCCCGGGTCAGGGACCGGGCGGGTAACGAAACAGTCAGCCAGGCAGGACTCGACGGATCACCAATGATTCTCAACCTGCCGTTGAAACAACCGGTCGAGCTATCCGCTGCGCTGGGAAACGGCAAGCGGGCGTTCACGGCCACCTACGGATCACCGCAGTACCTGGAAGGCCGGCTGACCAGTGGCGGGATGCCCCTGACCAACCAGACTGTTCAAGTCGTCGAGACGTTCACTGCGGGGTCGAGTGCCGAGACCCGGATCACGGATGCGATCACCGACGGTGATGGCCGTTACCGGGTCAGCCTGGGTCGCGGTCCCACTCGCAGGGTGCAGGCGTCGTACGGTGGCACCCGCAAGCTGTCCAGGACCGAGTCTCCCGTCGCAAACCTGAGAGTCCGGGGCCGGATCGGACTCAGGATCAAGCCGAAGAAGGTGCTCAACGGCGGCACGGTCCGGATGAAGGGATCGGTGGGTTTCGCCGGGGCTCTGCCCCCGGCCAGAGGGAAGCTGGTGGCGATCCAGTACTTCGATCCGTCCAGAAGGAAGTGGCGCCCGGTCGAGGTGTTGAGGGCAAATCGGGCCGGGCGGTTCAGCTACGCCTACCGCTTCCGGACGATCAGTTCTGCCCAGCGAATCCTCTTCCGGGCGAGCGCACTGCCGGAAGCCGGCTGGCCCTACCTGCCCTCGACATCGAGGCCCAGATCGGTCATTGTGTACCCGAAGGGTTGAAACGGCAGGGTAAGGAGACGGCATGAGAGGGATACCGCGCCCTTCACCAGCAATGGTGGTGGCGCTGATCGCGCTGACGATTGCGATCGGTGGCACGGCCGCTGCCCTGCCCGGCAAGTTCAGCGTCGGTCAGGACGACCTGAAGACCTCTTCGGTCGGGGCCCGGTCGATCGGGAAAATGATCATTGAGAAGACGGGGGTGGTCCAGTCGAAGGATCCCATTGCGGGTGACGGCATCTTCACCGAGACCAAGGGCTCGGTCAGGTGCCCGGAAAAGGCTCCCCTCGCGATTGATCCCGCCGTCGCAGTGCTCGGCCCCGAGGCCTACGTCGCCCGGCAGATGGCTCTCCCGAACCGCTGGGGCGCGCCGGGGGGATACGAGTTCCGGATAAGCGGAGACGAGGGGCCCGAGATCGGCTACACCATGACGGTGAACTGTCTGTTATCCCGGTGAGAGGCTGACCAGCAGTGCCCCGGCAGCCTCCGGCGGGACATCACTGCAGATCTGCCCTGATTCCGCCGATGGGCGGTCATAGGATTCCGCACAGTGAGCGATGCTGACGTGATCGATCCGCCTCCGGGGCCCGCTGACTCGGAGGCTTCAGGGTCGGCGGAACCGCCCGCCCGCACATCCCGCTTCGAGATCCTTATCGCCGTCATGCTCGGCGTCACGGCGCTTCTGACCGCCGGGGCCGCCTATCTGGCCGACCGCGACGACGGCCTGCAACTGAAGTACCTGGAGCAGGCCTCGCTCAGCCAGTCCGAGGCCAACGACCTCTATGCCAACGGTGACCGCCAGAAGGCGCTCGACCAGACGATCTTCATCGAGTACACGCTGGCCGTGAATCAGGGCAACAACCAGCTCGCCGCGTATCTGGTCAGTTTCAGCCCGGAACTCAGGGCGGCGATCGAGATATGGGCGAAATCCAATCTCAACACACCTTTCTCGGGCGATAATCCGGCCTACTACCCCGACTCCTACGCGGAGGGGGACCGACTGCAGGACAAGGCGGATGACGAATTCGCCAAGGGCGACTTCTACGACAAGCGCGGAGACTCTTTTGTTGCCGCGACCGTTCTCTTCGCTCTGGCCCTCGCCTTCCTCGGTGTCGCCTCGGTGATATGGTTCAGGCGCTGGCGAAACGGACTCACCATCGGGGGAGGGGCATTCATGATCGCCGGAGTGGCCGTACTGGTGGTGAACCTGATCTGATGAGCGATCTTCCCGTGACAGTGGACGAACTGCCGGCATCGGCACCCCGCTCCCGGCGGTTCGAGTTGACCCTGGCGATACTGCTTGGTCTTGCCGCCATTACCGCCGGCTACACCGCATACCGCGCTGACCTCGACCGCGGAGATGCGCTGCGCCAGTTTCAGGTTGCGAGCAAAACCAGCGCTCAGAGCGTGGACGCCTACAGCCAGGGTGATGTCCAGAGGTCAACCGACGAGCAGATATTCGTCGAGTACATGAAGGCGATCAATGTGGGGGACGCAGAAGTGGCGGCGGCACTACGCAACGGTCTGAGCCCGGACCTTCGCCGGGGGATCATCGCCTGGGAGCGGAGCACCGGTAACCAGCTCTCACCCTTTGCCGGCGCGAGCCCCGCCTACTTCCAGCCCTTCTACGCGGAGGGTGATGAACTGGCCGCCCAAGCTGACGAGGAGTTCGCGGCCGCCGATGAACTCCGGTCAAGGGCCGACACTTTCACCCTGATCGGGGTGCTGCTCGCCTCGGCGCTGTTCATCTACGGCATCGCGGCCGTCTCAAGGGCGGCCAAGGTCCGGCGTGGTCTCACCGCCACCGGATTCCTGATCTACCTCGGCGCGACAGTCGCCCTGCTGATAAACGCCGTCTAGCGCTTGCCGGACTGGATCCGGGTCGGCCCTGGACCGGTGGTCCGGACACCACAGCCCCGGGGGCGGAACCCTTAAAGACCAACGGCCCCGAGGAGGGGCCGTTGGCGAGGGAGGAGAGGTACTACATCGACTGACGAGGTTATGAGGTCAGCCGATCTTCTCCGGTTTGCCGTTCTCCTGCGGCAGCCGGGCTAAGCGGTTTGGTCTAGACCAGCGCCTGAAGCTGCTCCGTGACCTTGTTGACGAGCTCCTGGGCCTTCTTGCCCTGGGCGTCAGCGACCTTGCTGACGTCAGCCTGGACCTGATTGGCGCGCTTGGTCACTTCGGACACGCGGGCCTCGATCTGCTTGTTGACGTCCTTGTTGGTCGTCTTGACAGTCTTCTCGATGTTCTTCCGCTGCTTGCGGACGGTCTTCTCGAGGTTGTTGCGACGACGCTTGGCCTGGGTGGTCATCTTGCGGCGGGTCGTGGTGCCACGACGCTCGGCGCGCTTGACGGTCTTGGTCAGGTCGGCACGGTAGCCCTTGACCTTCTTCTCGGCGGAAGCCTGATCGGTCCAGTCCTCGATCGTCTCGGAAACGCGGTCAGCGAGGTTGAGGGCGGCGCCTACCGGCACGTCAACACCCTTGCGGGCGTACTCGACGGCAGTCTCCTGGACTTCCTCGAGGCGGCTCTTGGCGTTCTCGGCGTCGAGCCGGGCAGCGTGAACGGCCTTCTTCTCGGCCTCGGCGCGGAGCTGGGCGGCGGTGCGGGGCTTGGTCGCCTTCTTCGCAGCCGGCTTCTTCGCGGCGGGCTTCTTGGCGGTGGTCTTCTTGGTTGTCTTCTTGGCTTCGGCCATCTGGATCAGTCAGTCCTTTGTGTTGAAAGTAGATTACTTAGTTCTAAGGATGTTTGAAGTGTAGCAGCGAAACACGAACACATGTTCTTTTTCGCTGTGATCTGCGTCACGCAGCAGCATTCGTCTTTCCAAAGGGAAAAACCCCGTCTCTAGCCCTTGAAACAACCGCTGCAGGCCGTCCGGCCAGCTGCGCGCGACCCTCGGAAAAGGCGGTTCAGTGAACGTTTCTGGTCGCCACAAGGGTGTCGAGTCCGTCACCACTGGCGGCCACGGTGACCGGGAAGCGGTCCTCCAGGGCGAGGCCCACTTCGCTCAGGCCGCCCTCGCCCAGGTCAACCAGGGCACCGGCCTCCCGGGCGATCAGCTGGGCTGCGGCGACGTCAACCGACCGGGAAAGATTGGGAAAGGCGAGGCCGTCGAACCGGCCGGCGGCGACCGAGGCGATCGAGATCGCAAGCGATCCGACGCAACGCACCCGGTAGACCTTGCCGGCCAGCTTCTCGAGCATCGGGGCGAGCTGGGCCGGGTCCGAGCCCTCGACGCCGACTACCTCAAGACCTTCACGCCCGTTGAGCTGGATCCGGTTCTCGTTCAGGTAGGCGCCCTCGCCCGACTGGGCGAGGAACTCCTCGTCGGTGCCGAAGTCATAGACGTAGCCGAACTCGACCGCAGCCATGTTTGGTGCTGTCGCGACCGCGATAGAGAGGCTGTGCCGGGGAATGGTGCGCTTGAAGTTGAGCGACCCGTCGATCGGATCGATCACGACCCAGACGTTGCCGCCCTCGTTGAAGGTAACGGTGCCGCGCTCCTCGGAGATCGCCGTGAACGCTGCGCCGCCCGAATCGGCCAGCTTCTCCAGCTCGGCGAAGACCAGATCCTCACACATGCGGTCGAGGACCAGTGCGTGGTCGCCACCTTCACCGACTCCTTCGTAGTTGTCTCGCTTGATGGTCGTGTCGAACTCGGCGAAGAGCTTCTTCTGTTCTTCCACTATGCGACGGCAGATTCCCGTCCAGTCGGCGTCGAGTGCGGGATCCGGGGGCAGTTGATTCACCCGCGACATGCTAGAGGCAAAGGCCCGCCGGGCAGCCGCGCGCCAGGGCGGCAAGCCTGCCCCTCTCGGGTAACTTGGGGGTGTGAGTGATTCCCCATCCAGAACCGGAGCCGGCCGAGACCCCGGACCCGGTCGTGACCGGGTCAGGAGCCACGGGGCCGGGGCACTCCTGATCAGGGGTGGTGCCGGCACCGGCAAGAGCACCGCCCTGCGGGAGCGGGTGGTCCACCTCTCGCGACACGGCAGACAGGGCGCCCGGCTCGACCCGTCGCATGTCGCCGTGATCACCTCCACCGACCGCTCGGCCGCCGCTCACCGGGTCCGGCTGGAAAGCGACCTGCCCGGTCCGTATGAAGCCCTTTCCGTCTTCACCTGGGAGGGACTGGCCGAGGAGATCCTCCGCCACCGGCCGATCGAGGCGGGGCTCGGACCCTCCTTTGAGGTCATCGGCGGGGCCGAGCGCCTGGCAATGCTGCTCGCTCGCGTGGAGGAGCTGCCCCTGCGTCACCACGAGATCCGCGGCAACCCCGCCGGCTTGCTGCGTGAACTCCTGGTCGCGATCGACCGGGCCAAGAGAGAGGGTGACGACGGCGGGGACCTGGCCGAGCTGATCGAGGTCCACGACCGCATCCTGGCGGCCGCCGACCTGCTCGATCGGAACGTCCTGCCGGGAATCGCCGCCGAGTTGTTGGGAGATCCGGCGATCGCCGGTGAGGTGGTCGCCCGCTTCCCCCATCTGGTCATCGACGAGCTCGAAGACCTTCATCCGGGCCGGGCCAGCCTGCTCGAGAAGCTTGCGGCAGCCGGACCCGAAAGCGTCGTCGCCGCACTCGACCCTTCCCGGGCGATCTACGGGCCCGGAGCCGAGCAGCGGTTCCTCGAGGCGTTCCCCGAACCCGAAGAGTTCACGCTGGAAGAGGCTTGGCGGATGAGTGAGGTACGGATCACCGCCGCCCGCGCCGTGCTCGGCGACGGTCCTCTGCCCGAAGGTGCCTGGGAAGCTCGCGGCGACGAAGGCTCCGTCCGCTACTGGCGACCGGCTTCACCGAGGGCCGAGGCGCAGGCTGCCGCCCGGGAAGTCGAACATCAGATCGCAACCGGCACGCCGCCCGAGGAGCTGGCGATCGCGGTGCCCGACGTCAACTCCCAGGGAGTCAGCATCGTCGGTGCCCTTGCCGAACGGGGCATCCCGGCCCGGCCGGGCGGCGGTGCGGCACTGTTCCGCCAGCCCGAGGTGCGCGACACGATCGCCTGGCTCAGGGCCCTCACCGACCCGACCGACGCGCGCGCGGTTACCCGGGCGCTGATGAGGCCTCCGACCGAGCTTCGTTCGCTGGACCTGGCCCGGCTGACCCAGATCTCCAAACGGAGGAAGCTCGACATGGTCAGCGCCTGCGAGGCCTCGCTGGAGTCGCCGCAGATGGCACCCGAGGCGAGGCAGCGGATCGAAGGGTTCCTGACGCTCTACCGGGCAGCATCAGGTGCCCTCGACACCCGCCGGCCCGACGCCTACGTCAGACGCCTGATCGAGCGGATCGGATTCCGGCGCCAGCGACTGTTTGCGGCCCGGCCCGAAACAGCCGAACGCCTGCTCGGCCTTTCCCGACTGGCCGAGATCGCGACCGACTTCTCCCGCCGCGACCCGAACGCATCGGTCCGCGAGTTCACCATCTTCCTCGAGGCCCTGGCCGAGGGCGGCCTCGAGCCCGCAGGCGGTTCGAACCTGCCCGGCGTCGGGGCGGTGTCCGTGGTCAACCTCGACCTGCTCAAGGGAGGGGAATGGACCCGGATCTGGGTGCTCGGACTCGAGCGTCCCTTCGGCATCATCCGCACCCCCGGCCCCGGGATCGGCGGTGATCCCACCCATCCCGGTGGCCCGGAGGCCGCCCGTGTGGCGATCGCGACCGCCCTCACCTCGGCCCGGGAGGAAGTGGTGCTCTCGAGGGCCGGTGACGCCGAGCCCGACCCGGTCGCCGCGATCCTCGACGCGACCGGTGGTCTCGAGGAGATCCACGAGGAGGAACTTTTTGGACCCGCAGAGGACGTCGCAGCCACCTACCGTTCGATGCTGTCCGAGGTGATGGAAGCATCCTGGAAGGCAGGGTCGGAGCTGAACGAACCCCGTCTCGACACCGCGATCGACGTGAACCGGGCGGTGGCGAGATACCTGGAACTGCTCAAGCTGGCCGCGCTCGCCCAGCGGGATGACGGAGCCAGCGGCAGGGAAGCGATCGAGGCGGTCAACGGGCTGCTGGCCCAGATCGCCACCCCGGAACAGCTCGCCGAACTCGACGCCTCGACTCTCGATCCGTACCTGCTCGCGAACGAGCGCGAACGCGGGATGCGCCAGGGCATGGCCGCCTCTCGCACAGAGCCATCGCTTGATGCCTTCCTGCCGAGGCGGGGCGAGGATCTTCGACTTTCGGCCACCGACCTCGACATGTACCTGACCTGCCCGCTCAAGTACAAGTTCGCCCGGGTCTTCGGCATCCCGACGCCTCCGACCGTGAACATGCGCTTCGGAATCGTGATCCACAACGTCCTCCAGCGATTCCATGAGCTCGAGCTCGACGTCGGCCGCCCGGTTCCCGACGGAGAGGCGAGACTGATGGCGATGCTCGACGAAGGCTGGCGGCGGGGCGGCTTCGGTGACAGCCACGACGAAATCCAGTTCCTCGACCGGGCCCGGGAAGCGATGCGAGCCTACTGGCGAAGCGAGGAGAGCTCCGACTCGGAGCCCGCCTTTCTCGAGCGGCAGTTCGAGTTCAAGGTCGGGCCTCACTTCCTACGGGGGAGGGTGGACCGGGTTGACCGGAAGCCTGACGGCGAGTTTGAAGTGATCGATTACAAGACCGGACAAAGGGTCGACTCCTCCCGCCACGGCGGCGACATCCAGCTCGCGCTCTACCGGCTCGGCGCGCGGGAAGCCTGGGGCATCGAGCCCGAAGTGGGCAGCTACTACTACGTGCTCGAGGGTGAGAAGGTCGAGGTCGAATCGGCCCCGGACGATCGCGAGCGGGTCGAGCGGACCGTGCTCGAGGTTGGTGAAGGTGTGCTCGGCCAGGACTTCGAGCCGCGACCGTCGCCGGCGGTCTGTGGATGGTGTGACTTCAAGCTCGTCTGTCCGGCTGCCGAGGCCTGAGCTCGGCCGGCCCCGGAACGGTGGCCCCGGTTACTCGGAGTCGCGGTTTTTGAGGAAGCGCTGGAACTCCATCGCCAGGGCGTCGCCGCTCGGCACGTCGAGTTCGGGGCCGCGACGGTTGCGCTGCTCGGTCTCGATTCGCTCGACCAGTTCCTCGACCTCGGGGTCGGCAGCGACGGCGCGGCCGATCTGTTCCTCGTACGACATCGTCTCGTCTTCGAGACCGGAGATGTCGGCAGCTACCCTGGTGATCGACTCGAGTTTCTCGCTGAGTGCCAGGGCGGCCTTGGGGTTCGGGACCGCGGCCACGTAGTGGGGCACGGCGGCCCAGATCGAAACCGACTGCAGGCCGGCGGCGCGGCAACGGTCGTGGATCACTCCGACGATGCCGGTCGGCCCCTCGTAATCGGAGCGTTCGAGCTCCAGGCTGCGCACCGTCGCGTCATCGGTCGAGACACCGGTGATCGGGACCGGCAGTGTGTGGGCTACCTCGGCGATCAGTGATCCGAGCACGACGACGAGCTTCACGTCGAGCTGCTCGGCGACCTGGACGACCATCTCGGAATAGGTGCGCCACTTCAGGTTCGGCTCCGTCCCGTCGAGCAGGACGAGGTCGCGGTCAGCGCCCTGGGCCCTGGCGGCGATGAACGTGTTGGACGGCCAGTCGATCCTGCGGTGCGCACCCTCGACCAGCCGGATGGTCGGCCGATTGGCCTGGAAGTCATAGAAATCTTCCGGGTCGACCTCGGCCAGCACGTCCACTTCAAGCGAGTCGGCGAGGGTCTCGAGTGCCGAGGAAGCGGCGCTGGCTGCATCGTTCCAGCCGCGGAAGGCGCAGACCATGATCGGGTCGCGCAACTTCGGCGGGTTCATCTCCCAGCGGAGTTGGTCCATGGGTTCAATGTAGCCGACCCGCCCTGCCGGCCCTTGCGGCAGCCGCCCGGCAAGCCCGCCAACTGTGAGGTCATCCGCATGAGTCAGGATGTGGGCGATGGAAGCTGGCACGAGAAACGGTACCCCGCTGGTCGAGCTCGCGCCCGGCCAGAACTTCACCGGCCGCTACGCCTGCGCCCGCAAGGACCGGCTGACCGCAAAGAACGGGTCGGCCTACCTCGCTCTCGAGCTCAAGGACCGGAGCGGCTCCATGTCGGCCCGGATCTTCAGGGACATGGACCGGATCGGGGTCGCCTTCGAGCGGGGTGACGTGATCGCGGTCAAGGGCCGGGTCGAGCAGTTTCGTGGCCAGCTCTCGGCGGAAATCGAGGAGGTCCGGAAGGTCGATCCGGCGGAGGTCGACCCCGCCGACTTTCTGCCGACCGCATACCGGGATCGGGAAGAGCTGGAGGGTTTCCTCGAACACCTCTCGAGGGAGGTTCACCATCCCGGCTACCGGGCTGTCGTGGAAGATCTGCTGTTCACCGGGGAGACCGCAGAGGAGTTCCGCCTCGCTCCCTGCACCAGAGCCGGACATCACGCCTACATCGGCGGCCTTTCCGAACACACGGTCGCGGTCGGGACACTGGTGACCGAGACCTGCGTGCTTCACCCGAAGCTGAACTCGGACCTGCTGATGGCCGCCGCGCTGATCCACGACATCGGAAAGACCGGAGAGTTCACTTACGGCGCCGAGATCGGACTGAGTGACCGGGGCCGGAACCTCGGTCACCTTCAGATCGGGGCCGAACTCATCGGCGCGGCGAGCGAACGGGCCGGCCTCGAGGCGGCCGATCGAGACGCCCTGCTCTCAACGGTGATGTGTCACCACGGCACGGACGCATTGAGGCTGCGGAACTTTCCCTCGGCCGAAGCGATCGCGCTCTATCGGCTGAACGCCCTCGACGCCCAGGTCAAGACCGCGCTCGAGCACGGACTGACCTAGGCGGCGCTTGCCGGGTCAGGCCCGGGTGAAGGGCAGGACCTCGGTCAACCAGGTGACGAGGAAGTCGGGATTGCGAGTCTGCGTGTGGATGACGCCGGGACCGGTGAACTCCATCACGAAGCCCTCGCCGCTCTTCAGGGTGTTCATCAGTCCGCTGGATGCCTTGCGGGTCTTGTACTCGACGCTGGGCTCGAAGGCAACGAGGTGGCCGGAGTCGACCACGATCTGCTCGCCCGCGGCCAGTTCCACCCGGTCGATCGCCCCGTAACAGGAGACGACCACGTCACCGCCGCCGGTCGCGCGGATCAGGAACCCGCCTTCGCCTCCGCCGATGTTCTTGAAACCGCCCCACTTGGTATCGATGTCCACGCTGGCCTCGGAGGCCAGGTAGGCGCCGCGGGTCAGGTAGAGCTCCTCGCCCACCGGCAGGACCACGGCGTCACCGGGCAGGTTGGCCGCCACGTCAACCCAGCCACCTCCGGCCGGGGCGGTCAGGGTGGTCATGAAGAGCGACTCCCCACCGAGCACCGATCTCTTCAGGCCCTTCATCAGTCCGCCCTGCACCTTGGCTTCGACCTCGACTCCGGCGGAGGTGGCTGCCATCGCACCGGACTCGGCCCTCAACTGCTCGCCACCGGCGAGCGTGCATCGGGCAATTGCAAAACCAGGGTTGTGACGGATCTCTGTGTTCATGCGCCCACCCTAGAGGGGCCAGGACTGTCCGGGTAAAGGTTCTGCGAATCAGCCGGCGATGTTGGTGCCGAGCTGATCGGCGGGGCCGCCGACCGGGCCGGTCGCCTGCCGGACCTCAGGTCGCTTCTTCGTTTTCAGCCCTGAGTTCGATTTCCGGCAAAGCGTTATCCGAGTCGACCTGGCGCAGCTCCTCCTCGATGGCGGGAAGGGAAGTGTCGATCACGATCTCTCGCGCCGTGGTGTCGACGGTCTTCGAATCGGAGATCTCCTTGACCGACTTGGCTCCCGCCTCTTCCATCCTCCTCAACTGCGGTACCACCATTCGCTCGTATGAGCCGATCGCCTTGTTGTAACTCTCCGCAGCAGAATCGAGCTGCTTGCCCACCCTCTGAAGGGGCTCGGCGAAGGTGAGGATCCTTTTGTGTAGCTCTTTGCCGGCCTTGGCGATCTCTTCTGCGGAGCGCGCGATGCGGTCCTGGTTCCATCCGTAATTGATCGCCTGCAGAATTCCGATCAGCGTGGTGGGGGTGGCGATCAAAACCTTCTCCTTCAGGCCGTACTCGAGAAGGGTCGAATCCTGGGCCAGCGCCGAGTGGTAGATCCCTTCGCTCGGGACGAACATGATCACCAGTTCGGGGCTGTGCTCGAACTGGGACTGGTAGTCCTTCTTCCGCAGGATCGAGACATGGGCGCGCACCTGCTGCGCATGCCTGGCGAGGAATGCTTCACGCGTCTCCTCGTCCGCCGCTTCCTGAGCCTGCAGGAAGGCCTCCATCGGAACCTTCGAATCGACCACGACGGTTCTTCCGCCCGGCATGTTCACGACCACATCCGGCCGCAGGCGGGAACCCTCCTCCTCGACCGTCTTCTGGGTCACGAAGTCGCAGTGTTCGACCATTCCGGCCATTTCGATTACGTTTCGAAGCTGGATCTCTCCCCAGGATCCGCGTCCGGCGGGCTTCTTCAGCGCCGCAGTGAGGCCCCCCGCCTGATCGGCGAGATTGGTTACGCCCTCCTTCAGGAAATTGATCTGTTCGCCGAGTTCGGTGTGGGTCTTCGCTCGTTCCTTTTCGAGTTCCGTGACGGTCTTCTGCACCTCTGCCAGCTTCTCCGTCACCGGCGTGACCACGGTCTTGATCTCCAGGGTGCGTTTCTCCAGTTCGCTGGCTGCACGCTGCCGCTCCAGCTTCTGCTGCTGGGTCAGCTGCTCGGTTAACTGCTGGGAGGTCTGTTTGAGGACGTTGCTGGAGATCGTCGTCATCTGCTCGCGCAGGCGCTCTTCATCGGCCCGCATGGCCGCGATCTCTCTCTCGTGATGCTCGGTCCGGTTTTCGAGCAGTTCTTCCTTGTGGAGCAGCTCGTTCTGAAGCGCGCGCAGTTCGAGCTCGGAGTTGCCCGCCTTTCGGACGGCGACCACGTAAGCGGCTAGGGCGCCGATGGCAATGCCTGCGATGAGTCCGACGAAAATCATGAGCCCCCTAGATTAGGTAGTGGACAGGATGCCTGGATGAGGTCGCCTGTGTCGTGGCACTTCTGACATGCTCTTCCGGAAAGAGCCAGCACGGCCGCTCGACGGCTCCAGGGCGGGCAGGGAAACGATCAAGGAGTCATCGATGAGGGAATTTCGACCGGGGACGGTCATTGCCGTGTTGGCGCTTTTTGTTGCGATTGGAGGCACGGCTACCGCCGCTTCGGGTCTGATCAACGGCAACAAGATCAAGCCGGGCACGGTCACCGCCAGGCAGATCAAGAACAAGACGATCACCACCTCGAAGCTTTCGCCGGCCACCGTCAAGGCGCTGAAGGGGAGCAGGGGGCCAGCCGGGGCCACCGGTCCGGCCGGGGCCAATGGCAACAACGGTGTCACCGGACCGGCGGGGGCCGCCGGGCTCACCGGAGCTACCGGCGCGACAGGGGCCACGGGTGCGAACGGGATCGTTGCCCCCGCCTTCACGGAGCTGATGAACTTCACGCTGCCTCAGGACGAGTTCACGATTCCCCTGTCGCTCAACGTCGCCGCCGGCACCTACATGATCACCGCCAAGGCCAACGTCGTCTCCCACAGGGAGTCGGGGCTCAACATGATCGACTGCACCGTCTGGACCGACGAGACCAATGGCGTCGATCGTGCGATGACCGAACTCTCCTTCAACCAGACCGGAAACCTCTCGATGCTGGCCGTAGCGCCTGTCCAGAGCCTGATCGAGCTTCGCTGCCACTCCTGGGACGGGGCCGGCGCAGCTTCGGACCTGAAGATGAGCGCGGTCCCGGTACAGGGCCAGGGGTAGCCCTAGTCGAAATCGGGCCCGGGCTTCCGCCGGGTCCGCTTCTTCTCGGACTGGCGGCGCTTCGACTCGAGGCGCCGCCTTTTCGACGCCCTGGTCGGCTTCGTCGTCCGGCGCCGCCGGGGCACGGCCAACGCTTCAGCGAGCTTCGACTCGAGCCGTTCCAGGGCCAGGTCACGATTGCGGGTCTGCGACCGGGCATCCTGGCTGACCGCGGTCACCACCGGCCCGAGCTTCCGGATGATCCTTGCCTTCTCGTTCCCGTTGAGTGAAAGGGAGTCCTCGACCGGGAAGACCGCCTCGATTCGCGACGCAGTGACGTTCGCATGCTGGCCTCCCGGGCCGGACGAGCGGGAGGCGCGAAGGGTGATCTCGCTGACCGGGATGAAGGGGCCGCCCCTGGGTCGGATGCCCGCTTTCATGACCCCGTTTCGGGCGCGGCAATCTCGACGTCGGCCGCCGGTGGATCGGACTTTGCGAAGACCCGCTTCAAGAGGCGCCAGGCCATGTAGAACGCGAGCAGCGCGAAACCGATCCTGAGCGCCCTCTCGGGAACGGTGTTCGCAACGACGACTCCGATCAGGACTCCGACCGGGGAGAGCAGGCCGATCACCGCGGCGTCGCGCAGGTTCACGTTCCCGTAGCGCGTCTGGCGCCAGGTTCCGACGATCGAGACGAGGCCGATCATCAGGAGCGAGGTGGCTTCCGCTTCAACCTGGCCCTTGGACAGGAGAATCGTCATCGCGGGAACGAAGACCACGCCGCCACCGACCCCGATCAGTCCGGCGACGATTCCCCCGACGAAGCAGATCAGGCAGGCGACCGCGATGTCCATCAGCCCACAACCATCTCGATGCCGACGCCGATCAGGAGGAGGGCGAAGATCAGCGAGACCGCCTTCTCGGGAATCCGCTGCTGAACGGCGGTTCCGGCAACGACTCCGAGGATCGCGGGACCGGCCAGGATCAGTCCCGTCTCGACGTCGACGTTTCCGTAGATTCCACCGTGCATGAGGGCGGCGAGCGCGGCGATGACGATGATCGCGGCGAGGCTGGTTCCGGTCGCCAGGCGCTCCCGGTAGGCGAAGAGGGCGATCAGCATCGGCACGATCACGGTGCCGCCTCCGACCCCGAAAAGACCGCTGAAAGCACCGGCCAGAGTCCCGATCAGGGCCAGCCCCCAGATGTGCCGCGCGTCCATGGCGCGATACTACGGGTATGGCTGCCTCAGACTCGCCTCTCTCGGTACTGCTCGAAGACCCCTCGAAGTCCGCCCTGATGAGTGACGTGGACGGCACTCTCTGCCGGATCGTCGACCGGCCGGAACGGGCGAGGGTCCCGGTTCGCGCGCGGGACAGCCTCGAATCCCTGGCTGATCACCTCGCTCTGGTGGCGGTCATCACCGGACGTCCGAGCCCGGTCGCAAGGAAGATGGTCGGGGCCGAGAAGATCACCTACTTCGGCAATCACGGACTCAGCTACATCAAGCCCGGGATGGACCGGCCGACCGTGGTGATCGAGGGTGAAGAGGCCGATCGCGCGAAAGAGTTCATCCGCGAACACGACAATCCGTTCTGGGTCACCGCCAAGATCAGGGTCGAAGACAAGGGGCCGATCCAGGCACTCCACTGGCGCGGTGCCGGCCAACGCACGGAAGAGATAATCCGGGGCATCGCCGATCGCGCCCAGGCTGCCGGTCTCGCCACCCACTGGGGGCGCAAGGTGCTCGAGCTGCGTCCGCCCGGGATGGAGGGCAAGGCGGGGGCGGTCGACGAGTTGCTTGATGGGACCGACATCGGGACCGTCGTCTTTGCCGGCGATGACCGCACCGACTTCGAGGCGGCCCAAAGGCTGCGGAAGATGGCCGACGAAGGGCAGCTGCAGAAACTGATGATCGTGGCGATCGACTCCGACGAAGGCCCCCCTGAACTGATCGAGATGGCAGACCTGGTCGTGGCCCAGCCCGAGGAGTGGATCGATCTGATCGAAGACCTCGCGGAACGCTTCAGCCAGTCGTCGGCCGGAGTGTCCAAGCCGGAGTAGCGCTTGCCCTTCGCGGAACTGCTCAGGGCAACGGTCTTCCTCGCCGCCGGGGGTGCCACCGCGCTCGGTGCGATCGCGGTGCTCGGGGTCTCCGACACGCAGAACACCACCACCCTCCTGATCGGAGCCGCTTGGTGGATAGTGGCCGCCTGGATCGGGTTGAGCCTCGGGGGTGCCGGGCGTTCGGCCGAGGCTATGCGTGAAACCCTCGCCCAGGCCCGTACCGTCAGAACCGATTCGCCCGGAATGTCAATGCCGACGCCCGGCCGGGTGGCCTGGGGCCGGCTCTCACCGATTCTCGCTGCAGTGGGCCTCGCGGGCGCGCTCGGGATCGTCTTTCCGGAGGTGGCGATGGTCGGGGCCGGCTACGCGATGCTGGTCGCCCTGGCCTGGCGCAACCGCGAGGCTGCGGTACTTGCGATCGAGGGCCGGGACGGCGTGCGCTTCCTGGTCGAGTCCGCCTCGCCGCTAAAGCCCGTGAAGCTGGTCCGCTCGCCGGGATTTCGGGCTTTCTGAGCCGGGAGAGTAGGGTCGGGGCATGGCCATCGGATGGAGTTCAACCCCGTACGAAGAGTGGCGCGAAACCTGCGACACCCTCCACGCCCACACGCAGTTCCTGGGCAAGCTCTGCGTCGAGCTGGCACCTCCGGAACCACAACTTCAGCACGCGGCGCTACGGCTGACAGCGCGCGGCTGGGAGACCCTGCCGCTTTCGGCGCCGAACGGCTCCGGTGTCTTCGTTGCGGCACTGGACCTGCGCACCCACCACCTCGTGATCGAGCATTCCAACGGCATGGGTGCCGAGATCGCGCTCGCCCCGAACCGTCCGGTCGGCGAGGTCGTGAGAGAGGGGCTCATGGCGATCGCAGAGCTGGCGGGCGCGGTGGAGATCGACCCGACTCCCCAGGAGGTGGACTGGACGGTCCCGCTCGACCAGGACGATGAGCACCGTATCTATGACCCGGCCCAGGTCAAGGCCTACTTCGAGATGGCCCAGGCGGCAGCCATGGCCCTGACCCGCTTTCAGGCACCGTACCGCGGTCGATCCACTCCGCTCAACGCGTGGTGGGGCTCTTTCGACCTGGCGGTGAACCTGTTCTCCGGACGCCCGGCTGAACCGCCGTCCCAGGACTTCATCATGCGCAACGCGATGGATGCGCAGGAGGTGGCGGTCGGCTGGTGGCCGGGTGACGGCCGTTACGGAAAGCCGGCCTTCTACGCATACGCCTACCCGCCAGAGGAGGGTTTCGCCGGCCGGGACCTTTCCCCGCTGCCCGGTTACTGGAGTGATGATCTCGGCGAGTACCTGCTCGACCACGAGACCGCGGCCGCGACCGGCGACCCGGAGCAGGCCGTGATCGACTTCTGCGGAGCGATCTTCAGCCACGCCTGCGAGGTCTGCGACTGGAATCCGGCGCTCGCCGCCAGCGCCGCCGGCGATCCGCCCCCGGTCAACTAGCGGCTACTTCCACCAGGAACCGGTGTTCACGACCTGGTCTGCGGTAAGCCAGGCCCGGCGCGCTGTCGCGATCCCGTACTCCATGAACTGGAGGGTTTCGGGTCGGTGGGCATCGGTGTTGATGACGATCTTCACGCCGGCCTCCGCCGCCATTCGGGCGTGAATCTCGTTCAGGTCACGGCGGCGCGGATTGGCGTTGATCTCGATCATCGTGTCGTTCTCGACCGCGGCGGCAATCACCCTCTCGATGTCCAGGGGGTACGGATCCCTGCGGTTGATCAGACGGCCGGTCGGATGGCCGATGCAGTCGACGAGCGGGTTCTCGATCGCGGTGATCATCCGGCCTGTGTTCCTGTCGACGTCATCGCTGAACCCGGTGTGGATTGAGGCGATGACCCAATCGAGCGCATCGAGCAGGTCGTCCTCGTAGTCAACCGAACCGTTGGCGTGGATGTTCACCTCGGAGCCCGAGAGCAGCAGGATCCCGTGGTCCTCGTGGTTGAACTCGCTGATCTCCTCGATCCGCTGCCAGAGGCGATCGGCTTCGACGTTGTTGCCGAAGCCATGTGATTCGGAGTGATCGGTGATCGCGAGGTACTCGTAGCCCAGGGCCTCGGCGGCTTCGGCCATCTCCTCGAGCGTGGCGACCCCGTCCGAAAGCGTGGTGTGGGTGTGGAGATCGCCCTTGATCAGGGAACGTTCGATCAGCTCCGGGAGATCGTCGCGGGCCGCCGCGTCGAGCTCGCCCCGGTTCTCGCGCAATTCCGGCGGGATGTACTGGTAGCCGAGCCGTTGGTACACCTCCTCTTCGGTCAGGAAGCGCTCGAGTTCGCCCGAGCCCGAGTTGTCGTCCTTGATCCCGTGTTCGGAGACGTGAAGGCCCGCCGCGACTGCCCGCTCCCGAAGCTCCGCGTTGTGCGCGCCGGATCCGGTGAAGTGCTGGAGCAGATTGCCGAAGGCGGCCGGCTCGACGATCCGCACGTCGACCCCGATCCCTGAATTGGTGGTCAGTTTCACCCCCTTGTCGCTGGGGTTGCCGTGCTCGGCCACCAGCTCGTGACCGGAGATCGCCGTCGCCAGAGCCTTCGGTTCGGCCGAGGTCGCGATCAGGTCGATGTCCTTGCAGGTTTCGGTCATCCGCCTGGCTGATCCGGCGACCTCAGCCTGGTCGCAGTTCGGATCAGCCCGTAGCGCCTCGGCCAGCTCCAGCGCGGTCGGCAGGATCTCGTCAAGCCGCAGGCGGGCCGGACCTTCCGGCTCGGACTCGAGGCGGTCGAGCCCGCCAAGGATCTTCTCTTCGACCTTTGGTCCGAGGCCCTTCAGCTCTCGTACCTTCTGCGCCGCCGCGGCGGCCCTGAGGTCTTCCGGACCGGTCACGTCGAGCTCGTCATGGAGTCGACGGACCGTCTTTGGCCCCAGACCGGGGATCCGGCTGATCTCCAGCAGGCCGGCGGGGATCTTCTCCTTCAGCTTCGCCGCGGCCGGGATCTCGCCGGTCTCGACGAGGGCGACGATCTTCTCCTCGAGGGTCTTGCCGATCCCGGGCAGCTCGGTGATCGTGCCACTCAGGGCCATCTCCTCGACCGAGCGGCCCTCGTTCTTGATGGTCCGGGCCGAGTTCGTGTAGGCGAGAACCCGGTACTGGTCGGCCCCGTCGAGCTGGTAGAGCACCGCGAGCTCTTCCAGGGCCTCGGCGATCTGGGCATTCGTCATGTCGTGAGCCTACCCTCAGCGGTCGCCGGCTACTCCACCCCCGACAGTTGAAAGCCGAGCCTTCGCACAAGGCGGCTCTTGTCGGCTGCGGATACGATCCGACGGTGCCGGACGCAGCGAGCAAAGAGCATCGAGGCGCGGCCTGGGTGATCCTGCCGACCTACAACGAGGCGGGAAACATCGGCCGCATGGTCGAATCACTCGGCCCGAAACTGTCTCACGAGGGTGATCGAATCCTTATCGTCGATGACGGCTCGCCCGACGGGACCGGCCGCATTGCCGACCAGATCGCCGGGGAGAACCCCGGGGTTCAGGTTCTCCACCGCCGGATCAAGGAGGGACTGGGGCCTGCCTACCTCGCCGGCTTTCAGGTTGCCCTCGACGGAGGTGCCGACCTGATCGTCCAGATGGACGCCGACTTCTCGCATGACCCGGCCTACCTGCCCCGGCTGCTGGCCGCATCTGAACTCGCGGACCTGGTGATCGGCTCGCGCTATGTGCCGGGGGGCGGGATCACCGAGTGGGGTCAGGTCCGTCGCCTCCTGAGTCGCGGCGGGAGCCTTTACTCGCGAACCATCCTGCGGGTGCCGGTCCGGGACATGACCGGAGGATTCAAGTGCTTCCGGCGAGAGGTGCTGGAATCGATCGATCTCGGCGAGATCGCCGCCTCCGGCTACTCATTCCAGGTCGAGATGACCTGGCGGGTGGTACAGGCCGGCTTCACGGTCATGGAAGTGCCGATCACCTTCCGCGAACGGCAGGACGGCGAGTCGAAGATGACCACCGCAATAGTCGCCGAAGCCGCATGGCGCGTCCCGGCAATGAGAATCAGAGGCCGTTGAACCAGCGAAGCTCGCCGACTCCTTGATGTCTGCTACTTCATTTTGTATAGTAAGGTCAGTTCAAGAAGAAATCCAATCAGGAGACCGAAATGGCACTTCCCGAAGTAACCGACGCAACTTTCAAGACCGAGGCACTTGAAGCCGAGGGTCCGGTGCTGGTCGATTTCTGGGCTCCCTGGTGCGGCCCCTGCCGCGTGGTTCACCCGGTTCTGGAGGAAATCAACGAGGAGCGTGACGACCTCAAGATCGTCAGTCTCAACATCGACGACAACCCCCAGACCGCCCAGCAGTACGGGGTCCTCTCGATTCCGACGATGATCCTGCTCAAGGACGGCGCGATGGTGAAGCAGCTTGTCGGCGCGCAGCCGAAGCGGAAGATCCTCGCCGAACTCGAGCCGGCCCTGCAGGGCTGACCGGGACCGCCTGCGACATGCCGTTTGTTGAAATCAGCTGGTTCGAGGGCCGCTCCGACGAGCAGAAGGCCGAGATCGCCAGGCGCATCGAAGAGGCGCTGGTCGAGGTCGCCGGTGTGGCCCCCGAGCATTGCTGGGTGAAGTTCGAGGACTCGAAAAAGTCCGACTTCATCATCCCCGAAGCCCGCTCTTAGTTGGTCTGGGGGCGGGCACCATGGGGGTTCCCTTGGTGTGCACAGACCCAGTCGNNTGCGGATACAGGGTTCTCAGGGGTGGGGATCAGTTTTGGCGTCGGTCGAACATGATGAAGACGCTGAACACCGATCTCGCGAAGCAGCTCGAGGCGAGCCAGATGGGTGCCCGACTGTGGCGGATCGAGCCCGGGCAGGCATCGACCCGTCACCGGCACAAGACGACCGAGGAGCTCTACGTGCTGCTCGAAGGCAAAGGCAAACTTCGGGTCGGGGACGAGCTACTCGTGCTGGAGCCGATGGACACGGTGCTGGTCGAGCCGGAGGCCGTCAGGCAGCCGTTCAATGACACCGGCGAGGACCAGCTCTGGCTGATCGTCGGAGCACCCACGGAACATGCCGACACCACCACGATGGACGAGGAACTGATCGCCTGGATGTACCCCGATGGTCCGAAGGTACTGCCGCCCGAGCTGACCTGAAAAACTTTCCGTATGGAGAGACCGGAAAGCGCAGCACAGGTAGTCGGCCCGCGGACCATTTTCGAGACGGAACACGACGACTATCGCGAGAGTTTCCGCCGGTTCCTCGAGAAGGAAGTGGTGCCGGAGTATCCGCAGTGGGAACGGGACCACATCGTCCCCAGGAGTCTCTTCACCAAATGCGCCGAGTACGGATTCCTGGCCATGGAAGTGCCAGAGGAGTACGGCGGACCCGGGGTGGACGACTGGCGCTTCAACGTCGTTCTAGCCGAGGAAGGGGTCTGGGCCGGTGTCGCCCCCGGGATTGGCGGGCCGCTGCTCCACACGGACATCGTCCTTCCGTACATCATGTCCTCGGCCACCGAGGAACAGAAACAGCGATGGCTGCCCGGCATCGCGTCCGGGGAGAAGGTGCTCGCGGTCGCGATGACCGAACCCGGCACCGGATCGGACCTCGCGGCGATCTCGACCCGTGGCAGGCGCGACGGCGAGGGCTGGGTCGTGAACGGTGCAAAGACCTTCATAACAAACGGGATCAACGCCGACATGGTGGTGGTCGCGGTTCGCACCTCCGATGATCCTCACGGCGGGCTCTCGCTCTTCGTGATCGAAGACGGGATGGAGGGCTTCGACCGCGGCAAGCAGATCGAGAAGCTCGGCCAGCACGCTTCCGACACGGCAGAGCTCTTCTTCAACGACTGCAATGTGCCGCAGGAGAACATGCTCGGGGAGGAGGGTTCAGGGTTCCTCCAGCTCGTCTCGCGACTCGTACCCGAAAGGCTGATCCTCGCCGTCTCCTCGATGGCCGGCTGCGAAGCCGCGCTGGCGATGACTATCGATTACGCAAAGGAACGCAAGGCCTTCGGCCGGCCGATCGCAAACTTCCAGCACAGCCGCTTCACCCTGGCCGAACTGAGGACCGAAGTGGAGATCGGCCGTTGCTTCATCGACCGATGCATCGAGCGTTATGTGGAGGGGACCTGCTCGGTCGAGGAGGCCGCGATGGCCAAGTACTGGACGACCGACCTGCTCGGCAAGGTCACCGACGCGGGCGTCCAGCTCCACGGCGGCTACGGCTACACCACCGAGTACGAGATCGGCAAGGCCTGGGTTGACGCCCGGGTCGGCCGGATCTACGCCGGAACCAACGAGATCATGAAGGAGCTGATCGGCAAGACGATGGGTCTCTGAACCTTCGCGGTTCAGTCGACCTTCGTCACCGAGATCGCCAGGGTCTTGCCGTCGATCGTTACCTCGGGGGTGCCCGGGGCCGCGGCTTCGGCGGTGTCGCCGCCGAGTTCGATCGAGCGGGCCAGCACCTCCCCGGTCAGGTAGCCCTCGTGGGCGGCGGCTGCGTCGAGCAGCTCCCGGTCTCCGGCGAGTGAAAGACCGATCCGGTCGGTGATCTCGAGGCCGGCGTCCTTGCGGGCGTTCTGAACTGCGTGGACTATCTCGCGGGCAAGTCCTTCGCGGATCAGCTCGTCGTCGAGTTCCAGCGCGAGCGCGACGGCATGGCCTGATTCCGCTTCCACCTGGTAGCCATCCAGCGGCTCCATGCTGAGCAGCAGGTCATCGGCAGCGAGGGTGTGGTCCTTGCCTTCGATCGAGATGCCGATCTCGCCGCCACTCTCGACCACTTCGGCAACGTGACCGGGGTCGAGCGCCGCGACCGCCGCTGCGACCTGCGGCATCGATTTGCCGAAACGCGGGCCGAGGGTGCGGAAGTTCGGCTTGACCAGGTAGCTGACCAGGTCCGACTGGTCGGTCACGAACTCGAGCTCTTTCACGTTCAGCTCCGACTTGATCAGCTCCGCCTGCGAGGAGATCGCTTCCCGTTCGGCGTCGGTGGCGACCACCACGGCCCGGGCGAGAGGCTGGCGAACCTTCGCCTTGGCCTGCGCCCTGGATGCGCGGCCGAGCTCGACCGTCTGGCGGGTCGCCGCCATCGCGGCCTCGAGATCCTCGTCCCGCAGCGAAGCGGCGGGGGCCGGGAAGTCCCGCAGGTGAACCGAGTCCGGCATCGCACCAAAGTCGCCTTCGGCGCCCCCGGCGAGGTTCTGGTGGATCTCTTCGGCGATGAAGGGCGTGAACGGAGCGAGCAGCGCGGCAACCTCTACCAGGCAGTGACGCAGGGTCGCGAAGGCGGCGGCGTCGCCTTCCCAGAAACGACGACGGGAAAGCCGCACGTACCAGTTCGAAAGTTCCTCGACGTAGGCGGCGATCGCGCGCCCCGCAGCCGTACAGTCGAAATCATCCATCTTCGCGGTGACCTCTTCAACCGTCGCCTGAAGACGGGAGACGGCCCACCGGTCGAGGTCGGTCGGCTCTGACGCCGGGTCCGGTGCCGAAGCGGCGTCGACCCCTTCGGCGTTTGCGTAGAGGACCCAGAAGGAGTAGGTGTTCCAGAGGGTCAGAAGGAAGGAGCGGAGCGCTTCCGAGATCGCGTCCATCGAGAAGCGGTAGCCCGCCCAGGGCTGTTGCGCGGTGAACAGGTACCAGCGGAACGCGTCGGCACCGAACTGGTCGATCACGTCCCACGGGGCAACGACGTTGCCCTTCGACTTCGACATCTTCTGACCCTCGCCGTCGAGGATCAGGCCGAGGCAGACGCAGTTGCGGTAGCTGGGCTCGTCGAAGAGCAGGGTCGACTCGGCGAGCAGGGTGTAGAACCAGCCACGGGTCTGGTCGATCGCCTCGCAGATGAAGTCGGCCGGGAAGCGCTGCTCGAACTCCTCCTTGCCCTCGAAGGGGTAGTGGAACTGCGCGAATGGCATCGCGCCCGAGTCGTACCAGGTGTCGATCACACTGACCACCCGTTTCATTTCGCCCTTGCCGCAATCGCAGGGCCAGGTGACCTCGTCGATGTACGGACGGTGAAGGTCTTCCGGCAGCGAACCACCAACCTTGGCTTCCAGTTCGCTCACCGACCCGGCACAGAAGCTCTCATCACAGCCGGTTTCCGAGCATTCCCAGATCGGAAGTGGAGTGCCCCAGTACCGGTCTCGTGAAAGGGCCCAGTCGACGTTGTTCTCCAGCCAACGGCCGAAGCGGCCTTCCTTGATGTGCTCTGGATGCCAGCCGATCTTGTCGTTGCCGGCGAGCATGCGGTCGCGTACCTCGGAGGTCCGGATGTACCAGCAGGCCTTCGCGTAGTAGAGCAGCGGCGTGCCGCAGCGCCAGCAGTGCGGGTAGGCGTGCTCGTAATCGTTGGCCCGGAATAGCCGGCCGTTCGCCGCGAGGTGCTCGATCAGCCGGGTGGTCACCTCGGGGTCCTTGACGAAGTCACCTTCGAAGCCGGTGACCCTCTCGTCGAAACGCCCGTCGAGTCCGACCGGGTTGAAGAGCGTGCCTTCGGCGCCGCGGCTGGAAGGGTCGTAGAAGCCGTGGGCGATGGCGGCGCGGTAGTCATCCTCGCCGAAAGCGGGGGCGATGTGGACGAGGCCGGTGCCATCGTCGGTGGTCACGAAGTCACCGCTGATCACTTCGAAGTGTCCGGAGTTCTCGGCCATTCCCGGGAAAGGTGCGGCATAGCGGTGGCCCAGCAGCTCGTCCGCAGAAACCTTTGACTCGATTTCGGTTCCTTCGCCGAGCACCTTCTCGACCAGCGCCTCGGCCAGGATCACGGTCTCGGGACCTTCAGGACCTTCTACTTCGACCCGGGCGTAGGTGACCCCGGAGTTGAGCGCTACCGCGTAGTTGCCGGGCAGGGTCCAGGGTGTCGTGGTCCAGACCAGCATCGACTCGCCGAGCGGCTCCCCTTCATCACCGACCAGCGGAAACCGGACGAAGACCGAGGGGTCGACCACGTCCTTGTAGCCCTGGGCCACCTCATGCGAGGAAAGGGCCGTCCCACAGCGCGGGCAGTAAGGAGAAACGCGGTGACCCTCGTAAAGGCGGTCGGATTCGTAGAGCTCCTTCAGCGACCACCAGACAGACTCGATGTAGTCGTTGTCCATGGTCACGTACGGATCGTCGAGATCTATCCAGAAGCCGATCCGTTCGGTCAGCCGGTTCCACTCCTCCACATAGGTGAAGACCGACTCCCTGCAGAGCCGGTTGAACTCTTCGATGCCGTACTCCTCGATCTCCTGTTTGGAGGAGATTCCGAGCTGCTTCTCGACTTCGAGTTCGACCGGCAAGCCGTGGCAGTCCCAGCCCGCCTTCCGGGGAACCCGGTAACCGCGCATCGCCCGGTATCGGGGGTAGATGTCCTTGAAGACCCGGCTCAGAACATGGTGGGATCCGGGTCTGCCATTGGCAGTCGGCGGTCCCTCATAGAAACTCCAGACCTCGGCGTCCTTCCGCTGCTCGAGTGAACGTTCGAAGACCCGGCTTTCCTTCCAGCCCTCGATCACCCGCTCTTCAAGATCGGGGAAGGAGTGCTTCGGGTCTACCGGGCGAAAGGACGACATGAGCAGGGGAGTTTATGAATTGCCCGCGTTAACTAGAGTTGTGCGATGGACTCGATCGATCTGAGGGGGAAAGTCGTACTGATCACCGGGGGCGCCCGTGGGATCGGTTTTGAAACCGGCCGGCTCGCCCGTGAGCGCGGTGCCTCGGTTGCCCTGATCGACCTCGACCGTGAAATCGTCGAGGAGTCGGCTGCCTCGCTCGGCGGTGACACGGTCGGTTTCCAGGCCGACGTGACCGACCTCGTCCAGATGGAGGATGCGGTCGCGCGGACCGTCGAGCAGCTTGGACGAATCGACGTGGTGATCGCCAGCGCGGGCATAACCCCGCCGAAGACGACCGCCAGGGCGATCGACCCGGCGGTCTGGGAGAAGGTCGTCGAGGTCAACGCGGTCGGCGTCTACAACACGGCCCGGGCGGCGATCGAGCAGGTGATCGCCAACCGCGGCCACATGGTTCTGATCGCCTCGGTTTACGCCCATGTGAACGGCTTACTCAACACTTCCTACGCAGCATCGAAGGCCGGCGTCGAGTCGCTCGGCCGGGCGCTCCGGAGCGAGCTCGAGCCGCACGGAGCCAGCGCCGGGGTCGCGTACTTCGGCTTCGTCGAGACCGACCTGATCGGGCAGGTCTTCGACAACGAACTCGCCGACGCGTTCCGTCAGGAGATAGCACCATCCTTCCTGACGAAGAAGATGCCGGTAAGCCAGGTCGCCGAGGCACTGATCGACGGCATCGGCAGGCGCGAACCGAGGATCATCGAGCCGCCCGCGTGGAGGCCGCCGCTTTACTTGCGCGGCCAGATCGGACCGGTCAACGACCGGCAACTCGAGCGCAACCCGATCGTCGGGGACTACATCCGCGAGTTCGAGAGGCGCGACATCGGTGACTCCGCAGCGCCGCTCTTCCCGCCGGTCCGCTCCGGCCAGCCCTACCGGCTCGCCGGGAAGACGGTCATCGTCACCGGCGGCGCCAAGGGGATCGGGTTCGAGATCGGCCGGCAGGCCCATGGCAGAGGCGCCTCTGTGGCGCTGCTGGACCTCGATCAGGCGGATGCCGATTCGTCTGCGAAGGCGATCGGGCCCCGGGCGATCGGCCTCGGTGCCGACGTGACCAGCAGCGACGATCTCGAGCGGGCTTTCTCGAAGGTGCGCGAGCGTTTCGGGAGGATCGACGTGGTCGTTGCGAATGCCGGGATCGGCCCGGCCCAGGTCGCCCCGATCAGGTCCCAGGACCCGGCCGAGTGGAACCGCATTTACGAGGTCGACATGTTCGGCGTCTGGCGGACTGTGAGGGCCGGGATCGAGGACGTGATCAGCAACGGAGGCCAGTTCGTCCTGGTTTCTTCCTCCTACGCCTTCATGAACGGGCTGATGAACTCGGCCTATTCGGCCGCCAAGGCGGGCGTCGAAGCGCTTGGCCGCGGACTCCGGGCCGAGCTGACCGCGGTCGGAGCCAGTTCGACCGTCGCCTACTTCGGCTGGATCGACACAGACCTGGTCACCGGCGCCTTCGAGGACCCGCTGGTCCAGCGAATCCGGGAGGACGTAACGCCCGCCTGGATGACCAGGAAGGTGCCGACCTCAAAGGCCGGCAAGGTCGTGATCGATGCGATCGAGAAGCGCGAGCCGAGGGCGATCGCCCCGGCCGAATGGAAGGCACTCTTCTACGGTCGCGGCGTTTTCGGTCCGGTCTTCGACCGGATGGTCGACGAAGACCAGGCGATCGCCCAGATCGTCCCCGAAGCGGAGAGCCGCCAGCACGTCAAGCCGAAGCCCGACTGAGCGCGGACAGCTGGCGGCTGGTTGCCGGCAGCCCGCGAGTCAGCCTCCTAGAGCTGCTGAGTGTTCTGGTTGGCGAGAATCTTCACGTCGCCCTTGCAGCAGACGAACCGCTTCTGCTTCTTAGGCGGCTTCAGGGTGAACACGGCCTGAGCCCGGTCGGCTCCCGAGGCAACGGAGATGAACAGCTTCGCCTGCTTCACGAAGACCCGGGGAACCTTGACGGAGATCGTGCGGGTGACCGTGGCGCCGGCGCCGACCTGCAGATTGAACTGCCTGGGCTTGGTCACCTTGGGATTGCTTGACCTGACAGTCACCTTCACCGTCCCCTCGGCGACTCCCTTGTTGGTCAGCTGGATCCTGAACCTGGGCGACTGGCCCCTTCGCGTCTTCTTGCTCAGCGAGACGACCTTGAGGTTCCGGAAGTCGACCAGCAGCCTGCAGTCGTCGGGAGCGAGTCCGGTCTGTCCCTCGGGACACTGCTGCTCGGCGCAGCGGGGAGTGCCGTCCGGGCGAGGCACCCCGTTCTCGCAGAGGTACTCGTGGAGGCGGCTGGGGAACATCGTGTTGATCGCGTCCGCCCCCTGACTGATCAGCTTGGCGTACCAGGGGTCGGTTTCCTGGGCCTCGTCGAGGTCGGATGGCCAGACCACGGAAATGAATCCGTCGTACTCGAAGAAGGGCTTCAGAAGCGGGAGGGTGTCGACCACGTTCCCGCCGAGGTTGTATCTGTCGGGTGGCTGAACGGCGACAGGAGTAGGGGTGATCGGGTTGCCGGTGACGTAGGAAAGCGTGCCCTCGAGGCTGCCGCCCAGAGCGAGGTGGTTCGGGGCGGCGGCATGGAAGGCCTCGATCATCGCCTGGCTGAAAGAGTTGATGATCACGTCCGCTTCCCGGCCGGGGTGGTCGGCCAGCACGGCAGCGGCGGCGTTCGCGGTCGCGGTCGCATCGGTGTACGGCTTCAGCTCGACGTTGATCGGAGTGTCCGGGAAAGCATCGAGAACCTCGTCGAAGGTGGCGATCCTGAAGTCGGCCGCGCTATATCCAGGGGGAGGCGCCGGGTTCCCATCGGCCATGCCCCGATAGGGGTGGGGGACGGGATCGTTCTTGTCGTAGTAGGTGGCCAGACCGGGGGAGAACTAGTAGGCGAAGTCGAACTCACGGAGTTCGGCAAGCGTCCTGTTACGGAAGGTCACCGGACCGGAGCTGTCGCTGCACGGGGCATTGGACGTGTGGCATGGCTCCCGGTCATGGGTGGCGACCAGAACCCCGTCCCCGGTCAGCGTCACGTCCATGTCGATCACGTCAGCGCCGTCAGCCACGGCCTTCTTGAAGGCGAAGAGGGTGTTGCCCGGGTTCTCGTTCGTGTTGTGACGTTTCCGTTGACCGGGAGATTCCCGGCAGGCGGACCGGTCAGGGGCGGGTGGCTTCTTCGAGGAGATAGATAAAGGAGCCGTAGGGTTCGCCGGTCGCTCGTTCGAGACCGACTTCGCAGGTGCGGTTGGAGGAGACGTACCGGCTGGTCGGGTTGGCCTTCACCTCGGCTGCCTCCTCGGCGGTGGCGCTGGCGGTCAGTTCCGGGTGAAGCATCCCGCGGTCACCGGCGAAGCCGCAGCAGGTGGCGGTGTCCGGAACCTCGACCCGGCCGGCCAGGGCTTCCGCGATCCTTGTCAGGGAGCGCTCCAGCCCCATGTGCCGGCCGGAACAGGTCGGGTGGACGGTCACCGACTCTGCCGGGCTGGTCACCTCGAGCCCCGGCAGCAGGTGGTCCTCGGCCCACTGGACCGAGTCGATGATCGTCAGCTCGGAGTGCCGTGCGGCGTTCTCCTCGGTCAGCACACCCTCGCCGAAGTCGAGCAACCCGTGACCGCAGGAGGAGGCGTCAATCACCAGCGGCATGGTGCCGCCGCCAGTCCAGCGCCAGATCCTCTCGACGGTCTGGTTCGCCTTGAAGGCATGCGCGTCCCGGTAACCCTTCGAACTCCACGGGACCGAGCAGCAGGTGCCGTTGATGTCCGGGGGGATCCAGACTGGCTTCCCGGCCCGGGCGGAAACCTCGACCATCGCCTGTGGCAGGGACTTGCCCGGGTCGTCTTTCGAGCGCCCGAACATGCGGTTGATGCAGGCGGGCATGTAGACGGCCGAGGCCCCATGAGAGGTCGTTTTCGGCAGGTCGGGCGATGCCGCCGGGGGCATGTCCTCGCCCCATTCCGGAACCAGGTCCGCACTCATCGCCTTGCGGGCTGCCCGGGTGAGGCCGCGCATCGCGCCCTCCGAGGTGACCGTCGAAACGGCGTTGCCCATCTTGAGTCCGGTGCGGGCCAGCTTCTCGACCCGGTCCCAGCGCCGCGCTGTCCGGAGCGCCATCTTCTCGGCCGCCGGGCTGTGCTGCTCGGCCCGGAAGCCCTTGATGAACTTGCCGGTGTCGATTCCAACCGGACAGGCCAGCAGGCAGGAACCGTCGGTCGCGCAGGTTTCGATCGCCTCGTACTCGAACTGCTCGAGCAGGGCCCGCCGGACCGGGGTGTCCTCGCCCTGGCGGACCATCTCCCGCCGCAGGACGATCCGCTGCCGCGGCGTCGTCGTGAGGTTGCGGCTGGGACAGACCGGTTCGCAGAACCCGCATTCGACGCAGGCGTTCGCGATCTCCTCGATGGCCGGGGTGGTCTTCAGGTTCCGCAGGTGAGCCTTCTCGTCCCGGGTCAGCACCGAGCCGGGGTTGAGCGCGTTGCCCGGGTCGGCCAGCTCCTTCACCTGCCACATCAGGGAGACCGCCCGCTCACCCCACTCGAGCTCAACGTACGGGGCCATGTTGATCCCGGTTCCGTGCTCGGCCTTGAGGGCTCCGTCGTACTTCTCGCAGATCAGCGTGACCAGGGCGTTCATGAAGGTCTCGTAGCGTTCGACGTCCTCGGGCTTCGAGAAATCCGGGGTGAGCATGAAGTGGAGGTTGCCGGCCGAGGCGTGACCGGCAACGCCGGCGAGGAAACCGTGCTCGGCCAGCATTCCCCGCAGTTCGACTGCCGCCTCGGCAATCCGGGCCGGCGGCACGCAGACGTCCTCGATGATCAGGGCGGAACCCGGAAGGCGCATCTTGCCGATCAGGCCGTGAAGTCCTTCGCGGACCCTCCAGTTGATCTCGATCGATTCCTCGTCCCGGGCGAACCTGGCCGGCAGGATCAACTTCTCCTCATCGACGATCTCGAGTGCCCGGGCTTCCTGGGCGTCAAGGCTCGCCTGGTCCGGACCGCCGAACTCGACCAGCAGGGCGGCCGATTCCGGGTCGATCTCGCGGAAGTACTCGGGCGCCCCGGGCATGTTCCAGCCAGCGGTGATCAGGGCCGGCGCGACCATCAACTCGACTGCGGTTGCTCCGGCGGCGACCAGTTCGGGGACCGGATCGACGGCGGTCTGGATGTCCGGGAAGTGAAGCCAGGCGGTGGTTGTCACGGCAGGAAGCTCAACCGTTTCGAAGGTGACTGACGCGACGAAGGCGAGAGTGNNGCCGCCTCGATCGAGGGGAAATGCACCCAGCGCGTGGTCGTGCGGGGGCGCAGCGGGACCGTCTCGAAGGTCACCTCCGCGATGAACGCCAGCGTGCCCTCCGAGCCCACCAGCAGGCGCCGGAAGATCTCCAGCGGGGTGTCGGCGTCGAGGAAGGCGCAGAGCCGGTAGCCGGTGGTGTTCTTGATTTCGAACTTGTGCCGGATCCGGTCGGCGAATTCCGGGTCGGCCAGGATCTCCTCGCGGATCCGCATCAGGCCCTCGGCGAGTTCCGGCTCGCGAGCCTGGAACTCCTCTTCGGCGCCCTCGGCCTCTGTATCGATCAGTGTGCCCGAGGGCAGGACGAAGGTCATGCCGGTCACCGTCGAGTAGGAGTCGTAGGTGACCCCGCAGCGCATGCCTCCGGAATTGTTGGCGACTACGCCGCCGACCGTGGCGATGTCGGTGGAAGCGGGGTCTGGGCCCAGCTTGCGGCCATACGGTTCGAGCACTTTGTTCGCGTGACCGAGGATCGTTCCCGGACCGACCCGGACCTTCCGACCCTCGTCGATCACCTCGACGCCGGTGAAGTACTTGCGTACTTCGACGAGGATGCCTTCAGTCTGGCCCTGGCCGTTCAGGCTGGTCCCGCCGGAGCGGAAAGTGACCGGGATTCCCTCTTCGCGCCCGAACTTCAGCACCCGGGCGACATCGTCGGCGTCGTGGGCCATGACCACCGCCTTCGGCAGCATGCGGTATGGACTTGCATCCGAGGCGTAACGGATCAGGTCAGTCGCCCGGTCGAGCAGTTTCTCCTCACCGACCAGCGCAACGAGCTTTGACCGGAGCGGTTCCGGGGTTCCGCCGGCGACCCAGTCGGGAGCCCGGTCCGGCGCCGGCTCGCTCGGCTCCGGGGTGATCTTCAGTACATCCGGTTCGAGCAGTGGCATGTGGGCTCCCTGAAAGGTTGAGGGCTAGAAGAGTGACATTCCCGGCTGGACCGGAACCTCGACCAGTCGCGGCTTCGGGTCGGCGATCGCCTCCTTGAGCGCAGACTCGACTTCCCCGGCGCTGCCCGCGGTCCTGCTTTCGATGCCGTAACCCTCGGCGATCTTTGCCGTTTCGAGAGCGGGCAGGTCGAGACCCGGTGCGCCCGTGACCTGTTCGACCTCGGCGAACCACTTGAGGATTCCGTACTCCTCGTTTCGCAGGATCAGGAAGGTCACCGGGATGTCATAGGCGGCGGCCGTCCAGAAGGCGGTCACCGCGTACTGGACCGAACCTTCGCCGAGCACGCACACCACTGGCCGGTCCTCGGCGTACTGGATGCCGACCGCCGCGGAAAGGCCGAAGCCGAGTCCGCCGCCGGCACCGAAGAAGTAGCTGTTCGGCTTCGAGATCCGCAGCTGGTTCCGCAGCGCCATCGTCGAGGTCGGGGCCTCGAGCACGATGATCGCGTCATCCGGGATCAGGCTCTTCAACGTGTTCATCACGGTCGAAGGGTTGAGCGGATCGGTCTCCTCCATCCGGACCGGACCGGGCCAGGGCTCCACTTCGGGGCGATCGGTACCGTCGAGCTTCGCGTTGAGCGCGGCCAGGGCAAGCTTGACGTCGGAGACGATCGCCTCGCCCATCGGGGCGCGGGCCGCTTCATCCGGGTCGGAAGTGATCTGGACAAGGCTCGTGTTCTCGCCCAGGAATGCTCCCGGCAGGTAGGGGTAGTACGGGAAGACCGAAGAGCCGACGACCAGGACCAGGTCGTGATCCTTGAGGGTTTCGCCGACCGGCTGGATCGCCGGAGGCAGCACCCCGCGCCACTGCGGGTGGCTTTCGGGGAAGCCGAGTCTTCCGCCGCCGGTCGCGGGCGAAGCCCAGACAGGGAGGTTCTGATCCTCTGTCAGGGCGATCGCCTCGTCCCAGGCGCCCGCCGCATCGATGTCGGGACCTGCGACGAGCACCGGGTTCTTCGCCGCGCCGAGGCGGGCGGCGAGGTCCTCGATTGCGGTCGGGTCGGCACCGGAGCGACCGGACACGGCGCGGTCGATCACATGCTGCGCTTCAGTGGCGTCCATCTCGACGTCCCAGTCGTCCATCGGGATCGAGACCATGACCGGTCCCATCGGCGGGGTAGCGGCGAGGTGGATTGCGTGGGCGAGTGCGAGCGGAACATCCTCGGCCCGGACCGGCTCGTAGGAGTACTTGACGTAAGGGTCGGGAACACGGATCGCGTCGCGGTTGGTCAGGTTCGCCTGCATCGTCACCTGGGCCCTGACCTGCTGGCCGACAGTGACCACCACGGGCGAGTGATTGGCCTGCGCGTTGAACAGGGCTCCGACCGCGTTGCCGAGTCCGGGAGCGGTATGAAGGTTGACCAGGGTGGGCTTGCCGGTGACCTGGGCGTGGCCGTCGGCCATGCCGACCACAGCGGCCTCCTGCAGGCCCAGCACGTACTTGAAGTCATCAGGGTAGTCGGCCAGCATTGGCAGCTCGGTCGAGCCGGGATTGCCGAAAATGGTCGTCATCCCCAGCTTGCGGAACAGGTCGAAGGTGGCTTCACGCACGGTAGGCATGGGCGCAGCCTATCGGTGAACGGCACCACGATCTCGCGGAGCCGCTCACCGTGAACGGTTGGGTACGGGATGGAAGCGGACGGGCCCGGCCTGTCAGGATTGGGGTGTGCGCAAAACCCTGGCCATAGCCCTGCTCCTGCCCGTCGTCATCGTCGCCCTCGCCGGCTGCAGCGACGGCCGCAAGATCTCGACTCCTCCCGCCTGTCTGACCGCGCCCGAGTTCTGGCTGACCGCCCTGGCCGATGCGCCGGACAAGGTGATGATCGAGGAGAGCGCCTCGATCAGCGAGTGCCTGCCGGAGAAGCAGACCGTGGCCAACCAGGAGGAAGTGGGCCGCACGGCGGTGATCGTCGCCTCTTCCCTCGCGGCATCCGTCAAGGATCAGCGGGGTGGCTCGAACCCGGGCTCGATGACCGCTGACCAGGCCGCCTTGATGGCGGGCTACCTCGTCGGCGCACTCGAGAAGGGTGCCAACGAGAGCGGGGGCATCCACGACACCCTGGTCACCCGGGTCGAAGCGGCTGCCGCCAACGGTCTCGACACCGCGGCCCCGGCTGTCCGGGAGCAGTACGAGAAGGGCCGCGAGGCCGGACTTGCCGAGGGTTGAAACGGCCTCTCCGTACCATCCGGGAACATCTGGTCGGATCGACTGAAAGACTGTCCCGACAGTTCAGCCCGAGTCCGAAAGGCATCCGAAGTGAGCGAGCAACTCTGGGGTGGGG